>Ga0307507_10008350_pt1 | contig 14378 bp, 10 predicted proteins | sample 7_EM_MG_FD_207223 | JGI IMG/M metagenome (GOLD analysis project Ga0307507, IMG submission 207223) | Populus trichocarpa ectomycorrhiza microbial communities from riparian zone in the Pacific Northwest, United States - 7_EM | ecosystem: Host-associated > Plants > Roots > Unclassified | place... | reverse complement strand
TGGCCTAAAAGTGTTTATCTCCTCACAAACCTATTTGCAAGCTTCAATATCACAATTTGGAAAGATTTCTCAAGTGATTTTTTGAAGAGAGGCAAGAGAGAAGCCTCTTTATCTCTTTTTAGCTGTTGTTCCATGTTAACAATAGTAGCAAGCATATTGATATTAGGTTTTATAGGTCAATTACTATTATACCCCAACTTATCCCTCTTAAATTTCGGTTTATTGCATTGACCCGACATTGTATTTTTATTTTTAGGACCTTCCCAAAATCTGATCGAATTCACATTATAACCCAACATAAAAAAGTATATCTTAAGACCGCACATAAAATTTCAACTTGATCCAACGGTCGGATTGGGAGATACGTACAATATTGTAAAACTAGACAGTTGAAAATTTCACGCCAAAAATCTGAATTTCGCATACCATATAATTTAGTTAAATCATAAATTTGTTTCTAAGTTTCTTACCAATTTTAGTCCCAATATCGCGATTGTGTATGGGGATTATACTGAAATTTGAAGTTTCTCGTGCAAAGGGTCATGCATTGATTTATTTGACATTTCCTTCTATTTTACACATAATATCACCCAATTTACAAAATTTCCTCCTTCAAATTAAAATATCAAAATAAATCAAAAGAACAAACATTGGTATAAGTCAACATCCACCACCCGGTGTTCTACAACTGATCATCAATGGAAATATATATCAATTCATACTTTTAATATTCACCATTGGAGCTATTTCTCTATCTCTTCTTAGTCATAGTCAATTAAAAAACAAACAATCTAATTAACCCTAACTACTAAACAACTTAAGACAAGCACTAAAAATTTAATCTAGTAGCAACCTAAAGAATTAGAGAGATTAATGAAGCTAAACAACATAAGCACAAGTGGTTGCATTTAATTTATTTGATATTCTTCCTAAGATTTGCTAATTTTTGACGCAAAGAATCATTAACCTTAATTGCTTCACAAATTAGAGAGATTAAACATTTATGGATTTGATATCTAACCTAGCAATAGATTGCAATAAATAATAAACTAGTCCTCATAGTAATTAAATGAGATAATCATGAAAATAGGCATCGAAGAACATTCAATACTTAAAGAATAAACTGAACAGTGAAAACAAATTAGATTTCATAGTTTTATTGATTCTAAGGCTTCCATTTTCTTTGACTAAATAAAAATTTAGTTACACAGTACTATCATGAAAACTCGAAGCATAAAAAGAAAGTAGAGAAAAGGGAAGAGGAAAGAGGAAAGAGAAAAGAGGAAAGAGAGAAGAGAGATGTCTAATCTCGTCTCTCCTTTTTTCTTTTACAAATTTTTTTCTCTTTAGAAGCCTAAAACCTAAAAATACTCTCAAAAGTATCCTCCAATAATAATCACCAAATCTAAATATTTAATGGAATTATTAAATAATAAAATAAAGTCCTAATATAACAAGGAAAATTATTTTTTCAGCTAGAATTCATGCACCAAATTTGGAAGCTTTAAAAAATAAATCACATCATATTAAATTTGCAAGCCAAAGAATGTTCTAGCATGTTGGCAGTACAAGTACAATGGTTTTATGCCTTTTCAACCTCGATTCAGTTAGTATCTCTCAAAACTCAAAACATGAAAGTTGTGGAACTATTTCTTAGGGTTCCATGGCAGTTTGAATCATCTAAATTGGATCTTGTATGAGAAAGTTAATCCCAGATTACAAAGTTGTGATGAAACTTTCCAAAATCACCTAATTAACTTCGTTTTGCCTTTAACGCCTCCATTTGCATCCTAAATTGAAATATAAAAATAATGAGTACATTTAAGCATCAAATAAGTATAAAATACTAAACATTACAGGAGAAGAATATGACATTTTTCATTCTCATAAGTGATTCACTCTCAAATTAAACATAGGAATAATTTTAGTTGTATTGGCTAATATGAATAATTTATTGGTGCTCATCTTTGTTGTATTGGCTAATAGGAATAATTTAACAAGAAAATCCTAAACTAAAGCTTTCCAATTAGTGATTGAGTCTGTGGGCATTAACTTTAACAAATTTTTTGCTCTATCTTGAAGAGAGAATAGAAATAAACAAAAGTGAATGACATCATCAGAAACTCCATTGTGCTTGAAAGTGTCTCAAATTTCAAAAAAAGCTAGCTATATAGGCATAAGGGTTGTTGTGGCATCGATGAAGTAGAATGATGGATATTCCTCGTGGATCAAGAGATGTTGGTATTAATCATGAAATTATAATTTGAAGGGTTTATAAGTCGCCACCTAGTATTATGGTCACTAAAAAACCTACTGGTCCTTATAAGGGTTGTTTGAGAAATTCAAAATTTGAGCATACTCCTCAACAATAGGGGTTATGTCAATATCTTTCAAGGAAATACATTTTTAATTTGGGTCCTAGAAATGCAACAGGGCTTTGACTACTGAGATTTGTATCGGAATATTTATTAGATGGGAGATCCTTCTATACATTCTTTCAAAAAGATTCTCATCCACATAACCTATAATTGACACAAGTTTCTCCTTATTATTTATAGAATGATGTACTTTAGTTATGTTCGGTAATTCCATAGCCTTGGTCCTTGGGTAATTCCCCTCAGCTAGTTGCATCATCTCATATTTTTGTCCATATTTAGAAAAACGTTATGGAAGTTATGGTCTCAACTCAGAAAAATCATGTAGAGTTCAAGATCTTCGATATGGTTTTCTTTAATTCAAAATGAATTATTAGGGACTCAAACATCCTGAGGGTAAGTTCTAGTCATTACCTAGTGACTACCTCTTGTAAAGGTAGTATGGTTTACAAGGAATTGTTAGGGCATAATATGACTGTTATTACCAAGCAAACACTAGATTATAGTTGGGAGTTTCATGAATCTAAACCCCGATTAAAAGTCATGAGGCAGACTGATAATCCTCCACCTAACCTGGAATTGGGTTTATACTCTCATAATTAAAACACATAAAGGCATGAATTCAAATTCAATGTACTTATGCATGAATAATATATAAAAAAATGCATGCTAAAATTAAATCACCCAGACCAACAAATAAATAGGACACAACAAAAGAAAGAGCTCTTAGTCCTCGTTGTAGCTAGAGAGAGAATCTAGATAGAGATGCTCTCTTTCTTCTTGGAATTCTCTCCTCGTCATGGTGTCTTGCAGCTACTGAGTTCTTGTTTGGAGCTCTTTTCTCCGTTGTTAATTTCTGGCTACCCACAGAAATTAACGCCTCACTCATCTTCGATTCAACAACAACGAATCCCAGAGGAGTTTCAGTTAAATCTATTTTGCAATGTGGTTATGCTTTCGGCATACCAAGATCCTTTTGTCTTAGATCCCCATGCATCAATGGGATCTCTTGTTCATCCGGTGGTAGACTACTGACTCTCTCTGCCGGCGCCGACAGGGACCCTCACTCCTCTAGTGTTCATGCCCAACATATTTTAGTTGCTAGTGCTACATGATGTTCTCCTCACTCAAGTACCTTCACAACACCTATTATAGGGACATGGCAAGACTAAGTTCTCATATCTGGACATGGTAGGAACTCCCCTACCCTTCCCACTCTATAATGCTTCTTCTGCTGTTTATCAGAGGGTGTAATTACCCTTTGTAGCCCATGAATTGGTTTACCTCATGACTCCCTAGTTAGTTGGTTTTCCCGATCTATATATTCGTTGATATGTTTGTATTTTGTTGCTGCCTGCAATGTTGCTGCTACATTTGCTTGGCTTTTGTTTTGCTCTGTGTGGGGTGCTCTCGTTGGAGTCTCTTTTATTGGTTGTAGTGGTTGTTGGTGTTTTATTGTCATGCCCTGCTTGGGTTTGCTTCTGCTAAGCTATGGCTTGGTGGTGGCTGTCTCCTTGTGTTTGTTGGTGAGATTGTTATACGCTCAAACTGTTTAAGTAAAATGAGGCCAAATAAGCTAAAGAATTACTTAATTATTAAAGGGTATTTTAGGTTATGCATATTTTCAATTCAGTTGTTACGTAATTTATTATTTGGAAACAATGGGTCATTTAATTCCTATTAAAAGCTAGTTAAGAGGATCAGTTATTTCCTATTAAAAACTAGTTAAGAGAGTTAGTTACTATTTATTGCAAGTTTGTTAAAAGCCTATAAAAGGCTAGAGTATTGGAAATTAAGGATATCATTTGAATCCCAATTGTGTCGTGTGCATTTGTGGAGGTTTCCTGGCTCCTCAAATTGCTAGAATTCATTTATACTTCTTTAGGTATAACAAGTTGGTATCAGAGCAGGCGTTCCTGCGACATGAGTGAGGGAACAAGATTATCCCAGTTATCTGAAACAATACAAAATTTACAAGAGGCAACCACTGCCATGAAAGAAGAGCAATCCAGACATGGAATGCTAATAGAAGGTGTGCTACAACAACTCTATAATTTGGCATCAAGCTATGATAGCCTGGTACAAATTACAACTAAAACCCATTCAGGGGAAAGAACTTCTAACAGTGTCAAAATAAATGCTAATCCTATGTTTGATGGACACCAGGGAATTCAGGCTCGATCTCTTCGATTGGATTTTCCTTGTTTTGATGGGGGAGATCCTAGTGAATGGATCTTAAAGGCGCAACAATTCTTTAATTATTTTAAGACTCCGGAGGACCACAAGCTGGAAATTGCTTCTTTCCACATGGAAGGAAAGGCGCTGACTTAGTATTATTGGCTGCAAGAATCAAGCCCAGTGACCAGATGGGGTGACTTTTTGGAGGCTCTTCGCACCAGATTTGGACCTTCGGCATATGAGGATCCAGTGGGTGCATTCACCAAATTGAGGCAGACTGGAAGCGTAGAGGAGTGCCAAACAGATTTTGAGATCTTGTCCAATAAAATAAGTGGGGTAAGTGAAGAGTTTCGTATAAGTACCTTCCTAAGTGGTTTAAAAGATGAATTGTGAATTATTGTTACCATGTTCAAACCAAATACTCTTGTTGCTGCTTTTAGTTTGGCTCGGCTACAAGAAGAAGAAGTAACCAGAAAACATTTCCCTCATTGAAACACTCAAAACCAAAATAACTCATATACACCTTCATTCAAGTCTACTCCTCTCAGATTACCTGGACAAAATCCCATGCCCAGATTACCAGCCCCAAACCCAGCACTTAAACTTCCACCCCCCCAATAACCAAGATATAACCCACCATTCCAGAGAAGAAACCTATACCCCATAAGGCGTATAAGTCTTAACCAAATGCAGGAAAGAAGGGAAAAAGGTTTGTGCTATTTTTGTGATGAAAAGTACCATCAAGGACACAAATGCAGCAGACACAAATTATACTTACTCGAGGGAATGGAATTCAAAGAGGAGGGAGAAGAAGAATGGGGAGAAGAAGAGATATTTAATCAACCTGATATAGAGAATATACTTGCATTCCAACAAGTTGATCTATTAGGCATATCCTTGCATGCCATTGCAAGGGCATCTTCTCCCAAAACTATGAGATTAGTTGGGAAATTGGGACATGCTCAGTTATTGTTCTTATTGATACCGGTAGTACACATAGTTTTATTGATGTGAATGTGGCAAAGAGGGCAAAACTACTAGTGGAGGAAGGCCAATTGTAGTCCAAGTTGTTAATGGGGACACCCTTCCTTGCCAAGGTTGTTGTAAGACAGTTCTTTTGAAGATGCGAAGCTGTAAAGTTTTAGCCAATCTGTTTTTATTGACCCTAGGTGGGTGTGATGTTGTGTTAGGGGTAGATTGGTTAAGAAGTTTGGGAACTATTCAGTGGAACTTTGCTGATTTAAGTATGAGTTTCTTTGTGGACGGAGAGAAATTATTTATGTAAGGCTTGAGGTTACCCAAGGAAGCCATTGAGGAAGAACATAGTTTGAGCAAGGTTGCCCTTGTAGAAAGGAGAGGAATATGGCAGCAGTTTTTGGAGATCAGTGATAGTCCAGGAGGAGCACCAGTAGAGCCTGCCCTACAAACTATTTTGAATGAATTTAAAATAGTGTTTGCTGAACCCAATGGACTCCCACCTCCTAGGAGTCACGACCATCAGATCCAACTCCACGAAGCAGCTAAACCAACATGTGTTAAGCCTTATCGATACACCTACTATAAAAAAGAAGAGATTGAGAAGCTGGTCAGGGAAATGCTAAAAGCTGGGATAATAAAACCAAGTCAAAGTCAATACTCTTCACTAGTTCTCTTGGTGAGGAAGGCAAATGGAAGTTGGCGAATGTGTGTTGATTATCGAGCTCTCAACAAAGATACCGTCAAAGATAGGTTTCCCATTCCTAATATAGATGAATTATTAGATGAGCTTAATGGTGCTGAGATATTTTATAAACTTGACTTGTGATCGGGCTACCATCAAATTAGAATGAAGACTGAAGATGTGCCTAAAACTACCTTTCGTACCCATGAGGGGCATTATGAGTTTTTGGTGATGCCCTTTGGGCTCACTAATGCCCTATCAACCTTTCAAGGATTGATGAATAAGATATTCAAGCCATATCTTAGGAAATTTGTGTTAGTTTGTTTTTATGACCAACTTGTGTACAGTAAATCTATTGAAGAACATGTGGGGCATCTAAGAGCTGTCTTAGAAGTTTTGAGACGACATCAGCTATATGCTAAGGCCTCAAAATGTATCTTTGGCTGTCAGGAAGTGGAGTACTTGGGCCATATTATTTCCAAAGAGGGAGTCCAAGCAGATTCATTAAAGATTTCAGCAATGATGGAGTGGCCTAAACCTAAGAATCCTAAGGCTCTTAGAGGAATTTTGGGGTTAACGGGTTATTACAGGAAGTTTGTAAAAGGCTGTGGAAATATTGCAGCTCCTCTAACTGCCTTACTTAAGAAAAATTCCTTTAGGTGGGGTGAGCAAGCCAGCCAAGCTTTTGCAGCCTTAAAGGCAGCCATGGTGACACCTCCTGTTCTTGCCTTGCCAGATTTCTCCAAAATGTTTGTGGTAGAATGTGATGCTTCTGGAAATGGGTTGGGAGCAGTTTTAATGCAGGAAGGGAGGCCTCTAGCATATTTAAGCCAAGCATTAAAAGGTAAAAATTTGTTCTTATTTACTTATGAAAAAGAATTTCTGGCTCTTGTGTTAGCAATTCAGAAATGGAGACATTATCTGCTAGGACACATATTTAAAGTAAGAACCGACCAATAAGCTCTAAAACACCTTTTGGAACAAAAGGTTGGAACACCTTTTCAACAAAAGTGGATAACAAAGCTGTTAGGCTTTGATTTTAGTGTGGAATATCGTAGTGGCAAAGGAAATAAGGCAACAGATGCTCTCTCTAAGTTACCGGATCAGGGGAACAGTTTAGAACCAGAGGGGACTATGACTAGTTATGGAGAAGCCAAGGCCATCAGCATGGTTACTGTTAATTGGTGGGAAGGGCTCCATCAAGTATACAACCAAGATCCCCAGTTGCAACAATTACTCAACCACTACGATTAAGGTGATCTGGGTCCCCTCAAGTATCAGGTTAGAGGGGGGGTTTTATTCTACAAAGGGAGGCTACACTTGGGGACCTTAAAGATGCAGCAGGAGCAAGTCATGCAACAATTCCATAGTAGCCCCATGGGAGGGCATACTGGTTCACAGAAGACTCACTCCAGGCTTAAGAGGGAATTCTTTTGGCATGGCTTGAGAAAGGACATCAGAAAATTCATTAGAGAATGCGAGGTATGGTAAAGAAACAAAACCGAAAACCTCAAACCAGCTGGGGCTTTGCAGCTTCTGCCAATTCCAAGTAAAGTATGGGTGGATATTAGTATGGACTTCATAGAGGGGTTACCTATGTCCAAAGGGTACAATGTAATCATGGTGATAGTAGACAGGTTCAGCAAGTACAATCATTACATACCAATGGCACATCCATATACAGCAGCAACAGTAGCAAAGGCATTCATGGAAAACATATTCAAATTACACGGCATACCACAGAGCATAGTCAGTGATCGAGATAAAATATTCACAAGTAATTTTTAGAAAGAAATCTTCCATTTAAGTGGAACCAAGCTGTTAATGAGTTCAGCATATCACTCTCAAACGGACGGGTAGACAGAGGTAATGAACAAATGGTTTGAAGGGTACCTCAGGTGTTTTACCAGTGATAAACCCAAAGATTGGGTCAGTGGGCTACCTTTAGCCGAGTGGACATATAATACTTCAGAGCACTCCTCCACAGGGTTTACTCCCTTTGAGATCGTTTACGGAAAAGAGCCTCCACGGCTCCTTCCATATGAGCCTGGGACCACGGCAATACAAGCAGCTGAAGATGAAATGAAAAGTCGAGATTTCATCCTAACTTTGGCACGGGAAAACCTGCAAGAAGTTCAAACAAGAATGAAGTTATTCGCGGATAAAAAGAGAGCAGAGAGGGAATATAGCGTGGGGGATTGGGTTTATTTGAGGTTAAGACCTTATAGACAGATGACGGTAGCAGTAAGGAAAAGCTTGAAGCTTTCTCCAAGATATTTTGGGCCCTTCCAGATCATTCAAAAAAATTAGAAAAGTTGCATACAAACTCGATTTACCTAAAGGCTCCAAGATTTACCCAGTATTTCACATCTCTTGCCTCAAGAAGAAGATTGGAACTCAGTTAAACCCTAACCCTAGACTACCGACAGTGATGGAAGAAGGCACACTGGCACTCGAACCAGAGAAAATATTAGAAAGAAGGCTCAAGAAAAAAGAGAATCGTGAAGGGAGCTAACGAGGAAGATGCCACCTGGGTGGATGCAGAAGAGCTGAGAAAGACATATCCCGAACTCGTGGGTGAGTACTTTTGAAGGGAAAGGTTATGTTATACGCCCAAAGTGTTTAAGTAAAATGAGTCCAAATAAGCTAAGGAATTACTTAATTATTAAAGGGTATTTTAGGTTATTCATATTTTCAATTCAGCTGTTACGCAATTTATTATTTGGAAACAATGGGTCATTTAATTCCTATTAAAAGCTAGTTAAGAGGGTCAGTTATTTCCTATTAAAAGCTAGTTAAGAGAGTCAGTTACTATTTATTGCAAGTTTGTTAAAAGCCTATAAAAGGCTAGAGTATTGGAAATAAAGGATATCATTTGAATCCCAATTATGCCATATGCATTTGTGGTCGTTTCCTGACTCCTCAAATTGCCAGAATTCATTTATACTTCTTCGGGTATAATAGAGATTTGTTTGGTCAAGGCCTACTTATGGCTACAATTGGTGCTCTGCCACCCTATGTTGGTTGTGTTTGTCTTGGTGTTCTTGGGTTTGTTGCAGTCCTCATCTGCATGTTCTCCCTGTTGCTGGATGTGTTGCTTGCAACTGCACAGATCCTCTAGGCTGCTGCTTTCTGTAGTTAGTTTGCTCAGCTCCTGGAAGCTGGCTATTTCTTTACTTGTAATGTCATTTGGTATGTTGGAGCTGCTATTACCAGGTTGCTGCTGGTTTTGCTGTTGTTGTTTGTCTTTGGCTGTTGTGATCCCCGGTTACTACTATATGCAGAATGCTGTTGGGCTTGCTTCTATGGGATACTCTTGGTATGCTAGATTAGATGTGTGGATTCCCTCTCTAGCTTGTGTTGCTGCTTTTTATAGCTTGGTTTGCTAAGCTCTTTGAAGCTAGCTACTAGAACTTCTACTAGCTTTTGCCAGTCTGTTATGTGTTGTTTTGATCATGTTTGTTGCTGCTATATATAGTTTTGTTTGCTGCACTTTCTGCAACTGTTGCTAGGTTCGCTACTCCCTCTCTCTAATGGAGTGGTTGTTGTTGCTGCTAAATGCAGCCTGATGTGTTGTGCTTCTTGAAGCCGGCTGGGCTTATATACTGCTGCTATTGTTTGCAGGCTAGTTCCTGCTACTGGTTTGTTGGTTTGTTGGAGTTGATGTGGTCTGATGGCTCCACTTCTCTGGCTTTGTGTTGCTGCTTTATACAATTTGGTTTGCTCAGTTTCTTGAAGTGGGTTGTTGGTTCCTCTAGTTACTCTGTACAATCAGTTTGGTTTGTTACGTTCAACTTGGATGTTAGTTGTCGTTGTTGTCTGCTGTAATACAGGTTGGTTTTTCCTCATGGATGATTGCTTCTCAGTGGAGGAGCCTTGTTGTTGTCTGCTGACCTGAGTCCAGTTGTGACCCGTGTTGTAGAGTTATTTCTTGAAATTGGCTGCTAGAACTCCTGCTTCTCTCTGTCGGAGTTGATGTGATTCCTAGTTTTATTGTTGGTATGATGCTTTGTTGCTGAATGCCTTTTTGACTATAGGTGACTGCATTCAGAGTCGCCTTTAGCTGCTGTAGTGTTGATCTTGTCATGGTGCTCGATTATTTCGTTGGATGTCGACTTTGCCTGCCTTGTTGGGCAGCTGAGATTCTTTTTTGTTGGTTAACTTTCTTTAGTTACTTACTTTTGCTTATGCAAGTTTTGATTTGCTATATCTGTATAGGGAGCATGTTCTCTTGGGCTCATTTCATCTTGGGAGCCTGTTCCCTGATGATTCCTTCCCATTAGGTTATACATAATTGTAAATTTGACTCGTTGGTTTTCCAGCTTTGTTTACTTTTGATCTATAATACTTCTAACATTTGATAAAAAAAAGGACACAACAAACAAATAATCAAAAAGCTTAGTCCAACCAGAGATATTCCTAGTAGAGTCGACATCCTATCATGGCGTGCATGACGTTGAATGACGGATATCCCTCCTGGATCGAGGGAGTGTTGGAACTAATCATGAAATTATGATTTGAAAGGTTTAGAAATCATCACCTAGTATTATGGTCACTACAAAAATTACTGGTCTGCAAGAGTATAAGTAATTTTATTCCCCAAGTTTTAATGGTGTATTTATTTTTATTTTATATATTTAATACTTTGGGATATACTTTACAATGTAATTTTATTTCCCTAAAAATTAAAATCTACAATTAATTCCTAATTTTTTATTTTTTTTAATTCATTTAATTTAATACTAGGAATATGTATTACATTGTAAAATTCATACCACAAATATTAATTAAACAAATTGATTTTGTGGTGTTTTTGAAATTTTAGTTAAATTCTAATGGATAATCACAAACTTGTTATGATACTCATTAATTGATTTTTTATTTTTCAAAGTATGATAAAAAAGAATTTTTTATTTTTTTTTTATAAAATATGCATGAAATTATTTAGAATTTGGTCATATGCACACAAATAAAAACATATATTTTTTATTTTTTAAATAAGAAATTTTGGATTTTTTTGTGTTTTTTTTTTAATTTTAAAGAAAAACAGGTATATTTAATACCTGATCAGTATCTTACAATGTAAGTTTACAATCCAAATATCAAATTAAATGGTTTAAAAACATGTGATCCCACAAATAATTTTAAAATGACCCTTGAATTTTTTATAATTTTTGTAAATCATTTGGATTTTGTTTGACAATTGGTTAGAAATATAAAGGAGAAAAATGCATAAATAGGGCTAAAGGCATGATTGCCAAACACGCCCTAAGTGAAGAAAATTGGTTTTTTTTTCTTCTTTTTTTTTGCAAAACTGAGACGTGCTAACAAGGTCTTAAATTTTATGGTTCAACCTAGTCATGTGGGTTGGACTTGCTGGGCTCGGCCCACAAACAAGAAAATAAGGCCCAAACTTATGAAAACCGATCAAACAAGTAAAAAAAAATCATAAATCTCAAATTGAAATGGAATAAAACTCAGAATTTATCAAGAACATGAAGAACACTCAACACAAATCCAGAAACACAAATTCAATTTCAAACTAGATTTTGAAAAATCAAAGACACAGCGACATGTAAAATCATTCTTCAAGCAAGATTTTCAGGCTGGATTATCACAACAAACAACCAATCATCATGATTATTTGATTTTGTGGAAAAAAAACAAATGAAGAACTAAATATCGAATACCGAGATTATAGTGTTTTAGTAATTCACCCCTTTTTTTTTATTCGAACATTAAAAGCATATCATTCATCATCTATTAAACATTATAAAACACTAGATTAACATTAAGATTATAGTGTTTTTAAGCCCTTAGGATTCTAGATTAATGATAAACAAGCTTCTACACATGTTTAAGAACCAACAATTGATGAAAATGACATGGAAATTATGGACCTAAAGCAATCTTCTTCGGATGATTATTAAACCTCAAAACCCAAAAACTACTAAAATCTATAAAATGTACCAAAACGCAGAATAAAGGCCTAAGGTCTATTCATACAAGTCACATACACTCATCTATACATTCCTAAGCCTTTAGAAACAATAATAAACGTGTAAACCTTTAAATGTATAGGATTCAAGACCTATAACTTACTATCAACATACAAACATGCACTTGTATTGTTTTTATCAATCCAAAAGCTAATTCAACATCAAAACATCAAAATGACATGTATGACCTTTCCAAAACTGAACAAAAACACCAGAATGGCCAAGCATTGCTACATGTTAATTTGTTTTCCATATAATCATCAAACCATAACATATGCATCAAGTATTCGAACATCAAAAGCATATCATTAATCATTTATTAAACATTATAAAACACTAGATTAACATTAAGAACAAACAATCATATTACAACTTGCATTCAAAACAAATTGAACATATATGTAAGACTAACTTAAAATATGGTCGAATTAATTTAAAAACACCATGAACAACACTTGAATAAATGAATCAAAGCTTAAAGTTTATAGGGGAGGGGTATTCTCAATGAGTTCTACCCCTCTATCAAGTTGAGTAATATATCTTCAGGAGACGATTGCAACTAGTTTTTGCATATTTTGCTTGATTTGAATATATTCCAGATGCCCCTTCCAAGTAGCTTTTGATCTCCTTCTTCACAGTATCTTTTTCCTTTTCTTTTTCATGGCTTTTTTCTCCTCTCTGGTCCTCCCCTCCCTTTCAAGCTTCAAATGACACCTCTTTTATAGTGATGCAACCATATTATTCAATAGTTTTACCCATATTTAACTAGTGTTTAGCCTATGTTATATATATAAAATGCTTTGATATTTCTTATTTTATGTTTTGAAGGCACTTTTGGATGAAAGATGCAAAAAGAAGTAAATTGGAGGTAATTGGCAGATTTGACGTTCAGTCAATGTTTTGTGCAGAGCATGAGTTCTAGAGGTCGAAATGAAGTGATTCTAGTGGCACTAAAAAGCAAACATCCATACCTTTCTGGAAATTTAATGCAAGAAAAATAAAAAGAGAAAGATCATGGAAATCACATCCTTCAAAGTCAAATTTCGCATTCTGCCAATGTTGACCTTTGTCCATTCAAAATTCAATATCTGGAGCTACAGAAGTCAAATTGATGCAAACTCAATTTTTTTGGATTTCTGACTTCAAGAGATATCAACGCTCCAAATTTCAGTCAAAACCGATGTCATATGAGGGATATATTAATTTTCAAAGATGACAGCTGAATTCTGTCAGCAAACATGTTTCATGAAGGAACATGTCCAAATTACGTTTTGAAGGATCTAAACCGGCGTCCAAGTTTTTATTTCAGCAATTTAGCTCCTCTAAGTCAAAGCTTGAAGATTTAATGTAAGGCTATTTCTCCTTTTTAGGAAAATAGTTATTGAAGTACTTAAATGTAAATTGTCAACTTAAGGGAGGACTATTTTGTAAAATAGGGATTAGGGTTTCTTAGCATATAAAAAGAAAAAGAGAAGGGAAAGAGGGCAGAAAAGAGGCAGCAGCCAGAAGTGAAGAAACACAAACTCTCCTCTCTACAAACCAGAAATAATGCTTTCTTCTTTCTTTAAGAGTAGTTGTTCCATAGATATACAAGGCTAAGCTCGTTTTCTTGGTTGCAAGGACACAACAAACCTTCAGATTTCAAGAACCATGAGATTTATTCTTCCTTTTATTTTCAGTTTATATTATGAATGAGTATGATTGTTTTTCTATGCATATTTTCTATGATGTTGATAATTGCTAGAGCGGACTCTAAGTTATTATTGTGAACAATCTATTGCTAAGTTTGATATCAAAACCGGAGTTGTGATATATAAACTTGTGAAGCAACTAAGCTTGATAATTGTGGCGGAACTATGTTATTAAACTTAGGGAGAACACTCAAATAAAGGAAAACAAGCTGCAGACAGCTTGGTTGTCAAGAGAACAATCAATTTATCTAGTTCTTAGGGCTGCCATTGAACTAAATCATTAATGCGAACATTGTGATTATTTGTTGGTTAGGGTTAGTTATACGGCGGATCTGTTAATTAACCAATGTTAAGAAAAGATAAAAATTCAGAATATAAATTGAAGTTTCGTTTCAAGGATCGGTTCTAATTTCTGTTGGTGGATGTGTGCTTGCGACCAAGGTTTGTTTTCTTGATAAATTTCGGTTTCAATTGA
>Ga0307507_10008349_pt1 | contig 14378 bp, 8 predicted proteins | sample 7_EM_MG_FD_207223 | JGI IMG/M metagenome (GOLD analysis project Ga0307507, IMG submission 207223) | Populus trichocarpa ectomycorrhiza microbial communities from riparian zone in the Pacific Northwest, United States - 7_EM | ecosystem: Host-associated > Plants > Roots > Unclassified | place... | reverse complement strand
GCAGAAGAAGGTATCTTAGTTTTGTTACTAATTGACATTTCACGTATTGCTTTTACTTTCTCCGTTTGTAATTTTTGAGGTTCTGTATGAATATTGTTGTTGTGCTTGTCTTTTCTTTTTTAAGTCTTGTAGCTGTGCAAGCTCTTACTCGACAACTAAACTAGAGTATTTTACTTAGATTTGCTTTTGATCAACTGCAAAATGGACTTTAACAATTTGATTTTATGTGTTCTGTTTGCAGGTTGATCTATTGATTGGAGAACCATACTATTATGGAAACGATGGGATGCTTCCATGGCAAAACTTTCGGTTTTGGTATACTCTAATATGCAGCATTGCATTAGTGGAACAAATATGTTATAGTATCAACGCACATCATCTATTCAAGTAATTTATATGATGCCCTTTTTCTTGTCATGGATTTGGAATTTAGGAAGGAACGGACTATGCTTGACTCTGTCCTTGCTGAAGATGTGTTAGTAATGCCCTGTAAAGCAATGCTGAAGGCTTGTGCGATGTCCCTTCCAGTAAGAGAAAAACAGTCTTGTTATTTTTAGTTGTTTGAACCTGGTATTTGGCTAGTGATGGAACTGGTATCGGATACCTTCTGTACAGGATCTTTGGAAAAGTCATCGCTGCTTAAGCAAGATAGAAGACTTTGACCATTCAATTGTAAATAACACCTTAGGAGCCTGTGGTGACTTACCCGCACCACTAGAGGGTCCACTTCTGCCTTTCTTTATATGGCAGTGTGGGGAGACTAAGGTAACTGATATACATAAATTTATGCCTACAAGAACATTGTATTGTATTCTTTTCCAGAATATGTTAGCATCATTGTATTGATATGATTCTATTGGAATTTCTTAGGAACTTAGTGAGACATTTACTATCATGGAATTTGATTTCTCAAAATCTATTGGTCCATGCTATGGAAAAGCCCAGGTAATAAATCTGCACCTCGCATTGTCATTGTTCTGTAACAGCGATCATCAGGGACATTATTGTTGGGATTTGGTTGTCCATTTCCTTGGATCCAAGTTCCTAGACGTTATTCCCTATTCTAGGAGCTGGTTTCTGTTCTCTAATCTCATTGTGGTTTTATGTGAATGTGCATCTTCTCCTTTGGTTAATTTTTTCCATATACACATGAAATTGTAAGCTAAGATTTTTAATCCAATCTAGTTGTGCAATAGATGAGAATGGGTTAATTGCAAGTTGAGGTATCCTCAGATCACTGGCATGAAATGATGTGAACAGTAATGTTGTAAACTAATGTAGTCTGCCGAGGTTTATCTTTGCATGTTTATTTTTTTTCCCATTACATGTTACTAGAACACAGTCTTTGAATTTTGTTAGTTAATTTGAGCTCATGTTATGTGCATTAGATACACAATTGTCTATATAATTTGCGAACTAGAAGTGATTGTCATCTTACAATTTTCATTCACCGGAAATATTTACTAAGCAATACAGACAAATTACTAGTAAATACTATGTCTATGATGTAACAGTAGTAATTATTTATTAGTAAGATTTTTTGAGCTGAACATTGTATGGCAATTCCTATGGCTATATTTTATCTGTGGAATTTAGTATTCTACTATTTTATCCTGAAAAAGAGTGCTCTCCGCAGGTTGAATTTACTGAGCAAGGGATGTGCCATGGATTTGTGCTTTGGATTGATTGGGTGATGGATGCGAAGAATTCTGTTGTGCTAACTACAGGGCCAGGTATAATTTTATTCTTCACAGTAGTTGGTTCAATCAAAGCTTTCCTACCTAGCATGCCTGCTTGAAGTTGTATTTGTTTGACAATCTTCTGTGTTCTGTAATTTTTTGTTTTTGCATTGCTACCTTTCTGAAGAGTTAAAAGTAATATTTGTTAGTTGTCAGGGTAATTGAAAGCCTTTTTGTCTAGCATTAACTCATCTGTGCTATACATGCATTAGATGAGAGATATTGGAAGCAAGGAGTGAAGCTTCTGTCACAGCCTGTGGCAGTTGGAGGTCGTGGATCGAGCACGGGTAACTGTTGTTCTACACTAATAGAAGCATCCTTTGATCCATCAAGTGGTGAACTCGCTGTAAAACATGTTTGGTCATAAAAATTGTTTGCTCCAAGGAATCCAATATGTGATGAACAATTTAGTTGATGAGAAGTCTTGCTGTGATTTTTCCTTGAAATTAAAAAAGAAAAGAAGAGGTTTCAGGTTCCAAGTCTTGCAACTCACCTTTTTTTGATGACGTAGTATATTTACATTTTATTTGCTCCACTTATATAGGTTCCTTAAACTTCAGTTTCGAATTAAGTGCGGTGGAGCTCAAGATGTGTGTGGATGTACAAGTCGAAATGTTCCTGCTAGGTATACGATGTGCATTAAACATTAAAAAAAAGAAGGAAATGTATGCACTCGTCTAAAACTATATAAAAAAAGAAGGGAAGTAGTATCCACTTCCCAGCGAGTGAAGCGACCCCAGGTTTGTACTTGGCTGTTATTTTTCTTGTAGTTGACCAAGCTAATGAGATTGCTCGTCAATTCTAGTAGTACACAGAACAATCCAGAGATGCATTGCACAGCTCCATTCACTTCAATTTTGATGTCTCCTTTTCCGATGACACAGACCGGAATTGTTCTCCACTTTTACTCTTTCTCTGAATGTTCAATCGAAATTTGAAAATAACTCCTTGTCTCCGCTCATATGGCAACTACAACCCGAATCAAGATACCATAAGTTGTTGGACTATTCTTCTTTTACATCCTCAGAAGCTATCAACAACATTTCTTCTTTAGCCTCGGTGAAGTTTGCCTTCGTGTCCTCTTGAGGGCATTGATATTGAAAATGCCCCAACTCATGAAAATTGTAGCTCTCAACCCTTGTCGCCCTCTTCCTCACGCGTTCTCTACACCTTCCTCGGCCGCTTCCTCTCCCAGGTGAGTGTGGTCCAGGCTGACTTTCAAATCATGTTCCTTCATTACACGGCCAATAATTCTTTGCTCATGCACAAGCAGGCTCCTTTTCATTTCATCAATCTAAAGACCATCAATCCCATTAGATTCCTCAATGGAGCAAACCACATAATCATACTCAGATGCCATCGACCTCAGAATCTTCCCAATTATCATCACATATCCCTTATTTTCTCCATGGATTCGCATCTTATTGGCTGCTGCCAGTGTTCTTGCAAAATAGCCATTGACAGATTTTCCCACCTTTCATGTGAAGCATCTTGAACTCCTTACGAAGAGCCTGTATTTGTGCACGCTTGACCCTAGCTGTGCCTTGATATTTCTTCTTCATCGAATACCGAATGTCTTTTGCTATGCCCTTCAAGATAGTCTCTAGTACGGATCGATATATGGCTTGAAACAGGTAATTCTAGTCTTCAAGTCTTTCAGCTTCTGTGTCTAGTGCTTTGAGTTGTGTCTCAGTTAGGACAGTTCCTTTAGGATACTGCGTGCTTCCACTCTCCACTAGACTCCAGTACTCATTGGACCTCAAGAAAATCACCTTCAGCATACTCCAATGATCATGTTCATAGGTTGCCCGAATTCACCCCCTTCTGCTGCCATTGGTACATACTGTTGCAAGTTAGAAGACTTCGGCTTCTTTGTTGGTCAGGCCCCGTTGTAGCTGCTTTGATCACACCTTTGAGAATAACTACTTGGGAGAATGCTCTTATCATTAATGAAGGGAAAACATGGCTTATATAAAGCCTTTACAACATTGAAAATAACAGAGATAAACTTTTTTTAAAAAAAAAACCATGACAGACAACCCCTAGTTTCATGGGATTCCTCTAAAAAAATATTCAAACACTAATTGGTTCCCTGATGCCTCGGAGTTGTTTGTGTTCATCATGGGGGGCAGCCATTTCTCGCTGCTCACAAATTATCTCCACCATTTGGAAGCTATAATACATTTTCAAGAAAGTTTCATCTTGAGTCCATGGCGATATCTTCCTTGGTATTCCTTGGTATTAGGGAACTGAAGCATTACATTCTCTGAAAACCCAAGAAATGGTATAGATATTATTTATTTATTAAAAAAAAACACTTAACGGGTAGTAAAAACAATGTTCCCCTAGACAAATGCACTTTTGATGGTAACTATGTTTTTACTATCTTGCTCTTGAAAAAAAAACCTCACGGGGTAATACTTAGGGTAAAATTATATTTTTTAAACCATTTGGACATTTTAAAATTGATAAGAGGATGAAAAGCATATTTTGCTTTTTATTTGCATAGAATGACTTTAATGTCATTAAAAATGAGAAATTATAAGGCTATTATAGAGGTGGTTTTTTTTTTTTTTTTGTAATTTTATATATATAATTGTATAGTAAAATAACCTATTTATCTTTATAATAATAAAAAAAAAACCTTTTAAGTGGAAATGAGAGGTGTTTTTGTCTTTTCACTTTCAAAAGCACAATAAAAAAAACTTGATTACTTTAAAATTTATTTTGTTCTCTCCTTGATTTTTGTGTCCTACCCTCTAATTTTCAATTCAACCCTTTAATATTTATTTCCTTTCAGTTTAATCCATGTTCTTTTTATCATTAATTGTTTTATTAGAAATAATTTATAAAACTAAATTTTTTTTTTCAATTTCATCCCCATTTAATTTTTTCATTTGTCAAATGTAGTCCTCATTCTTTTAATTGTTATTTATCTAGTATGAGATAATTTTTAGAATTGAACTTTTTTTGTGATTTCATCCTTCTTCAAAAAATTTTCATGTTAGATTTTATCCTCATTTTTTTTATTGTTGTTTTCTTTGCTTTGATAAATTTTTTAAATTGATTTTTTTTTATTTCATCCTTCAATTTGTTTGGATTTGAACTTCTCGGTTGAGCCCGTGTCTAATATTTCATGGGTTACAAATTCAGGAGATTAACCCAACTTTAGAAGATTCGTTAGGGTTTGTTTGAGTTTTTTTCTTTCTTTTTTTAAGACAATATATTTTTTTAATTTCTTCCTTCAACATTTATTTAATTGAAGATTAAGCTTCATTTTTTATATGCTTTCTAAGTCTTTGTTTTATCATTTTTTTTATTTAATTAGGTTATCTTAGTTTTTTTTATTTGTTATTCTTTAATAAATTTATTTTTAAAAACAATATTTTAAAATTAAATAGAATTAATTGATTAATGATATTTTATTCGGTATGTTTTTCAGGTAATTGCTCTAGTGATCTTTGCAACTCTTTTTAGCGTCATAACGTAGCCTTTTACAATGAGATTTGAACCATCTCAACAAACGCTTTTGATGATAGGAGATGTTCATGATGAAGTGAGGTGGGCCTCCAATAAGCTTTTCTTTTTTTTTCTTCCTGGTATTATATTAACAGCTTATTTTTTATAGATAACTATTATCAAATGTTATTTTTGCTTAATCAGATTGTAATTCAGTCATGTTAATGACACAAATATTAAATTTTATTCATCACTGCAATAAAGTTTTTTGCAATTGTATCCTTTTCGTGAACAATTGCATCCTTTTATTTTCTTTCTTTGTGCATTAAAGTTGTATAAAATATGCAAGTTAATTACAATATAAAAAGGTAAAGGGATAATTAGAAGTATAAAAGTATGGATATAAACACCAATACTTTAATAAAATTGTTTTCATTCTGCAAAATATTATATATAAAAGATTTCAAATTTATTATATTTGCCATCATATGGTATGCTTAACAAAATATATGAAATTAGAAATTAAAACTATACATTTTCAACTACACTTGCTACCCGAAGCATTGTCACACTAGAATTAGTATGCAAGCACATTTCCAAGGCTGACACAAGGCAGACTTGTCAAAACAAAAACATATTTTTATCGTCCCAGCAGATGGCTGATTCACCTGGAATCAAGTATCATATGCATTCTGTCTAAGCTCAAATCTATGTTCGTGGTGCTTTACTAAAAAAGATGTGTAACTGGCTTTTATTAGAAATGAAATGCACCACAAAATAATTATTCTCGTAAATGCTCTAATTGAACATGCTACTTAAACAACATGAAGTAACAAGTATGTGTCAACCACTCGTCTTTAAGTTACTTCAGAAGGCATGTAAAAGGAAGCAAAATTTGAGCAGTGACAGGTTCTTAATTACACTACTGTGAGAGACATTCATGTTCTGGGATTCTCGGGTATCAACAATGCTGCATAATCATCAACCTCCACCTGATTAAAAAAATGGAAAGTTGAAAAATTAGCGTTCATCATCGTGCCTTCAACGTAACAGCAAAAGGGAATTACAGTACCTCAAATATTTGGCCACCATAAGTGTACTCCACATGCAAAAGCTTAGGTTCTCCTGGACAAGGATCGCAGAAGCCCATAATTCCCGACTTCTTTACACCCTCATGAAGCTGCACTAGCATTTTCGACGCCAAATTAAAACAAATGCCAAAAGTATGGGATCTAGACTAGAAGTGTGAGCAGTAAACACTAAGTGTGAAATAAACTGGCATAAATTATATTATCAAAGGTAACCAGAAAACATACAGCAGGCCTATCAAATTTATCAGATATATAACCAGTACAAGGAGCTGTACCCAGGATGTCAAGTTATCAAAAAAGAAAAAAAAAAACAAGAAGATGATAGACACTGGTTCAGGACAAAGGCATGCATATTCCTTTGGGCAATAACGAATATAAGTACAAGCAATTTATCAAACATGACAGATGGAATACATGGTCCCATCACACAAGGATGATCCTTAAAACACCTCAGATTTGCATTCACTGCAGTATCCCTCGATCCTCCTGGATGCAGAGATGAAAGTTGCAAACATTTCAGACTAAATAGGCTGCAGTTACAGCATTATTTTATGCGCATATATTCTTCCTCTAGGTAGATTAAAAAGTACATCAAATGAACACTCAAATAGTCAAACAAGCATCCAACCACATACTTCAACATTTAGCCACAACACTCTCATGTTTGAATTAAAGCATCAAGTTTGTTGGTCATGTGACTAGCTCTCTCTAACACACACACAAACACACTTGCATAAATACACATATATATGTTAATTTATCACATCCACAGATGGAACCACATTTTAATATATAATTGAAGAAAACATGGTTTAAATGAAATATACCTGCAGTTGGCCAGAATCATTAATGAGGAAATTAAGAGGTATTGTAACATCAATGACTTCTGAAGCTGATTCGTTGTTTACTTCTCTTGATTTATCCGCTTTCTTCAAAGCTTTACTATTTCCATACACTGCTTTAGTGATTACAAGTCCATTTGTTTCTAACTGCCTACTTCTTTTCCTATTGGCCACAGTTTGCAATAATTGTTGTGCCTTTTCTGCCGCAATCCTTGCCTCTCGAACCTATAAAATGATCCAGAAGCATTCTTCAAAATCAATTAGGCTAAATAATGAAGCATGTAGAAAACCATAAAAAAAAAAGAGAGAAAGAAAGAAAGAAAGATGGATAAAGAAGCATGTAAAGGTACCAACTTCAGCCAGAATCTATGTGACATTGCATTTTAGAACAGATGCTAAAATGCTCTGTATTTGCAGACACTCAGCATTCACTGTGCAAATAAGGGTAATAATTCTTTTCATGTAAAGAAAGAAATTCTATTAGAAAGACTATGCAGCACAACGAGGAGAAGACAGCCTACTGAAAAGAAAATGACAACTAAGAGAATAAAGTATTCTAATACCATTGAATATCATCATAGGTTTTAGGAACCTCCTCTAAAGGTGCTTGCAGTAAAGTGGCTGAAAAAATTAATGAATTCCTCTCCATTGAACTACTAACATAATTGTGCATCAAAACCAAATAATCGAGGATCTGGCATTTTCACAGAGCAGTCAAAATGGAACAATCAAGATTGGACATTGGCATATTATAAAGTTCCCAAAACCAAAAGAAAGCATAAACCACAACGTCCTTAGGCAACCTACATAATCCATACCTGGGCAGAAGATCTCTCTTTAATTTCAGAAGTCTTCTGCTTTTCCCTTCGAAGGTAATAAGATTTGACTACGAATTTCTGCCATTATGAGGGTGCATAGTTAAGCAGATAATATACAAGTGACATTTCTGCAGTCAAAAACTTCTTTTGACCATCATGGTCAAACAATTTCATCAACTTATGGAAAGCAATAGTTTCAGTTGTCACTTCATCTCGAGAACCATAAGAAGTCCAAAGTTCAGTTGTCATTCCAAGCACAATGGAAAGTGATAACTTGAATTTTCAGTAGAAATTAATATAAGCAGTAAGCAGCAATAAATGACAACCGCTAAACATGAATCAACAAAATGGAGACCCCAAAAAGCTGAGAATTCCAATAAGGAAAAGCTGTACTAAACAAACACTAAATTAGCCAGATATACTATGACATGATAATTAAAAAACATGTATAATTGCCTGCTGTGTTCTGACCCCCAAACATCTGGTTTATGAAAGCATAGATTTATGTCAAAGGTTAAAGTGTTAAATCAATGCACAATGACCCCTTCCTGAAACAGGATTTAACCTAAGTTCTCTTTAGGTGTCTGGCTCCTGCCACCTGGGTTCAATTGAGTGTATACTGCATACATTAAGCTCATAGCTTTTGTGAACATGGAGAATAAAGCAAAATGATAAAATTATTTTCGATTACATTCTTGTAAGTCACAATCACTCCAGCTTACAAACACGGAACTAAACTTAAACAAGAATAAGATAATTAATTGTTTAGCATATAAGAGAAAACTAAAGAGTTGCATTTGTAATAACCTTGAGTAGGAAGTAAAGAGATGTTGGAATTACAAATGCTCCAATTGCAAACACTGGATTCAAATGCCTGGAAAGCAACATCTGCACAAGACAATCCATCAGCAACAAGATGATAAAAAACAAGAAGCAGAAAGGCATAAACACAGCAATACTGAGTTGCGAACAGGAATTAGCTCCACTTGCTTTCTTGCAAGTAAATAGAAGCATGCTAAGGTGACATATACTATAACAGGTCTTCTCCATTCATTCGATGTTTTTAGAACCTTGCCAAAGGAGTGCAAAACGATATAAAAAGGAGCAATTCTTTTGTTAAGAAATATGAGCAGAGATTTTTATATGCGTGCTACCATCTATTGGTTAGAAGGACATTTTGAAATTTGAAGGTATGTAATCAAATTTGTTTATCTCACTGGAAATTGAATGTTCAAAGAGATGTGGTTTTCCATATGTTTATTACAAAACAAATGAATATATCTATAACATTATGTAAGGTTTGATTGATACAATTTTTTTACCTATATTAAAATGTCTTTAGGACTGTTAGGTTTAATTGATTTGTTTTTCCTACATTAAAAGGCAGTAAAATATTAATATTTTTTTTTATTAATTTAATATCTTTTTCACTATTATATAAGTAGGAAAAATTTGCATTCAGAAAACACAATATCATATCCATCACACTTGACACAAAAACTAGTAGATTACAATGTCAAGCAAACATGACCTGTCAAAATGAATAGCTGAAAGGATAAGATTTTCTTACAGGAATAATCAACTTTTGTCCTCCACGGTGCAATTCAAACTTCCAAAAGATGCCCTGCCAAAAGAAAGAGAAAATAAAAGTTGTTCTTATGTTGGTGGTGCATCAGTTGGCATGTAAGTTAGGGTTATAAATTGAATGCATTTGGCCCATTATGTACACCAAAGAACATATCTATTTTTTCTTATCTTTGCATTATAACCTGGGAGGATTTAACCACTAGGTACCATAGTTCATTGCTGATGCAGGATAGCTTTGGGGGCTGCCCTGGATCTGACTTTAGAGGCTGTTTTAGGGCTGTTTAGAGCTGCATGAATGTGGATCCTAGACAGAATATGAGGAAGGATGTGGGAGATTTCTAGAAGTCACACCTATAGGATAGAAAAAAACATAGAAAACACACCTAGGATTCTAAGGAGCCACAATGTTCTTAGCAGTCATACCTAAGGGAGATTGAATCACATAATCAAAAGCAAATTGTTAATATAAACTGTAATTAAAATATTGAAAGACTGCATAACTATTATACAGAGATGCTAGCACTCCTAGTCCAGCAAGGACTTATTTTCCTATATAAGAAATCTATTTAGAATAAGAAAAACCCTATAAAGCTAATTACTTTAGAACTAGTAGAATGTTAAATAGAAAATAACCTAGAACTGGACACTTTTTCCAGAAAATCAATAAATTACAAAAATAGAGAAATTTTGCTTCTTTTTTTTTTTTTGCATCAATTGCATTCATGTTTTAAGTAAAATTGCAGGAAATTAGTGCAAATGACTTATCCACTCTCTGTTATTCCAGTGCCTTTATAGTCATTAATTGATATAGCATAATTTACATAAAGATTCCATTAGCAGAAAAGCTCTGGCTTCTTTATTTTCTCCAAGTATAATCCAAGAAGCATACAAAAATTAACAAGCCACGCTGCCAAGGTAACAAATGCAAGTTTTGATAGGGCTACCCTGTGAAAGAATGTTGAGAGTGACAATCAGCAAATTCTCCCTCATTGGACCCTGTACTTGATGGGATAACTGGATGATATAATGGTTTACATGTCCACCAAACCAATTCTATGGTTCATTCTGGTTTTCTAAGAATCAGGACATACATACGGAATAGAAAAATAACACAAAAGCACAGCACTTGAATTTGGTCCTTTTGTTTTTTGATACCTGAATTCCAATTGTATACAGCGTTCGAACCGTGCTGAAATTAGACAATTTCCTTCCCCCACCAACTTCAACTTCTAACATAGTGCTGCAACAATAATTGATTCATTTTATGCATGTTTTATGAAGTATTTACATAAAATATATGAGAGAAAAGTGAATACATAACAAACTATTGCCAACTTCTAGCTATCTGGTGCCCTAAATTTCTCCTGATTGGCTGTTTGTATCACATGGAAGTTGTGCATTACTCCTACTTTGCAACAGATGATGAAAACGTTCAATAGTTTTATAGTTGCCGTCATTTCCCATCAGTGCAAGTATTAATATGACCCAAATGTTTTGACTTTCTAATCTACAGAATAGCTTGTTTCTAATTAGTGACATGAAAAACTCCTAAAAGTAGTTATAAAAGAATATGCACATCAGAAGTGGTTCCTAATAAGCTGCAGTCAAGTGCAGAATGAGGAGCATTTCTTTCTCTATCTTTTTTCCTTCTTGGTTAAATACCTCTTGAGAGTGATGGCTCCTATAATGGAAATTTTCCTCTCCCTTTCAAATGTGTGCTCCCACTCAACATCTTAATCCAAATGATATGGACAATAGTAATTTTAAAGCAGGATTACAACATTTCCTATACGCGAAGCAAACTTGGTCAATTAATGATCTATCTTGTACTAATGAAAACTCACTATATACATCTACTGGTACAAATGGGAACATGAAAAACTAGTAAATACAAGGAAAACATAATACAAATAATATTAGTTACTACCAAAAAATCCTCATTTATAAATATTTCGAGCATATACCTTCCAAATCTACCTGCAATACGACCATGAGACTTTGAAGAAAAGCGACAAGTATAATGTGCTGATGCGGCAAAAGAACTTGTGCCAATCTGCAGTCAAGTATCATATACAAACAAGAAAAGGGGAAGAGATGAGCATAAACTTAGTGTGAGCTTCTAAAAATAGCAAGAGCAAGGTGATATGTGTGGAATATGAAATAGCTAAAGATAAACAGAAAATTGAACATGATACAAATGGAGGTTTAAAAGGACGAGAAAGAACAAAAGAAAAGTACATAGCAAATCAATTGGTCATGGGCAACTCGAAGTTAGATCAAATTAAATATAGGTCCTATTCTCTCACAGTTGGTTGTAACCAAAAGGTAAACTTAGTGCAGATAACAAAGATTAAGCATTTGGCTAATCTGTATCAAGCAATAACTAGTCACTTTAAAAATGGTCAAAGCATGTGACTTTAGAGCTTGTAGGCAAAACCCTACATAACTTGAAGCAGTCATGATATGGTTTGATTTTTCTTACTTCAAACTATTTCCCAAGGTTTTGTGGACTTTTTTGTCATTAATGTTTTGCCTGGTTGAAAAAGTAATTAGATGTACCTTCAGCTCTCCAGAAGCAGACATTTTTTCCTCCTTCTTTTGCCATCCAACTGCTATAGATGACTCAGGACCTAATAAAAGCTGTATCTGAAAAATAGAAAGTGCCAAACATACAACAACTCAAAGATTTTACAATAAGAATACAAAAGATATTCAAACGTAACTCTTTTGTTTTATTTCCTTTTTGACCTTACCCATAATTCCACTAAATCAAATTGGTAATTGATATTTTTTAAGAGTCTGCGTAATTATACTAGAATGTATTTTATTTTATTTTTTTATTTTGACTATGTTAAACCCTCTATCTGATAGATAAAATCAGCTGCATTGAAATTCTTGGGATAATATGCATCAGAGCCACTGACCGATTTGGTTCAATGCTTGAAATAAACATCCAGTTATATAATCATGCTAATGCTACAAAGCAGAAAGAAAAGCACATATAAATGAACAAAAGTATTTACATTTCCATTTGCCGTTTCAGAGAGTTGGCGGGTCCAGGTATTGGAAAGATTAATTGATCCATCCCTCAGAGACTTTGCTATGGCAATTGTAGCCGTTGAGTGTGAAGATAGGTTACTACAAGATCGGATGAAAAAAAAAAAAGATAAAGCAAACCCAATAAATGTGCCAGATAGTTATGTAGGTTCCAAAATCAAATTCCCTACCGTGTTGTTTGCACACCAATAAGTGCTCGTAAACCAGCTGATGCTATGAATTCTATGGATGAAACTGGAGAAAGCTGGTGCCTGAGCACAGTCGAAGCAGCTCCACCACCAGAATTTCCATTAACTTCCAAATTCCCACCCATAGCAATCGCAGTACGTTTAGATAATTGAGATTGAACTTCGCTAGCCATAGCCATTCTGAAAAGGAAGTCAAGAGACCAGTTAACAAAGAAAGCAGGCACAAGATACAGCACTCATCTGAAATGCGATCATTTATTGTGAAATAAAATAAAATAGTAAAATTCAAGAAACACACAATTTAACAGTAATGTGCATAACTGCCGACTACGGTGATAATCATAATAAAATGAAACGTCATTTGATAATAAAAGTAAAATACTGCCTATGCTTGCTGGGTGTGCATGCACGTAAGAAGGCAAGAGAGAGCACAAAAACCTTTCGAGTTCAGTGTTGCATAAAAACAATTTGTTATTACACCTTTTCAAATCGATCCTCACAATTTACATGACATGCTTCTAGAAAGTTTCTGGTAAGGTTATGCAGAGATATCATCAAACCATTTTAGAAGTTGACATCGGATGAAGTTTAAACTAACAATTAAAAATGGTGGGGGGGACTGTACCCTCGCATAATGCCATCACCGTCCAGAAACTGTGGCATGGACAAATGGGCGAGTATAGTGCCAGAAGGTCGAAAATGCGCAAACATCTTCTCTTCTTCCTTCTTCTTTCGCAACCTTTGAAGCTCTTCCTTCAACTCTTCTAGTTTATTGAGCTTCGGACCAAGCTCCAGACCAGAAGTTATACCTTCCATGCCATATATGTCATATATTTGCCTTTTATACTCATCCGATAATATTTCATAAGCTTCACATATTCGTTGAAAGTTCACTGTGGCTATTTGCTTCATCTGAAAACAACCATTTTCAACCAAAATCACGAATCACAACGAAAGGAAACCAAGAGAAGCCCCCCCTTTAAGAAAAAAAATCTCAGCCAATCACTCGAGTTGTGGACTTTTGACAACTGGAAAAACTTTTTCTTAAAAAAAACAAGAAGAAGAAAAAGAAAAACGAATTACATGAAAGTCCTGGTACTTGTCAGGATGATAAACTTGAGCCCAATGTCGATAAGCCTTTTTGATTTCTTCATCGGTGGCTTCCGGTGACACTTGGAGCAGTGCGTACAGTTCTCTCTTCGGTGGTCCCGCCTCTTCTTCCTCCATTTTCTTCCTCTATGCTTCCTTCTTTTTTTTCTTTTCAATCGATTTACAAACAAACAAAATCAAGAAAAGCTTATTAGTTCCTATTAATTAAAATCAATTTTTACGAGCAGAGAGAGAGAGAGAGTATTTGTGCGTCTACTCAAGTTTTGAGGATCAGCAGCAGGAGAGGAGGGGTTTGGGTTTTATTCCTTTCTAGTTGTTCAAGGGGTTTTGTTTTGCAATGCGTGGGGGTTCAGTCACTGACTCACTCGGTTCGTGGCCGTATTACTGCCCACAGTTCCGGCTATTCAGGACGAAACAAACTAACGTCAGACCCAAGTACATGGGGAAAACGTTTGGGCTTTTTTATTTATCGAAGATTTGGACTAAG
>Ga0307507_10008347_pt1 | contig 14386 bp, 16 predicted proteins | sample 7_EM_MG_FD_207223 | JGI IMG/M metagenome (GOLD analysis project Ga0307507, IMG submission 207223) | Populus trichocarpa ectomycorrhiza microbial communities from riparian zone in the Pacific Northwest, United States - 7_EM | ecosystem: Host-associated > Plants > Roots > Unclassified | place... | reverse complement strand
ATTGCCGCGGGCTCGGTCGAGGAGAGGACTTGACTGGGCACCAACATACGAAATTCACCTGTTATATGTCATGTCCGAGTTTCAGTTCCTCAAGGTACTCACACTGTGTACTGCAGTAATGCAGCATTCGACGAATCATCATTCAGGCATTCGTGTGTTGTGATACAATTAAAAGAAGATGAAATACATGAAGCGATACACAAACACGAAGCAAGATCAACTAATATTGATCGTTATCTCAGTGATCTGAGCGTATCGCCGATATTGCCGACCAGGTGCCACTGGTGGGAAAACCATGCCCACGTTCAAGGGATGTGGCAAAGCCAGTGGATTCCCACGAAAACGTGGATATGGCCTACATGGCGAGCATGGTCACGGCCAACACTGACTGGGGCCCATAACCTGTTGAGAGATGAAGGCGGGAGACAAGTGATTGATGAGTCAATACGTAGATGTTTAACTACATAGTGTATTATGTAATACTTACGTTGAGTAGACTCGTGACTTGTATGTCAACATCTTTTGTGGGCCTCTCTTAGTCATAAAATTTGAAGTGATTCTTATTAAATTTTTACTTCGTCTTCTCTTTTTTTACCAGCTTGGAACTTGCTGCCGATATTTTGAGGTCAGATTTGACTCATATTTGTGTATATTTACTAAACTACATAATAAGCGAGATAGCGTTGCATAACAACAATTTGGTTGCAATTTGCACCCAAGGTCAAGCAGAATGTTCAAGGGTACGCCGCGCCTCTAGTCCAGGTTCCGACTCTATTGACCTCCTGTGTATTGTCGTGCGACTAACACGTTAAACAGGTTGCTACCGGCGTGCAAACTGTACGATCACCGTGAAATCTTGCCTGGTTGCGCACAGTAGTGCACGGTAACGCACGATAATTTTCCTGTGTCCATCCCTTCGCATGTCATTCTTCGAAACCGCAGAAAAATTGATGTATGGGCGTTAATTGCACATCATGGTTACCATGTGTTTGATACAAATAGCGCCAACCTTTCCGTGTTGGCCTTGAGGACATCTCAAGAATCCACATTACTGAACACGCCATTAACCTTTCGACAACGAACGAATAGTTGCCATGCTCATAGTTTTCGGCCTCCTATATTTTTCTCGGCACCTAACCAACGCGGCGCCCCTGTCAACCATCCCCACTGAGGCCAACTCTCCCAGTATACTACCGACATGTCTTTGCCCATCCAGCCGAACCATTTTGGAAATTGTCTGGAGTTGCCTTGTCACTATTTTCGCTTGCACCTGGGCTTCTATGCACCCCAACATCCCCGCTTCGGATGAAGGATGGATAAAAAAGAAACTGAGGAGGGTCGAGATGATGTTGTGGGCACTGGTCGCGCCGGAATTAACAATAAATTGGGCGATACGACAGTGGATTGGCGCTCGACGCCTCCAACGTAAATTCAGTGGTGGGTGTCTGTCTGTCTGTCTGCATACGCTTTTAACGTGCGGCTGAAACAACGTGCAAGGAAGGTATGGAATGTGTAGAATGGACAAACACACACGGGCACTTCCTCCAAATGGGCGGATTTATGCTAATGGACGAAAACAAGAAGCTCGGCGTCATCGACGCATGGAAGCTAGAATCTTTACTAGAGGAAGGAAAGATCGACTTTCCGATGATTACAAAGAAAGAAATTCAGGACCACAGTAGAACGGACGGCTTCTCCAAGTGTCTGGCTATCGGTCATACCGCGTGGTTTATTGTTCAGTGCATTGCGAGGAAAAGACAGGGTCTCGTCATCACTGAGCTGGAACTCGTCACTTTGGCGTTTGCCGCTCTCAATGTGTTGGTATATATTCTGTGGTGGGATAAACCTCAGAGCGTCGGATGTCCTGTGCCTGTCTATTTACGACGTGAAGCCGGCCCTCCGATAATTATACCCGAACAGAAACCCACGAGTACGTTTCGTCCCGGACTCATAATTTGGTTATTGAACTGAGTAAACGTAGCGTGGTCGGATCATATACTCGACACAATTGCGCACATCAAGGCGTGGTTTTCAGCGATATATAGCTATTTGGGTGAGTTTTTCCTAATTATCGCGGTTTTCGTTCATACTTAATCGCGAATTCTTGTTCAAATGGCAGTGGTAGACTCTACCGATTCGGCCGGGAGCCCAGACAAGGTCACATATCCGCCTTATGGAACCCGCCTTTCTAGAAAGCTTTCTGGACTAAATATTCTCCGTGCACCTTCTGCCTTCATTGGCTCCGTGCTATCCGCCATAGGCAGTAGCCTGCATGACCTCATTGACAAACATAACGTCGTGGAAGGAGATATGTGGGTTTCAAAGTTTTACGCATTCTACGGCTCCCACAGGATTCATAAAGCACCGTTTTATGCATTTTCCGGCAATGAACCAACGCGTATGGATGCAATCCAGCTTGTCATCACTTGCGTCATCGGGATCCTATTCGGAGTTATCCATTGCTTCGGCTGGGATTTTGAATTCCCATCTCACGCCGAGCACATTCTGTGGAAGGTCTGCTCACTGGCTATCTCCTGCATCCCTCTCATCTGGCTCTTATTTATCGTTTTCTACACCTGGGAAAGCAAATTTAAGGTATCTACAACCTGGGGCAGGATTGCCCGAGGTTTCATGGCTCTGGTTTGGGCTGCCTTACTTCCGTTTGGCTTGGCTGGCGTGCCGGTTTACATACTTGCACGTCTTGGTCTCTTAACAGAAGCTTTCATTGCGCTGAGAGCCGTACCATGAGGATGTACAATGGAGTTACTGCCTGATATTCAAATTTGAGCGGCCAATCGTTTCACTGCTCCGGCCTACTTATTCTTTCTGAGGAAGATAAGTCTCGATAGCTACCCTTGGATGCATTATTTAAAGCAAATGGAGAGTCCTTGTCGCATGTTCGTAATTTAATGGTTGAATTCGGTTCGAGGGGTATTTAACGAAACTTTTTGATGTTGATTGTCAACAAAAGATGATCATAGAAGAAACGAATCCGGCTCTGGTGCCATGTCTAGAACAGTCACGGGTTTTTCAATTTTTTTCAAAAAGTGCATCTGAGAAGTAGACCACTTTACACTGACTACATATGTAAAATTGTAGATCAAGAACAAGAGTTGTTCAATTTTGACAGGCTTATTTTCAATTTTGAATAGATTTATTGGAACACAGTCCAGATCTTAATTTAAGTACAGCTTTTTTGCACATGAAGGTCACAAAAACACCAGGGAATATTAGTAGCTCATGTATTAGCATTTTATAGCAGTGCAACAATTTTCTTTTACTCATTTATTTTTTTTGTTGCCTGCGGCGCACCAACATGCCATTAGGAAAGAGAAATACATGCAAAATGCTCTGAGATATTTCATTAGCATGGACTCATACTTTGATGAGAAATTGCATTGAGTAGAACTGACTTCATATGCTCGAAACAATGTAATTTTCCTTCCCAGTCAATCAAAAATGCATTCTGGGTTTCAAATAAGTCTATTCTACAATTTGTCACAAGTATAGTGAGCTATTCAAATATTTTTCTGGCCTGCAGTGCATAGCACAGGGAGAAGAGCCCATAGGAGGTGAGGCTGCCTATGATGGCACCTGAGCTGAGCCCAGTTTATTTGTCACGTGCGATCGTCTTGCCTGGTGTCGGAACGGGTTACGGCAGCGACCAATGTTTCGTCGTCGTTGTAAACAATCAGCACTATTGCTTTTGCTGTTGGCGCAACAAGCAAGCCCGAACGGGATCCAGCCCCCGCCACCATTCAATGTACCTCAAAGTCCCGCTCTAGATCATGTAAACCTGTTCGTTACGTTCAAATCTTACAACGATTTGGAGGTGCTGAAAATGATGTTAGACTCATAGGGAATGGAGGGGATACTCCAAACGGCTCCGGCGGTATGATACCATCAACGGCACCACCGTTTGGAATGACACGATGGGTCGCGCAGACGCAACCATCATACGTGTCGGCAACGCCGTATAACTGGACCCTCAATAAGGTTCATGGCTTCGTTGGCACGCGACAGCCCGCGATCTGGATGGGGGAGAGCGGTCTTGTGGGTGTCATTCCTGGGGTTCTGCCTCAAGGTGGTGAAGTGAAAGTTGGGTTCGATGAGCGTGCGCTGAATATCGTGCTGGATGATCAAGGGGAGAAGAAGGAGGTTGTGAGTGTGGGGTACTATAGTGTTGTGCTGGACGATGGACACGGCGGTACAGTTTTGGTGGAACAGAGCGCAAGTACGTTGGGTTCAGTTTTTTCAGTCGTCGCCGTCTTACCATGCTCATTCTAGCCTCGCGTGTCGGACACCTCCGCTTCACATTCTCGCCCTCAAGTGATAATAGGCCGTACATTTTTATTGAAGCAGCACGTCCCTCTATCCTCACTTCCACTCCAACCAACGTATCATACCCATCAGGCTTTGTCTCCATTGACGGGTGCGAGATATGTGGATACTCCTCGGAAAGACAGGATTGGATCATCACACCCATATCTCAAAGTGACGACGCTGCAGGTTTCAGAGGGTACTTTTGTGCCCGGTTCGACTTTCAGCTCGAGGAACAAAGTGTTATTATCCAGAATGGCACAACGCATCACGGTCAGAAGAACGCTGACGGCCCGTTACTGGGAGCGTATACTTTCTCTCCCACTTCAAGTTCTCGCCAAAATGTGATCGACCTGAGAGTGGGGACTTCGTTCATCTCCGTTGATCAAGCTAGAGCGAATATTAACGATGAAATCCCGGACTCACCTGGTGCCGAAGGTATGTTCCCAACACCCTTATTATCCGTGGTTCATACCCAATGCTCAGTTTATAGGATCGCTTGAAACAACCGCCAAGAGTGTACGCGCTGCATGGGTTTCTCAGGTTGATCGTATCACTATTGACGGTGCAAGTGACGAAGAGAAGGATGTCTTTCTTACTGGTGTGGTGCACACCCTTCAAGTGAGTATCGACTCTCATATGGCGGCTCGCGGCTTGCGATAGTCCTCCTCTTCGCCTTCCTCACCTAAATCAATTCTCCAGTATCCAAGTGAACAGCACGAACAAGGCCGGTACTACTCTGGCTATGACAACACCATCCATACTCTCGAAGATGGTGGTGAATCTTACACGGGGTACTCGATCTGGGTGCGCCCTTTCACCCAGTATCCCACGTTAAAACTGATCCCAGTGATGCAGGATACATTCCGCGCCCAATGGGCCTGGACAATACTCTTTGTCCCGGACCGCGTCCCAGGGATGGTACGAAGTATGTTGGCGGACTATCAACAGGTTGGAGTTCCTCTTCCGCATTCTTAGGTCTTTCATCTAAAGCTTCACCTGTCAGAGCGGTTGGCTACCAATGTGGAAGAACATCGTAGAAACGAATATCATGGTCCACTTTCTTCGGATTTGACGTATCTCTTACTGTTCCTGACATTTCCTAGGTCGGTACCCACGCAGACTCGCTCATCGCAGAAGCCGTCCTGAAAGGCATTACTGGCTTCGATCGCGAACTGGCTTGGGAGGCTGTGTGGAAGGATGCAACTACGCCACCCCAGCGAGATTGGGAGGTCATGTAAGTCAATGTCTTCTCCTCCCTGCTTAGCGGTTCTAATCAGATTCTTTCCGTAGCTACGCTGATCGAGAGGAGGTAAGTTCTTACAAGTTTAGTTTGAGATTTCATCCAAAAGGCATCTTCCTAGCATGTTGACTATGAAGTCCGAGCTGGACTTTCTGGAGTGTACAATGTGCCGGGTAAGGGGTGGGTTGCGGACGATATTCATTCAGAGAGTGCCTCGCGGACTCTAGATTATGCTTGTGAGTTCCTGACCTCCCCTCCGTCTCATATCAAGCCCTCACAGTCACACAAAAGATGATGATTACGCTGCCTACGTCCTTGCACGGGAGCTGGGCAAGCCAGCTAATATTACGAATTTCTTGCTGGAGCGAGCTTTGAGAGCACCCTTCACGTTGTTCAATGATGCGACTGGTTTCATGGAAGCGAGGAACGCTGACGGGAGTTGGGCTGGCGAGGATAATGGTTGGACTGAGGGTAAGAGGCTGAGCTTCAAAGTCAGGTCATGTTTGTGATGTGAAGTTGCAGGTGATAAGTGGGCTTATTCGTTTGATGTGGTCCACGATATTCCCGAGCTCATCAGGCGACGCGGGGGAAACTTGAGCTTTGTCCAGAGTCTAGAGGAACACTTTGATGGTGGACATAACGAGCACAGTAACGAGGTTTGTCAATTGAGTGACCTATCGGGACTTTCATTGATCTTTTTATAGCCGTCGCACCACATTCCATACCTTTACGCCATGGCTGGAGCTGCTTATAAAGCTCAGGAGAGAGTGAGGGAGATCGCCAAAGAAAATTATAATAATACGCCTACTGGCCTGTCTGGGGTTCGTGGAACCACTTTCAATAACTTTTCGTGCTAAACGAGATACAGAATGAGGACTGCGGCCAGATGAGCGCTTGGTACATCTTCAGTGCCATGGGTTTCTACCCCGTGAATCCCGTCTCTGGAGAATATATTGTCGGATCGTATGTGTCATTTTTCCTGCGACTGAGAGCTCACAGAAATATTATCCCTTTAGGCCATTCTTCGAAGACATCTCTATCACCTTGCAAGGAACATCCAAAAAGCTACACATCAGCGCACCAGGGGCTTCGACGAAGCCCTACATCAAGTCTCTTACCGTAAACGGGGAGAAAGTACCTGTTCCTATAATCCGTCATGAACAGATTGCTCATGGAGCTGAGGTCGTCTTTGAGATGAGCGATCGCGTGGAAAGGTGGGGGAATGATGCCGCTGTATTGGGAGGTCTGGGTCTCCGTTTGGATGAGCTGGCTGGGGCACAGGAGATATTCGAAGGGTGGGATCGTAGCGCATCAAAAGCCTCTGAGAAAATCTCATTGGATAGGGATCGAATCGAATTGTGATGCAGTAGGATTGAAATCATATAGTATTTCCACAAGTACTATAAACATAGTTTTTTTTTCGTTCTGAGTACGCAGTCGTGAACCCGGCGGCCTTTTCCATTAACGTTTGTTCTCTCCTTTGTAATACTGTACTAGAGACAGACATGCTCTATCACGGCTGAGACTTTCTCTGTTTATCAATTTTTGTTGGCCGACTAGCTCAGTTGGTTAGAGCGTCGTGCTAATAACGCGAAGGTCTTGGGTTCGATCCCCACGTTGGCCATAAATCTCCTAATTTTTTGACCGGGACTCTCAACTCAATTTATATATTTGTCATTATAATAGGTCTATAATCTGGTAATCATGCAAAATGTGCAATGGATTTATTCAACATGGTTTTGTTGGATTTACATACATCATAGATTCACAGTGGAAGATTTCCATCATGTGTAACAAACATTATGACACTTGAGACAACAACAAATATATAGGTAGGGCTACCTACATATGGACCAACATATGTGTAAAAAACTGAAAAATAGATAAAGCAATATGAACAATAAGCAAAATTATTGGGCATTTTGGGATATGAAAAAGAATCTGCAGGGCATTCTTATTATCTCAACTATTTTTATACTTGACATGTCAAACATACAATTAAACACCCCAAACAACAGACAATCAGGCACTTGAGTGAATTCTTTGACAGATGGTTGGATGAACAAATAATTTTTGCTTATTGTTTGAACTGGACACAAAATTTGTGAACAAATTCTCCAATTGAATTGAAATAAAGGATCTACCCTCAAGGGAGCCCCAGGATTTCAGAAACCACAGGGTTAGTGTTGCTGCAAAGTAAAGTCTAAAGTTGCTTTAAAGCTGTTTCCATTTTCAGTACACTGCACACAGCCATTAGGGATGCTTGTGGTAAGGATTTTCAGCCAATTTTCAACCAATTTCCATTTCAATTTTCAATTGAAAATGAGTTGAAAATTGAAGGAATTGTGAAAATGGGCCCCCAGGGCCCATTTTCATGAAAAGCCCAATTTTCATTCCTTTTTTGAGTGCCATTTTTGTATTGGATTTCATTCTCCAATTCAAATTTGATGCTGCTGATTTCTCACTGCCTCTGCCACATCACTCACCTTACCCTGCATATCCAGCAGGTTTTCGTCATTGTTATCAATGCTGAAGAGCCCAACCACCAAGAGGGCAGCTATCAGGAATCACCATCACCACCACTGCCACCAGACCACCAACTGCTGTGACAAGCAACTGTTAGCAGGGGAGCAGGAAGGCCAGGGATGATGGGGGGAAGGAGCAGACACAACAATGACAACAACAATGGGGAAACAGCAACAACAAGGAGGAGGAGGAGGAGGAGGAGGAGGAGGAGGAGACAACAGTGTTGATGCACCCAGGATGATGGCATGATTGTGTTTTGCATTGGGGGGGGGATTTTTTTCACTTTTAATATTCCTCCTGCTGTTCCCTCTTTCATTTTCAGTGGGGTTAGTTTTGTTGTGTATAGTATCTCCAAGAATACATAAAATTTTAAATATCAATGCAAAAACTTAGAAGTTATGCTCTATCCTTGTAATATAGCCAGTGTGAAGGACAATTATCTCTGATAGGGTGGAGTTCCATTCAAGCCAGAGAACTGAACACACTCTGGTTCTGCTTTTGATCCAATTTTTACCTGCTTTTCCAGAATTACTTGACCTGGTTGCTCATGGTAGCCAATTTCCATTCAATTTTACTGCAAAGAATGTCACCCAATCCCCTACATGACCATCCTCTCATCCTCTGCCCAGGCAAAAACACACCAAAATCCACACCTCTTCCCCTTCCCCTGGCACTGGCAAAGCTTGTCATTGGGAAGCTGCCACCACCATGTGCACTGACACATCCAACCAGGAATCCTCCACCAATTTGGTGGTAAAATTGAACAAAAATTGAAGTGAAAATTGATCGAAAATTGGCCAAAATTCCTTACCATGAGCATCCCAATTTTCGATCAATTTTCACTTCAATTTTTGTTCAATTTTACTGCCAACTTTGGCAATTCCCAATGGCTGCTTTCCTGGTGGTTGAGCTCTTCAGCATAATGACAACGAAAACCCACTGCATACATGGGGTAAGGTGAGTGATGTGGCAGAGGCAGTGAGAATCATCAGGATCAAATTTGAATCAGAGAATGAAATCCAATACAAAAAATGGCACTCAAAAATGGAATGAAAATTGGGCTTTTCATGAAAATGGGCCATGGGGGCCCATTTTCACAATTCTTTCAATTTTCAACTCAATTTTCAACTCATTTTCAATTGAAAATTGAAATGGAAAATGGAATGAAAATTGGCCAAAAATCCTTACCATGAGCATCCCTATTGTGACAGGACTTGAGATGATAGGTAGACTTGTAAGTACTGCAGTGAATTATATATGGAGTGGTGAAATGCCATGGTAAGCTGCAAAATTATATGCTGGTACCAATAAAATGAATGAGCCCAAGAGGGTTTGCCAAGGCCATGCAGCCAGCAAAACTTCTGGAAGAGTTCTAGGAAGTATCAAATTTTCATTGTTAATATTTCCAATTGTTTGAAACTACTTATGACTTAATACCTGAGGACATCTCCTTTTTTCTTTACTCAAGTCAATTGAAAGTAAAAGAAAAGTGATGATGAAAGTCTGCCATACAATGTCTGCATTAAGTAAACCCAACATCCTTGTCAAACAGAGGTTTCATCAATATCATGAGTTGACTACCAACACCCTTGTAATCAACTGAGATATATTTCTACAATCTTTTTGCTGGCTTGAATTCAGCCCTCAGGTTGTCCCTGTCAGCTGGCTTTGCACAGGTTGCACACACAGCCTCACTTTAAAGCACCTTAAAGCCACTTTACTTTGCAGCAACACTACATGGGGTAGATGTTTTTTTCTAAGCCATCCAGGCCCCCTCTCCTAGGAGTATGTCAGAGGTATTCCAAGAAAAACATATCCAAATTGGGTATTCTAAGAAAAACATATATGGATTTAGTAATATTCCCAATGATAGGAGCAGCAAAAGCAAGCTGGCTCTTTGAGATGAGCTTCTTGCAACTGGGGGGTTGCTGGCAGCTGCATCCTTGCCTTTCTTCAACCCAAAGTCAAATAATGTACAGATTTTTTTCTGCTGTGCCCTCTTCCGGCATGCATCTCAACAAGGACCCATCCCCTGATGCTGCTCAAGGCCAGCAGGCCCACTGGTTCCAACATGAACATTTGTACTGCACTCGAGACACAGCACTCTTGTCGAAGCATCATACTTCACCCTACTCTTGTCCTAAAATCACATAAATATGCTTCAATATACAAATTCAGCACCATTTTACCTTTACTTTCACCATGTGAGTCCAAGCTGAATGAGAAAAGTGGGAGGGATGACAGATATTTCAAAAATTCCATTTCTATGAGTAGAATGACTTTGATTGTAGATCATTGACTGTCCAACTGTGTTGGAGGTAACAGGGCCTCAAAAATAGATTTTTGAAACACATATGTATATTAATTTTTTTCAGAACCCCCCTGCTCCACCTCAGGTCACAGGTCAACATCCTGGGGCTCCCTTGTCTGTCCTACACAAACAATAAGTAAAAATGATTCATTCATCCTAGGATTTGTCCTGTGCTTTTTCTCAGGTGCCTGATACATCCTTGTTTCAGGTGAAACAAATGATATAAGGGAAATAAAGATTACTGTGCCTGGTCAGCTAGTTGGCCATTTGAGCTGCCCAGGCAGGAATAAACCTGTCCCTCCCAATTTTTTTGCGGAATCTATAGTCTATACACATTCTTGATAGTCTCATGAAAAAAAATTGGGTGATTTCTGCTTCCCTGCCCTTGAAGACTGCCAAAGTAACTTGATTTTATAGCATGAGACCATTTCAGCTATAAGTAGTAACATGGCCTAAAGGGGACAGTGATATCTCAACACTGAGAAACCTTTGTTGTTGAGTTTTGTTGAGCACATTGTTAGAGGAAGGTCATCACATGATAAACTAGAGGGATAATAGCCCTTTTTACCAGTAATTTCATGATAAATTTCGTATTTTTGCCAAGTGATCAAGCATATTTTCAATATTTAAGAACCTAGGCTGCCAGTCCCTTTTCAAGAGAGAGGCCTAGAAAGCTGGAATGAATTTTCAATCCTGCTATTTAGAATAGGTCTAGCAGCATAAAACACACCAAAAGGTATTTTACATATTTTTTTTCTGGCCAGCATAACCCCAAAATCCAAAAAGGTTGAAATCAGCAAAGGCAAATAACTTTAAAGAAATATAGCTTGATTTTTATTCAAAAAACACAAAAGCACATACAATGGAAAGAACAAGAGACTATTTACTAACTGCAAAATTTTTAGAATACTATCTTCAATTTTGGCTGCACTAGAGTAACTTGACCAGCACTGGTCATTTTGGATAAGCATTACTGTACTAATCCAATCAATTTGTTGGTCACGCATCACAGGGGGTCCAAAATCAACGAAATCTTGAGGGGTCACAGGTCACAGGGGCCAGCAACGAAACCCCCAGGTCAGACTGAAGACAAGCAAAATTAGGTCCCTTTAATATTAGAAATCAATTTTTTTTTCCCTCTCAGTCTCTCTATATCTATGGACAGAGTGTGAAACCTTACAATATGTTACTCATTTACACCCCAGGGTTCACCGTTGTTTCAAGAAATTTTCTGGCAGTCACACTTTCCTTGGTGAAGTGACGAAACCAAAACTTCATTGCAACAGTCACAGGTCACAGGGTGTGATGAATTGATTGGATTACAGTGCTTTGCAGTGCCGTCTGCACAACAAAGTTTCAAAAAATATATTTGGTTTTGTATGTTCGTTATGGACCCTGCTAGATTGTCACGCATCAGGTCCAGATCTGAGCGCATTGGGAATGTTGAATATCTCACACCCAACTCTCATGGCACCTCTGGTATCGGATGAGATGCATGCACGGATCATTGTTTGGCATGATGAGCAACATCTCTCAGCACAGGAGATCACAGGCCTTGTTGGATGTAGTGTCTGGACAGTTTATAGCATCCTCTCTTACCACCATGACTACAACACCCTCAGAGATCCATTGACACGTGGGCTGCATGGCACCAACCATTCTTTAAACATGGGAGATATGAACTTCATATTGTCTTTGATTGATGCACAGCCAAAGATCTACCTAGATGAAATTCAAGATGAACTTCTGAATAGGCAAGATATTTTTGTTTCTATTTCAACCCTTTCCCGCACACTTCATCAGCTGTCAATGACACGCAAGGACATAGCAAGTGAAGCAATAGAAAGGAATGAACTGTTGTGTGCAACTTGGCAGGCTGTGTATGCAGATATTCTGGCTGATTATTGTGTTTGGTTGGACGAAGCAAGCGTGGATGATCGCACAAACCAACATACCATGGGTTGGGCTGAGATGGGTAGGGCATGCATTTGCCATGCTGCCTTTGTCCATGGTCAGTGGTTTTCAGTCTTACCTGCTCTTACTTGCGAGGGTATGATTGCTCTTGATATTTTTGAGGGTTCAGTGAATAAAGAGCACTTCCTTACATTTCTAAACAAACAAGTTGTAAGACTTGCTTCTTTATTAAACTGTCACCAGCTTCACAACTGAATTATCTTGTAGGCTCTGAAATGGAATCCCTACCCTGGTCCCCAAAGTGTGGTTATCATGGATAACTGCGCGATTCAACATGATGAGGACATCTGACACCTGATTGAAGTTGAATGTGGTATGTTTATCAATACATTTATTTGCCTTTTATGCTTGATTTAATTACAGGCGCGAAACTTATCTATCTACCACCATACTCCCCTGACTACAACCCAATTGAACAGGGTTTCCACAGTATCAAAGCCTGGCTGCAATGTCATGAGGTTCAAGCTGTGGCACCTGAGGGCTGGCCTTGGTTAATTCATCAAGCCAGGTTGGCAATAACAGAGGAAATGGCAATTTGATGGATAGCAAACTGTGGTTATTCATTTTCTGACAAGATAAACTAGTAGCAAAGTATGTAGTACAAATGTTCCAGCCCTTTGCACATGGTTGAGATGATGAGCCTATAACTATGTATATTTACTCAAGCTCATAAGTAGTGTAGTTACCCGAAAGAAGCTTCTGCTCATAGGTAGTCTGCCATTTCCTACAAAAAAGTTTCAATCTCATAAGATGACCAGAGGTAGCACCTGTAATATTGCGAATCACTATGGTTGCCGACTCATCAGCCAAGGCTATAATGTCAGGAGTAAAGTCCTCTGCCTGCAGTGCAATCTCAAACAGCATCATGTCAACAGCCTCAAGCTCTGTGAACTCCTGAAGGCATACTCACAACTCGAAACCAGGAGCTGGGACAGAGACGGGGGAGGCAGGAGATTGCTGGAACTCTGGTTGCCTTGGTGTCTGGAATTCACAGCGAGGGCGCTTCAGGGTTTGGAAATTGGGCTGGTTGCGAATTGGTGTTTGGAACTCAAAACGAGCATGCTTAGGAGGTGGAGACAAATATTGGCTGGGGGATTCAGAACAAGATCATTTGCAGGATAAGCCACTGAGGACAGGAATGAGAGATGCCATGACAAGTGCCATCATGTCGTTGTTGGCTGGAGCAGGGACTGTCGACACTGCACTTGCACCTGAGCGGCCACGTGCTTGGATGGAAGAGATCCATCCATCGCATGGACCATCAAAGGCCTCTGTGCATGGCGGATCATGCTTTGTGATGTCTCCAGATGCCTACAAAAGATATTCAGGCTTAAAATGTATTTTATAAGACTTAACCGTACCATAGCTGCAGCCCACATCTTGAGATGGAGGGGGTTGAGTCACAGATGTCCTCTGGACACTGATAAAACAATGGCCTGGTTCACCATGCTCTCCTTGATGAGAAGCACACGGCCACCGTTTCTTGATCTCCAAGATGAATCTTCCATTCACTTGCTCAGCAACATTGAATTGAGCAAGTTGTGGAATCTACAGGCACCGAAGTCATTAAATGTCGGGCATGGAAAGATAAATCTTACCCTGGTTCCATAAAGAAGCTCATCATCACCATCGTTCGCAGGTGCATTTAATAAGGGGGCCTATATGTCAATGTGAATATAAGAACATTGATGCAGTAAAAACAAACATACCAGGTGTTGAATACAATAGCCCAACATTGTGTCTGTGTCAAACTCAACGGTGATCTGAATCTTCTTCTTATCCTTCTTGAGGATGACCATGAGGGCAAGGTTGAAGCTTTCATCTGTCAAGAAGGTCAGTGCATGGGCTTTCCCACCACTGCGGAACTTGATCAGGATATGCGCAATAGTAAATATCAAATTACACATGTGGAGCCAGTCCATGAGAGCTTGAATGGAGGACCAGAGTGAATACCAGGGGCAAACTGAGTCTGAAGGTCAAGAATGGAGAGGAAAGCCTTGACGAAGTCTACA
>Ga0307507_10008346_pt1 | contig 14387 bp, 12 predicted proteins | sample 7_EM_MG_FD_207223 | JGI IMG/M metagenome (GOLD analysis project Ga0307507, IMG submission 207223) | Populus trichocarpa ectomycorrhiza microbial communities from riparian zone in the Pacific Northwest, United States - 7_EM | ecosystem: Host-associated > Plants > Roots > Unclassified | place... | reverse complement strand
ACATTCCTAAAATGGCTGCCGTTCTTTAGCTGGCTGTTTATTGGGAACAAAGGGAGAAAAATCAACAGAGGTTGGTTATAGTAGTAGTAAATAAAGACTTGATCTGTCCGAGGTGTCATAGTCGATTGTAATGGATGCGAAAATCTTTGGAAACAGAGCTGAATTGAAGCAGAAATTTTAGTGACATGTTGCTTGCTTGTCTGTAGGAGCAGAAATATTTTCCTTCCACGATCCATTTTCTCCATCGACATAACAACAGCCATCTAGGCTGTGTTATTATAATTATATACAGCATAGTGATTTTTTTAGTTTTTTGTGTGAAAATTGGAGATCAAAATTACTAGGAACTGTTTCTCAAATAGGACTTGTAATGGAAAAAAATATTCATCACTGCTGAGAACGAGCTAGCTAGTGAAGAGTTTTATTCTATTTGGAAAATTGAACTTCGCTAGGTTCAAAGGATACCTTGACAATCTAAGAAACAGTTGGAAAAAAAAAAAAAACAGTGCATTAGATCTTAGAGAGATCATCCACATGCTGTGTGTTGGTTTTTAAAAGAAAGCAACTTCGAGGGCATTATCAGTATTAAAAAACACTCAACTCGTGTAGTTGATGACAAACTTGTAATTATTTAAGGTCCGGTAACATGTTCTTAAACAAAATAGCTTGTATTTCCGATCACTGCAATCCATGATGATAACAAATAGGAAAATGTCGACTGCGAGACTTGACGAACAAACTGTGGACTGCACGTAACGCCTGAACATAGATCTATGTAAAAGGTTTGACAAACACTTCGAGATTTTCTCTAATCACTACTATCCATGCAAAATGTTCGGAAGTTATACTCTCCCATAAAAAGTCATATGATCATGTGGTCCATGGAGAATTGTACCATCCAAAACAAATGTGAGCTGTTTTGCACAAAAAAAAAACTTCGGCGATGAACTCCAATCCTTGCAACTGAGAGTCGTGCTTCGCTCTTCCAACCAAGACTTCCAAAGAAATCTTTTAGCCTGAAGAACAATGGATAAACAAGAATGTACTGTACTTGATGTCTATTTAAAATGAAATGTATGTAGTAGGCTACCGTCATTAGACGGATACTACTCAAACTCCTCTTGAACTTCACCATCTGCAACAGAAAGAGAGCCTGTTAATTTAACAAACTAATTAACTAAACCATATTGTTGCTAGGCCTAGGCTATACGGAAGGAAACACGAAATCTTACCAGCTAGATGGACGGCCAGGTTCGCTTGAGCATCAGCCTCAGAATTAAATTCCTTTGAAACGTGTAGATGAACAAGGTCAGCAAATTAACCAACAAGGCTAAAGAAGCATCAGCAGCAAAATTTTACACATGATTAATGGTGGCTTACTGATAACTTGTAGAGTATGGTTTCATTACTACCAAATTCACAGCAGTGGCTCATTTTGTTTTTCAAATTCAGGCCTTTAAGCAGAAGCAAGGAAATACTGAAAATCTTAAAACCTCAATTCTTGGTTGGGTTAAGATGTTTGATCAGGTGCTCTAAAATTATTGATTTCTGGTCAATCTATCCAACCAAGTTGTAAACCAAACAACTTGTTTGGATAAAACAAACAAGATATCTTAAAACAGATACCACCCTTACATGCAGATAAAACAAACAAAAGAAAATCAACTTGTTTGGATCTCAGTGGCACTATACCAAATTGCATTCCTAGCCAATGCACACCACGAAGCAGTGCAATGTCATTTGCAACACTAGTAGCCTGAACAACTAGCACACTAATTCTAGGTGAGCAAACATGATTGTGCCTTCATCTAGTTTTCCAGGGTTGAGAGGAGTCTTCAGCTTTAGGCATAAAAGCATCACAGTTCAAAAAATTTGGCATGATCTATGGAGAACAGTGCCCGTCCCTTCCAGTACAAGTCTACAAGTGTTTAAGAACTCCTCCTTCCGAAAGTGGGTGATGGAAAATAATGTCAACAAAGGGACCATATAAATACACATTATAACACCAATTATAATATATTTTTCAAAATGGAGCAGTTATTCACAGTATATGAGGGCACTATTGCACAAACAACTGGAAATATGACCATCTTGAATGATTATAAATCCCTGCTTAAAGCAGCACTATAAATGAGAATCTGGGACCCAAAAGGCCTGATTCATTCTGAAGGAGCCAGCATGGCATAGCATACGTCCTTCTAGATAGACATGATAATAGAATGTGAGACAGCATTTGAAAAACACACTACATGACCCACAAAATACTAATATCAGCCGCAGAACAACAGGCATAATGAACTGCACTAACCCGTAGAACATGACTGATGTGAAAAGAAAGAAAACTATTCTTCAGCTTTTTAGCTTCTGTGCACAAGTTGGTGATGTTCACATGTTTGGCCTTCCATGAACCCTGAATCTGCACCAAGTAAAATTCTCAATGTCAAACTGAGGTAGAATGAGATGTATATATGACCACTAACATATAAGAACCAAAACTTAGGATGTGAAAGCAAAAGAACAGAAATGCTTAGCCTGTTTTTTAAAATTTAAAGAAACCACCATTCAAGGCTATAAATGAGCCAAGCCAAGCTATGCCAAACCAAAATAAGCTTTGAAAATTGAGTTTGGGTTGATCTGATTCAAGTGAAACTCTCAATTTCAAACTGAGGTAGAATAAAACATATATATGACCACTAACATACAAGAACCAAAACTTAAGACATGAAAGCAAAAGAACGGAAATGATTAGCCTGTTTTGTTTTTAATTTAAAGAAACCACCACCTAAGGCTATGAATGAGCAAAGTCAAGCTAAGCCAAGCCAAAACAAGCTTTAAAAAATTTGAGCTTGGTTTGATTGAAAACACAGCATCAAAGCTCAGTCAAGCTTAGCCTCCTAAGCTTAGCACATTAACAATTACACCACGCTCATGCTACCATTCAGCTCATGTTCTCAAGTCACATTAGCACAACTCTAGTTGACCTCAAGCTTTTCTCATTTAATAACAAATCAGCATTGTCATTAAAAATGATGTTACATTATTCCAAAAAATAAAAAAGCATCTAGAAAGGATTGCAAGATTTATAAACAAAATAATGGAGCTTTAAACAAAAGTGGCAGAGGATTCTAACAGACAAACAACAATAGCATCGCAGTAGAGATTTTATTTCAGTTTTGTTATCAAGATTGCTGCCAATTCATGTAGGACAAGGCTAGAAATTGAAGAAGGAGATGGAAGAGGGAATGGAAATACCTAGACTCCAAAAAGGGTGTTTCCTGAATCCAAAAGAACAAAATACAAGAGGAGACTCAAAGTTTGTTCTGAACCAAAGTGTAAAGAAAAACCACAGTGGCAGAGAGGTGTTAAAAAAAAGAATAAAAATGTAAAAAATGGCCATGGAGGATAGCAAGCTGGAAGAGAGTGTGCAAAATCTCGAAAGTGGGCTGTATAACCTTAGAGTTCAGATGAAAACAATGATAAGTTTATGGCTCATCAAAATAATCAAAACAGCATGCTTGAAAAGTATGTGGCTCAGCAACATAATCAAAACAGTAATATCATGGTGGATATTGCAAAAGAACAAGTTCATCATGAGCATAAAGAACCACCAATCATCATGAATAAATAAAATTACAAATATCTTGAAAAGAACTCTTCTTCTATCACGTCACCAACATATCCACTCTTGAGGATACTCTGGTCTTCTTGTGTATTCAACGAGTCTAATAATGAGGCCTGAGTTTCGGTTCATGTGTTCAAGAATAATCTACAGTTAAGCCCAAGTTGCTCATGAACATCTCAGTTCATTTGTAACTCTACACAACAGAGAAAAGTTTGTCCCCACCCTACATATTCAAAGTTGGGAAGAAAAAAGGTTGCGGTGACAGAAAAAATATAAACATCTGGGAAAGTTCAATAGTGTTCAGCCTCTGATGCTCATGCTTTTTCTTTTGTTTTTTTTATCAGTATGTAATCACCAAATCCAACTCCTAAAACTGGAGTTGACTTTGGTGAAGTAGACAAATTGGTCCCAGAATTGCCACAAAAAAGCACTTTTAACTGATAAATACGAGCCATATCAGGAAACAAGTGAAAAGTGAAAGCAAATCATCAGATGGAAAATCAAATTAATAAACTTATTTTGATACAGAAATGGCATGCTAACAGGCAAGCCAGATGAGGGGCATTAATAGTAAACAGGTAATCAACAGCAAACCAACCTGCATACAGACAAGCTTGGAATCGCCTTTTACTTGAATTTTTGTATAACCTTTCTGAAGAGCATACTTCATTCCCAATAAGATGGCTCGATATTCAGCCATATTGTTGGTTGCTATGCCCAGTCCTTCCCGTAATCTGCAGATCTACACAAATTGAAGGTTTAGAAAGACATAAATACCGCTAAAGATAATTCATGGTGACATAAACTAAAAATGCATACCAAGCTTCCATCATCAGTTCGTAGGACAGCTCCTGCCCCGGCTTGTCCAGGATTTCCTTTTGAAGCACCATCAAACTCAAGAAGACAGGATCTCTGTGAGTAAAAGATCAGGGTTTTCTTTGTTCGATGAATTCATAAAAACAAATATTTTGAAGCATTTACTAGCTTATCCTGGGAAGACATAATTACAAGTAACCAATGAACATGATCTTCTACTATCAGATTATGGAAAACAATCTGGCCAAAGAACACATACACAATGTTGCATCCATAATTTTACATCCACGTACACTATTGGAATTCTGTGCTTGACACTCAGCTTGAGTATCCAAATTGGCATGCTTACTCATCATAGATGTTGATCCAGCTGTGTCCTGTAAACAATGGATATTCCTTTATTAAAAAAAAATGGCCTCTAACAAGCAGGGGAATCTCATAAACAAAGATTAACAAAGACACACCCTCCAACCAAGTAGACTAGCAGGCATCAAACTTACTGTGATTTCTGATCCCAGGACTTCCCGTGATCTCTTTTTTGTATCATTTTTTAATGTTTCAGCATCAGAAGAAGCAGGTTGCTGCGAAAAAGTATTTTTAGTTGAAATTTGAATTGTACAGGAAAAATTCTCTTAACTTCTTCGAGCACCACAGCTTGATGAAAATATGAAATGCTTTCTGACACATGCCTATAAAAATGGCATTATTAGATTTTTCCACAAGGACCTCATTTGATCATCATAATTATGTTTTGGCCATGCGTAGCACCCTTATAACTGCATCATATCTTTTTAAATTTCAGCAACAAACTGTTCATCAATTTGAACAGAGTGACTTGTACATTGAAATTTAGATGTTGCTCAGTTTATAAGGTCAAAGCATGTTATAGGTTGGAGATATAAAAACATTATTACCATTATGCCAAAGATTCACAGAGATTCTCAAAGCTAACAACTTCTTCAAACTATTTATAAAGATTATAAGCTAAGCTTAAACAACAAAATCTGCTTCCTTCCTGAAAATGTGTAAGGAGAAGTGTGCCGAGAAACTGTAGTTCTAAAGGTCTATATCGAAACTGCAATTTAAAGCAGAATGTGTTTCTATTATGAATAGGATGCTGCTAGCTTGCAAATAAAGTCAAATGTTTAAATGGAACTGATACCAAGAGAGTGCTCATAATGGTTTCCCTATGTAATGATATAACCACATGGAAGATGTGAATCCTATTAGCATGATAGAAGAATTGGGTTCTAAAATCTGATATTGTGATACGCATCCTTAGTGCAATAATTTTGATACCAACCTTATGAGTTGCAATTATAGTTAGTCTTTGTAGTGCATTTAAGATATGCTCAGGTTTCTTTGAATATTTATGACAGTTTTGTTTCCTATTGGCAATAAAGATTCATGAACCATGTGCATATATCTTTTAATAGAGCTATTCTTTTCTACAATGGTTTTTATTATTATCATTATTATTTTTTGCTATCTTTAAAGATACACCATGTTCTATTGTATATCTTTAATTTACTTAGGAGATAGAATATATGCTGTTATTTTTTCTGTCTTTAATCTTTTTAAGTAATTAACAAGTAAAGTTACTTCAATTTCAATTGTACATATGAGGTGATGATTGAGGTCAACTCACCTGGAAAGGGCAAGGCATGAGCACACCAAAAAGGTCCTCTTTCAGATCTGCAGCTCTGACAGTATATAATGCATTCTGAAGCCCATGGGAAACAAGATAGGCCTCAGAGTCCTTGGATAGCGAGTACCCTTTGTAGACACTGACAGGAGGGTCGCATATCTAGCAACAGAAAAAGGGCCAAATATCTTTAGTTCCTCTTCCAAGATAACATCTATATTGTTTATTAACTGCATCAGCATCTATTTCTAAAGTTACTATTAAACATAAATCCAGGAAGAGAAGTAAATAAGAAGAAGAAGGAGAGCCAATAGATGGTTGACAGAAATAACTATATGAACAAGATTACTATATTACAATTCCTTTAACATGCGTGTCAAATGAGGAGTAAATGGCATGAGATGAGGCGTCAAAGCCTCCTGAAAAACAATGCAAGTTTTTTAAAGTGTCACTTTTCAGCCATAAGTATCATGATTCTCTATATGCCACTCATTAAGAAATGAGTACCTGGAAAAAAATTAGTAAATATAAGATGGTGTGAGGAGTTGTATTCCAAACCAGGATGATGGATATTTCTGAGAGATTGATGAATAGAGAACAAGGCAGAAATACCTCATATGCGTGGCAGAAATTTGAAACAGATAATTTAAACCGTGGCAGGACTAAAATTGAACTGGCAGGCCCAGGTCATTCAACACCCTAACATAACCTTCCAGATGTTGCAAATTTAATGAGAAGTGATGTTTTAACCTCCATAAAAAAAAAAGGAAGGAAGAAAAGAAAAGAACATTGGCAACTCCTCAGATACATCTCAAAATGGAAATTAACATATACAAGCATATGGAATGAAATATATAGAACTTATAATAAGAGAGCGTTACAGTTACGCCACTTGATAAATAAAAAAATAAAAAAAAGCAAATGTGAAAAAGTAAAGCATAGGGTGACAATTGAGGAGATTAATTACCGAAGATCCAACTTGAGCCTGACAATCAGCAAAATTCTTATAAACACCAACAACATCTCCTTTCCGCACAACAAAGAAAGCATCATTCTCATGGTCCATAACTGTTGTTGGCTGAGGATCCTTCTTTTTCTTAACCGAAGCTTTTAAACTCGGTTTTCGAGACGAGTAGCACTGGACGCGAAATCTGGTGGAGAGAAATTCTAAATGGAGACCAGGATGTACACAGCTCCTTCTCCAAAAGGGAATCCAAGATTGGTGTGAATTGGTAGCAGTTGTTGCAATGAAATGGCTTGTTCTTCCAAATATAGAAGCGGTATATGAAGACAAGCGTGATAAGCAGTTCATTCCAATGTCACTTTCCCTGGATTATCTGAAAGACAATACTAATTTCTATTAGAACTATTCAATCAAATACTATGAAAAAAAAGTGTCCAAAAAAATTTAGGCCCTGTTTAGTTAAAAGGAACATTTTTCATTTTCTAGTTTCAATTTTCTCCTCCATCTCCACGTTTTTACTTCCTGTGGAAAATAATGAAAAAGAAGAAAATGTGTTCATTTGTCTAGAAATAAAAACTGCTTTCTACGAAAATGCATTTAAGTTATTTTTGCTCTCAAAAATCCCAAAACACAAGATTGAAGTTTCAAATACAAATGAGGCATCCAGTTCTCTTATACCATCGGTTCCTAATATAACTGACTCCGTGATTCTCTAATTTCTCTATGTCGATATCCAATTTGTCAGTCATTTACTTAAATGATTTTGACCAAGCTAGAAGACAAATGGACTTTATGTATCATTTTCACAAGGTCTATTGTAATGATCGGTGAACAAGGAGCAAGACATGCTAGGAATAATCACAAATAAGTGTCTAGTTGAGCTATAACTAGTGCTGGAGCTGAAAAACAATAGGGTCTGGACTCGTATCCATAAGTAACAAAGAAAGTGCTGGAACTGGGGAACCTCAAGGAGACAAAACTTCAAGCACTTGGTGTGCATTGGTTCAAGATCACCGACCTTTCACCACAGTTCAGGATAGATAGCATAAATCCCATCTCATCTTTGACAAAACTACCAAAAGAAAAAACCCATCTTACAAGCTCAAGCTCAAGCTCAAACCCACGTCAGTTTTTGGGTTTCCTCCTCCTCTATCAATGCTACAGACGGTTGTTGCAAACCAAAACCATCCCCATCCCCACTATAGCAATAGTTCGGCCACAAGGCAATTTTGTAAAATAAATAACCTAAGTTAAGTAGCTTTGATGGAAACGCGTATTTTCAAAACGGAAAACATCCAAGGAATGTGCTGTTGTTACAAAGGACAAATTTGGTGAATGTCTTTTGGATGTTTTCCATTTTATTTTTTTAATTGAACATGAAATTCTATTTTTCTGGATAACAAGCACCGATTTTATATTTCCTTTTCTTTTCGTTTTCTTACGTTATCAGGAGCCAAACACAGATGAGAAATGAGGATTAATGATGACTAAGATAGATTCCTTATCAACCCAGAGCAAAAAGAAAAGCAAAATAATAATAAAATGATGATGATGATGATGAGATACCAGTAGAGTAGATTATTTGATTGATGGTGGAGCTTGCTACTATGATTGATGACAAATCAGATAGAAAGAATTGAGAAAGCTCAGCAATGGCAACTCTATCTAGACCCGGCCCGGGAGAGGAAGAGCCGAAGAGGAATAGGGTTTTACTTTTACTTTTATACACCACTTCCATTTTATTTCCATCCTTCACCGACATGTAGTTCATTTATGACGACATGTCTAAACTCGTGTTGTTTTTAGTTGGAAGGCACAACTTAATCACCTTGTCTGTCTTCCAAAATTAATCTGGCTTTGTTCTTGAATAATTAGCGGTGTTCAATTCTGATTTCTGCTGAGATTCATGAGTTTCTTTCTCATCTTCAGGTGCTTGTAAATGGAAAAATTCACGATAAAAATAATGTACGTCTTCGATATCACGAAGGAAGGAGTTTCCTGGTAAGATACCGACAAATCTTTTCCATGTTATGCTTTTTCCTACTAGCTGTTTCATGTCTATTCTCTTTCCCGGGAGAAATTATTAGATACTCCAGGTGCATTGCCCTCTCTCTCACATAATAGGGTTTTACTTTTCCAAACTCGTGTTGTTTTTATACCTCTTGTACAGATTGGGATGTCATGTGTTCCTCTCTTTTCTTGTTTAATTTTAGAGATGCAATGCAAAGGCAATTCAGTTCCTGGAGGAATTTGTGTAAATGCTGCTGTTCATTATGTTAATATGTACTTTCATGTTTCTTTATCCATGTACGTATTTCTATACCCACAATTCATGTCAGCAGCAAGGATGGTTGTCTTAGTCTCTGTGATTAAACTTTACCTAAATATCTCCCATCGCCAGATTTATCAGCATCTTTTATCTCAAAAAAAGAGGGTCTTTCCAATTGGAGGATAAATGGCAGTTTGAGACATTTGATCAAGGATGAGATGATATGTGCTCAAATTTATGCATAAATCTATGCTTTGATAGCTATTTTTAAAGATCACCATCGTCTTTAACACATTAAGTTGCTGGTTCTCGGCTTGAGTGATTCTTTTTTGTCAGTTGCCAACAGAAACAGAATTTGAAACACTTGGGATGTGTAGAATATGGAAAATGTTATGTTATGTCTTGCTCCAAGTATTGCCTTTCATGATGATACTGGTTTTCTTTTCAAAAATATACTTTCGAGCTGTCGTTTCTACACTCTGTTCAATCCCACTCACTATGCCTATTCTCATTGAGCATGGCTTGTTGATTATGATGAACTTGAACTTGATCTTGATTTGAAATCTGATTTAAAGCTCGATGACATCTAAATTGAACACATTCCCAAAGTAAGCAGTTTTTTACTTTTGGAATGCAACACTCTTTTGTCATCATTCACTTAACAAGGGACCAAATCTTAAAATATGGGAGACAATTAAAACAAAAAAGTATATATACACTAAATTTTAAATAGTACAGTACTTGTTAAAGAAAGTACATCAGAGTGTATGTAAAAAGAAAGTACTATATGTAAACTGCTCCAGGATTAAGGAGGGTTGACTGTTCGTTTAAACCCAAGTATCCCTGCGTTCGTGAACAAAGAAAGCTGTGGGTTGCTCATACACAACTAGACTTCGGAGTAAGCCTAAAAGAATGCTCAAGCTCAGCTTGTTCGTTCATTGAACAAGTTTGGACTAGATGCAAGTAGCCCAGCAGAGCTGGACTGGTGCCAAATTCAAGTTGATTGGATCAATTGACAGCCTGCATGCATGTAGAGCATGTAGGAGCTTACAAAAAATTCTTGGATCATCATATGCGTCTTGTTTCTCCTTATTTCTTTGTCTGGAAACCCCCTGGCCCGTTTGTCTCTCTACTTTCAAACAGAGATTCAAAACTAGGGCATGCATCATCAAGAAATTTCAAAATGAGCCAACGTAATTTTGCAAGTCATTGGCGGAGCCACTCGATCAGAGGTAGGTTTCTGATACACAACTCCCATAACCTGTGATGGGTTTTTTATCTTATGATACAAGAGGGTATAGCTGGTTGCTTGCACCTTCTAATCTATTTTGCTCCTGGGACTCCTGCAGCTCAAAGGCAGGGTTTTGGGCTAATCTGAAATGTTCTAAGCTAAGGGCATGTCACAAGCTTAAAAGATTGTTAATATGCCGAAAATGAAGCAGCTGTCAACACATAAGCTCTAACTAGATGATCTCAAGATCTGACATGCACCATGTAGATATACCAGAGCCAGCAAGTCATTACATAGATTGTGTTATGACTGTCACAGAAGTGGTCTTTTAAAAAATGATAGGAACACTCAGCTCGCTATAATATTTAGAAGTCAACTCACAAACTCTTTGGTATTTATCTTTGTGAAGAACGTGGTGACTTTCTAATAATCCACGAGGAAAAGAAATCACTAGGGAATGATAAGAAAATACAGAAGAGAAGGAGACTTTCAGATGAGTGCAGAGCAGAATAGGCCATAGGGTTCCCTGGCTTTGAGGTGACCCCAATTTGATTACTGCAGCCAACTTCCCGAAGGTTTAGTTTCTAAGACGTTGGCAATCGACCTGGTCTATAAAACGAAAGACTTTTCGTTCGAAAAGTACCGTTGTCTGAATATTTTAAACTACAATTTTGGGGCTACTCCTATAGAGGAGAACCCCTCAAAAAATTGGCGTATGCCGTTATTTGCGGCGTGCACACGGTATTCTTTAGTAAAAGGCGAAAGAATAGTTCGCTCTGTGCTCACCGCGCGGCTGCGTGGTTTGTAACGAAGAATGTACTCATTTATATAGCAACTCCTCGCGTTTGGATTTTCTCTTTAGGCGATGTGGGACGTCGTGATACTTTATCTCTCTAACGTTGCCAAAAACCTCGTGATACTTTATGTTTCTTGTGTCACTTCGTTCCATGGGCCTAGCTAGCTTGGCAGCATTTTTAAGCCTCGTCATACACCATATGAACCATACTGACAATCAAAGCATCAAGAGGAAGTGAGTTAATACTATGTCTCGATGCTTCATATAGCGAAGGCTAGGATATGATTGGGTATAAAGTTCACCAGCCATTTTGGAAGAAAGATTAACATTACCGCAGCACCGCTAGCACCATTGTTAGATGGAGTGGTGATTAAGCTGCAATGTTTGAGCACCAAAAATTCTTTAATTTATCTTCCATGGTAGCTTAAAGTCATGATGAGACTTTTCATATCAAAAGAAACATACTAATCTTGATGATCAAAATCATACTAGCATTTTGTGCTTACACAGACACCAAAGTTGAGTTGCGAAATAAACACACAGGTTTTGATATTCGAGAGGAAAACAGCACAATGAATGCACTTGAAATGAGAACTGTGAAGCAGAAGATGATGGGATAGTAATCTTTCAACAATCCTACAAAAATTTAGAAGCTCCAATCAGTTTCTTCTAATAAAAGGCCCTGAACATGATGCATATTCCCTACATTGACAACGCAAAATCATCCCACTAATCTTCTTTCCTACAAAACATGGTCATGCTTCACTTCAACAGGTTCAGAGATAACGATCCAGGCTGCTCAATGAGCTCTTTCAAACAACGTTGACAATCAAAAAAACCCAATTGAATTGAGTTTGGCAACCATTCTGTTAACTACTGTCACCACCAGTCCATTCTTTCCAGTCATTGTCAACATGAGCTTGGGCCCATTTGACAGCTACACGTGCAGCTTCAGGTCCTCCAGGTAACCCCTGCTCATTCACAGTATCAGCCATATCAATAAAAGGTGTGACCAACAGTGTTCCAGGACCACCGTACTCTGCATGCAAGAAGGTACTGAATATCTGTAAACAATCATCAGAGGAGAACACCGTTAGCAACACTTTATATACATATGTGCATGTGTAAGTGAATGATAAAAGAAACTCCTATTTACAAGTCATTAAATCACAACACAGTGGATTGATAGTAGAAGGGTATGAATTGGCACACGCGTATATAGATAAATTTAATATCTCATGAGCTCGAATTTGATCATCCAGTTGTTATTCCTATCTGAGTTCATTGTTTTCTCGTTCCTTTTCCATCCCACAATTTCCCCCCATTTTTTTAAGATGTTAACAACCTGAGAAACCTGGCTGATCTCTGTGGACATCAGCTGTAATTGCAAACTAAAACTACAAAAGTTATAAATAGAAAGTAGAACAGTTTATTGTGTTGCTGTTCCAAACTTTCTATTATTACTAGGGTCTAAGGCATTCCAATGCCCCCAACTAAACCAGTTGAGAAAATTACGTTCCAGGTATGATAACAGGACAATAGAGAATCACGCAGCATACAAGCAAGACTTTGATATTATACTTACAAAATGGAGAATCTAAGCAACTTGAACTTATAATAGATCAGATTAACAATGTGAAGAAAATCTGAAGCAATAGTGCTGCCAGCCTACTCTACATCCATCCGCTCGCCCAAGCATATGCGAACACTTTTATTACATTCAAACACATAAAGAGTTGTGAACGTAAAATTCTAAACTCCATTCAAAAACCAAAAAAATTGTTTTACACTCTATGTTAGGATCAATGCCAGCTGCATCTATTAGTAGTGATAAATTCAGCCTCCAAGATAAATCTTGACGAGAAAAAAACAAGGAAAAAATAATGCGTCCTTTGCTGTAGATGCTGGACAAGCAGTTGTGCTTGCAAGTTCTTTAAATTGAGTCTATGCAGCAACATCAATGCTGGCTACATCTATTGTCTACGTCGAGCCCACAAAAAATCAAAAGAACAGATTTTCTGAGTTGTATTAACCTTATACTAAAATTTATCCAACATATAAGTAACAAACTTTTAGCACTTAGCTTGAAATGGTAAAAGGCAAAGAGAATTAAAAGCACTAAAACCTAAAGCAGGGTAACGAACTTCAAATATGAAACAGTTTATATACAATTACCAAAAAGACTGCACATGATTTTTTCACTCTCTCCGAGGAGAGCGACTGGGCGAGATAAGGAGAGAGATTAAGTAAACTACCTCAGTGCAGATTCCTACAACTTCTTCAAGCGAGTCTCCGTAAATATCTTTCTTCGTAAGCTTTTTGGACAGATGGGTCTTAAACTTTTCTGTCTCCTGAACCAAGACGTAAAATTAAAACACGGCGCAGCACAGGTTTATATTATCCAACACACAAAAGAAAAGGCAGCAAGAATGATTGGTATTGAACTTACAGCAACAGCAAATTCGGGAATTGGATCTGGGAATTTGTATTCAGCTGCTCTGCAAATGTGTCTTCTTGGCTGTGTCTGTGCTTTGTTGATGATTGAGGAGGAGGGTTGTAGATCAGAGGAGTATCTTAGACTTATTTCTTTTAACTGACCGAATGCAAAGAAAGTAGTTGAAGAAAAAGAAGAAGAAAAGTTGGGGAGGAGTGAAAGAGGAGGACGAGAAGAGAAAGGAGAGCATATATCTAATTTTGAAGAAAAGAGAGCTTTGCTGCAAGAAGCCATCGCCCGCCTGCCTTATCTTCTTCTCTCTCACTCCTCTCGGGGAGGTTTTGCTATGGTCTCGCTTGTTATGTTTTTTTTCTTTTTTTCCTCCCTCGAGCGCCTTTTCTCATTTTAATCGGCCAAATTTTAAGAAACCCCCCTGAACTTTACCGAGAAAACAAGTAGCCCCCTAAAAAATCAAAATATCAGATTTTTCACCCTAAACAATATGATTTTTCGAAAGCACCCCTCCTAATAGGTTTCCATGGAGAAAATGACAGAGAAAAACCTAAAAATCCTATAGTTTCTCTCTTTTTCCCTCCTAAAGAGAAAGAAA
>Ga0307507_10008345_pt1 | contig 14387 bp, 17 predicted proteins | sample 7_EM_MG_FD_207223 | JGI IMG/M metagenome (GOLD analysis project Ga0307507, IMG submission 207223) | Populus trichocarpa ectomycorrhiza microbial communities from riparian zone in the Pacific Northwest, United States - 7_EM | ecosystem: Host-associated > Plants > Roots > Unclassified | place... | reverse complement strand
AGGTTATCGGAAGTCATTTAGATGAAGTGAAGACTGATAATGAGGTTGGTACTCACTTCTCTTTTATACGCTACGACCCCACTGGTGATTAGGAGATTGTCGCTTCTAATGCTTATGCATCAGGTCCCTGCCATTGTCCCGACATTGGTCAATTCCCTTGACTCAGTGAGGGCGTCCACCTCAGGTTGCTTACAGCCAGATTGACAAATCGTTAGTTATGCGAAGTGGTAACTCGCTGTGAGAGACAGCTCAGTCAGCTTTGGCGGCCCGTATCACGGAAAAAACAATGCGTCATCATTGCTAGTCTATTACAGTTTGCCAACTTGAATGTTGAAGCAGATGGACTCACACTGGCAGGTAAGTGTAACTTCTTACAAGGTGTCTATCATAACTCTACAAGCAACCTTGGTCTTCTTATCTGATTCGCTCATTCCGCTAACGATAATTCCCTGTAGATGCGTTAGCAGAGACCTACAATATACGCTTATCTTGTTCGTTGTAGCTCATATCAACCTTAGAAACAATTTTTATGCTCCTTGACTATTTCGAACGCCCGGCAGTAGTAAAAACAACACTTGCTCAGCTATCTCCGTGACTCCAAGGACCAAACGTGAATGTTATTTAGTGGCCAGTCAACGATTGTGCCTACGTTGAACATGTGAGCAAGGTTCATTTTTATTGGTGCACAGCTGACATTGGGATATGCAGCTCTGTCATGATCATGACTTTCGGGTCATTGCCTTCTCAAGCTGCGGCAGTCCACCCTCACGAATCTTTATAGAAGGATTCTCAATTTATTTGACCCGAGGGACAGAGGGTCGCAGACAGCTATTCCTCATGCCGACAGCCTTCCGCCTGTAACCCTCTTTTTGTCTAAGGAAGATATGGTGATGCTTATGTTTGTTCTGTAACCCCAATACTACTCCGACCTGTTGTTCCTCGAAGCTCTCTACGTTCACAGGAGGATATGTGGGAGCGATCCAGAATTTCGTGGGGACACTTCCTGCTCGTGATGAAGGTTGCACCCCTCGGCTCGAGACATTGAAAACAAGTAATTAAACTTTTCAGACATACAAGGGCTCAAAAATTCCCCTGGTCAGCTTTACACCTGAGATAGATTCTTGGGCACAGATCTTCTGGAATGTTTCCTTGATCTGTATAGTTTATTTCGCCACCCAATGCAGAATCCGGGCATGATCGAAGCGGTCGTCTATTGACCATCCACATTCCGCCTCTGGAAGGTCTTGCGAAGGAACCTCCTTCCCTCATATTTACCCACTAAAGCCGACGAAGCGACGATTCATACGTTTTGGGGCCAACCATAGATTTGGTACTTACCCTTTTGACCATCTAGGTATACTTCCATGGCATCCGTATCATGATCCATCCAGTTTGGCAAGGGCACGCGCGGCAACATTTTTTGCATCCATGCGGTAAAAGAAGTCTTTTTTTGCATGAGTGGCAGTTTCTTCTTGCTTCTCGGAATCAAGTCGACACCATCAGGGAAGTCTTCGACTTGTCTCAAGGTCTCGCGAAGCATTACTCAACATGCCCTCTGGCTTCGCAGAAATGAAATGACGCTATAATTACAAATACAGGTGTAAACGAGAAAATGACGGAGAACGCAGACCTCTACTTCGAAAATGGGTGCATTTCTTTAGCGTCACAGTTCTCTTCTGACTTGAGGCCCTACAACAGGTGTAAATGAGAAAACGAGAAAACATAGAGAACGCAGACCTCTACTGGAAAGAGAAGGGACCATACTTCGTTACCGTCACGGTTGTCTTCTGACCGTAGACCGGTTTCAGCATGCAAAATTGCGAGCTGCAGCAGTATGCGAGATCAGGCCCGGTTCTGCGATATGAAAGAAGTCACGTACGTCCAATACTTGAATCGCATGTGGATCCTTTACGATCCCCCTCTTTTTCTGGGCCTTCAACTTCTCAGCAACCTGTTTTGGACTTCTTTTGTAAGGGCCAGCGGATTTTGTGGTAATCGCAGGACCAGAGAGTAGCAACTGTATGCAAGATCCTACTACCATGACCTCTGAACAACTCCTTCGGCATCGCGGAATCTTAAAGCCATCAATAATAGTGGAATACATCTCGGTCGTCACAGTCAAACCAAGTTTGAGCGACAATCCAGAGAGGAGGCAGTCAAGAAGGTATTCATTTGTGGGACCATACTCTTTGTGGATATCTTCCTCGTCATAGTACTTGAAATGTGTGCGTGCCAACTCTTTAGCGAAGAGAGCATAAAGTGTTTCACGTCCATAAGTTGGAGCGTCGGGAGAACGACCGATTGTGATGAGCGCAGATGCGAGAGGTTGTGCTCGAGAAGGGTCCTTGGCCACAGCATCAAAGTAAAACATGATGAGATCGCGTGCAGCAGGATATGTCGGGTGCTCATTCAATACTTCGAGCAAACGAGGCGCAGGGTCCACAGCAGCAAAAGCTTGGTGGAAAATGGATTCAGCATCGGGGAAAGCCTCGTCGGACATGACTAGTTGAAAAAGAAGGGATTGGTGTTGTTTTATGAGTCTCCATTTTAGGTTACATAAGTGTTTCTCGATATCAGTTCGTTCATGCCTACAAATATGATACCCCTATGAGATGCGTTGCTAAAGTAATCGTAACGTTCACTTACCAGATAGGTCTCTCTCCCTTTGTCTGTACCTCGAGATGCACTTTTTACACTCATACACTTATTCAGATTCCCTCACTCAGACATTCTATATAGTCACGATTTCCAGTTGCTGATGGGATATTCCAAACTGTTGGCTGATAAAGATTATACCTTCATATTGTGCCAAGTACATTCTCACTTTACCAAGGATGTCGGTGGTTTTAGAAAAAAATGGAATGGCGCGTAACTTTTTTCTTCGTTAATACGATTGCTACATTTGCAGCGCTCGAGCTTGGGTGCTAAGTAATCCTCAAATAAAATTTCAACAATGTCCAAAACTGGTATGATCTCGCCAATAGATTCAAGCCGCTACCGCAATGGAAGGACTTGCAGTTGGTATCTCCTGCTCAAGAGGAACTCCAGGTCCCGTCTTGAGATTCAATCCCCCTCCAACCACAAATTTATCTGTAACAGAGTACGAGCCCCTCGTCGCCTGCAAGGGTCCCTTCATAGGCCCCAACAATTTATTAAAGATCCCTCGGGCTTTCTCAACCGCCAATGCGTCCACATATGCCTTTTTTCCATCCTTAAGAGTCTTCGGTGTCGTTCCATCGATAATTCCCAATTGCTTGTCATTCCACATCGGCTCAACCTCCTCCATACCACCAAGAAGACCTACTCCCGCACGGCCACCGAGACGTTTCCAGTCCTGAAGACGGTTTATCCCCAGCTCAGTGAATATCTGGTCGACTGCACGAACGAGCCTGTCCATTTGTTCAAAGGTGTGTCGAGGAGTGACTGTGATACGGAGCCTCTCCTCGCCACGAGCAACGGTAGGATAATTGATGGACTGGACGTAGATATCGTGTTCCGTCAAAAGTTTATCGGAAGCGGCTTTAGCCAGTGCAGGGTCGCCAACGAGAACGGGGACTATATGTGACGGTCCAGGACTGCAAGTTAAAATAATGTTAGTTAGCGTGCTAGAAGATGGGACAAATTGATCAGACTCACACAACAGGGATGTCCAGTTCAGCAAAACGGCGCTTGACTTCACGGACGTTCATCTGTTTTAATTGACGGTCGCCAACATAATTCTTTTGGTAAGCCACGCTGGCACGGGCACCAGCAACAACTGCCGGAGGAAGGGACGTAGTAAAGATGAACCCAGGGGCATAAGAACGAATCATATCCACAAATTCTTCCGAACCAGCAATATACCCGCCGACAGCACCATAAGCCTTGCCCAGAGTTCCTAATCGAGATGATTTGAGAAAGGCCGAGAAAAATAAATAGTAAACCTGGCCGTACCAGTAATGATATCGACTCGATCCATGACAGAACCTTGAATTCCATGAGGACTATCACCGGCAGCAACATGAGCATCAAAGTCCAAATGTTCGGCCACTCCGGCGCCACGAGGACCATAAAGACCGACGGCGTGGACCTGAAAATTCAATTGAGCACATGGATCCACAGACTGGGAAAGGGAGCTACCTCATCCAGGAAGGTGAGTGCTCCATGTTGTTCCGCAAGGTCACAGATCTCTTTGATAGGACCGATACTTCCACACATGGAATAAACCGACTCGAACGCGATAATTTTAGGTGTTTCTTTCGGATAGGCCTTTAATTTTGTTTCCAAGTCCTCCAGATCATTGTGTTTGAAAATGACCCTCTTCGCACCAGAATGACGCATGCCTTGAATCATAGACGCGTGATTCATTGTATCAGAGAAGAAAACGCAGCCGGGCAGTTTGGAACCGAGCGTGGTCAATGTAGCGTCATTGGCGACGTAGCAAGACGAAAAGACAAGTGCAGCGGGTTTTTTATGCAAATTTGCAAGCTCTTGCTCCAGGGCGAGGTGCATTGCTCCATTACCTGCAATATTACGTGTGCCTCCAGCGCCGTGGCCATACTTATCAAGAGTGCGACTGGGCCGAAGAAAACGCATCAGTATCCGATACACATCGGAAACAAGAATGACATACTGCATGGTCTCGAGTACGACAGGGTTGTTACCCATACCAAGATAGTCATTCGCGCACCAGACTTCAACTTCATCTGCCACTTTGGCAGTATGGGCAATAGGGAACTTGGCCGCAAGTCGGTTGATATTATTGAAATAGCGATACGAACTGTCCTGGTGCTTCTTTTCTAGTTCATCCGCATAGAACTTTTCGTAATTGAACTCGGAGTGTTTCGTCGCGGTCTTCGCGTCGTTCTCGGGAGCGGTGGAATCCGGAGCCGGTCTTGCAGAAGTCGGGGCGACGGTCTTCATATGGAAAGGGCACCCAACAGCGGCCGCTTGTTCTGTGGAGCTGGTTAATCCTCTGCGCTGCTTCGCACCAGCAGCAGCGAGCTCCTCCGCCATGCGGGCAGCGGCTGTAGCCTTGGAGGCATGGGGGCACATTTCAACGGTTGCGCCAAGAGGGGGCATTACGCCTTTTTCTTTGTGAATTTTGTGGACGTCGTCATTAGCGGCAATGCTGGCATAACCCGCAGCTATCTCCTTGGAACGGGTGTTGAGCGCAGGGCCCATGACAGGGCACTTGGTTGCCCTCTCTGTGAGCAAAGACAACGATGGGAACCGCGGTGAGCTGGACGTGCAGAGCGCACGGAGAGTAGCAGTTTTCGTGGTGCCAAGGAAGGGGCAGGCATTCTTGAAGCGTGCGAGGGAGGATAGTTTGTCCATTGTCAGTGAACAAGTTGCGCGATCTGTTTTCATCCCCCGAAATTTATGGCCAACAGCAGCCAATCAGTGTCTTGGGATTGAATAATCACCTGATCTCATTACTTATATTATTTTTACTTGGTAAATTCAAGACAGCTCTCAAGCACATCCATCGCCTGGTCAACTTCCGTCTTACCCACTGTCAACGGGGGAACAAGTCGCACTGCGTCGTTTCCAGCAGTGAGCACGAGTACCCCTCTTTCCCTTGCCAGCTGCACAATTCTGCTGGGGACACTCGGGTCCCGGAATCCCAAACCCCGAATCATTCCTCTACCCCGCAAAGGGTCCTCCTCTTTAAATGTGTCGGGGAACCACTGCGGCAGAAGGGACAGTCGTTTATCCAAATATGTGCTCATTTCTTTTAGATTATGGAGAAAATCATGAGAGGACAATCGAGAAAGCACATGGTGCCCAATCGCGCACGCTAGGGGCGAACCACCGAATGTCGTCCCATGCGTTCCTGTGATAATAAGATAAATGAAACCGCATGTGGTCAGTCAAGCACACCTACCAGCTGTCATCGTCTTCGCGACACTATCCCTGATCATCACCGCCCCAATAGGATACCCATTCGCAAGAGGTTTTGCCATCGTCACAACATCTGGATGGCAATCCACAGGAAGGTCCGAATGTGCCCACAATGTACCACTCCTGTAAATTCCACACTGCGACATCGCTTATCAATATCTAGTTGCGGGATTCGTTCAATCTGAGCCTCACCTGAATTTCATCAAATACAAGCACGGCCCCGACATCATTACACTTCTTCCTCAGGGCTCTCAACCAATCTTCATTGGCTTCATAGATACCTCCCTCACCCTGAATCGGCTCCACAACCACCGCGCATGTATCTTCTCCAACTAAACCATTCTCTAGCGCTTCTAGATCATTGAGTTTACCAACATCCACACCCGGAATTAACGGCTCGAAAGGGCGCTGGTATTTCGGATTAGTCGTGAGACTCAGAGCTCCCATGCTCCTCCCATGGAACGAGTTTTCAAAGCATACGATCCTAGTTTTCGTGCATCCTCCATCTTCCCATTTCCTACCAGTCTTCGCAGCCCAAACGTCCTTTCCAACCTTCCTTGCAACTTTCATAGCACCTTCAATTGCCTCTGTGCCAGAGTTTGCGAAGAAGACCTTGGCAGGAGGAAGGGAAGCAGCAGCGCTATGAGAAGGGTATCCTAGACCTCCTTCAGACTGAGTGAGGGTGACGAGAAGCTCAGCAAGCTTTCCAGCCCATTCGTTATGATAGACATTGCTCGTGTGTATGATTTTGGAAGCTTGTTCATTCATAGCCTGCTCGATAGAAATCAGAAATGTCCAAAGTGATCGAAAATAAATTAAAGCGGGGACAGAAAAGCAGAAAGACCGAATGCACCCGAAGAAAGAAAACACACACCTTTAAGACGCCGCCGTCCCCTCCACCAAGCGAATTCACGGCAATCCCCGCAGCAAAGTCAAGGTATCGTTTTCCCTCCACATCCCACACATACGCTCCTTTCGATTTAGCCAGAACAATCTCTGGCCGTGCGTACACAGGGAGGAGATACGAATCAGCACGATCAAGATAGGCCTGAACGGTTGGTGTCGCTGGGGAAGGGGGCAGATGCGTAGGATGCAAGTGTGATTTGTTAGGGTGCACCGGGAGGGTGTAAGAAAGAGGTCTGAGATGGACGGGTAATTTGATTTTTCTGTTCATTGGACGACTGCAAGAGAGGGTCTGAACACGGTTCATTGTCAAGTGCAACTCGACACTACTCAGATTCTGGGAATTTAAACCAACCGGGAGTATTCGGGCCGTTAAGTAACTTAGAAAAAAGTGATTCAATTCACGATTCATTGCATGTAACATATCGCTGAACGCGTTTAAAAATTATCATCGGACGCTCATCAGCCTCTCGATCCGCTTGCGCTCCTAGAGCTAACACTCATGGACGAGCCAGACGACACAGACCGGGATCTCGTTCGCCCTCTTTCCTTTCCTCGCTGTCTATCCTTTGATCCAGTCGTAGGCAGCTGATCGGCACGTTCACGCCTACTAGGAGGTGGGGGAGTAGGTGAACGAGAAGGGGTACGTGATTTGTACCCACGCCTTCCTTTTCCACTTGGACCTGGACGGCTCAGAACCCGTGGTGAACGAGACCTCGAACGAATAGAACGATCGTCATAATCTCGGCGTCTTGCATTGCGCGTCGGCGGAGACCTTGAACGGGACGGAGGCGAAACGCTCCTTGACGCGGGTCTACCACCACGACGAACACCGCTCATGGGCGACGGTGACCTTCTTGGAGGGAGGTCTCGATGTCCACCATCAGCCCTGTCTCTGTCAGTGTTCCTCCGTTGTTGTGGCAAACGAGAAGGTGACTTGGATACAGAACGCCTTCGTCTGATCAAAGAATCTGTCGATGCAGATCGGGACGTGGACGAAGATCGTGAACGGACACGTCTCCGAGCACGCGGTCGGGGAGAACGAGAACGGGAGCGAGAAAGAGAAGGAGAACCACGCTCTCTCTTCCGCATTGCTTCAACATTGGACGTATCATTACGACGAGGGGCATCTTTTGCGTCTCTCCTGTCTCCTCTTGGCCCGTACCTATGAGGGGGAGATCTGCGAGATAATTCGCGATTACTGTCCCTGAGAGGTGGTTCGCGTGGCGGTGGCATTGCCCCCCTTTCTCTGTCTTCCCGGTTCCTATCTCTGTCCATGTCGTCCCTGTTTCTCCGTTTTTCCCTTTCCTCTTCGTCTCTTTTTCTCCTTTCCTCTTGCCATTTCTTTCTCTGCTCTTCCATCCTTTTTCGGTCCTCCTCCCTCCTTTTCGCCTTCTCAATCCTCTCCTTTTCTCGTTCCTCCCGTTCTACAATCCTCCGTTTTCTTGCCTCCTCCTGCTTTTCTTTGTCGAATGCATCGCCTTCTTGGTAATCTCCCCGAGTGCCAAGCGCACGGGCCATTTTTTCCAATTCAGTTTTCTTCGCCACAGCCATTGCGTGAGTATCAGATGGTTTGAATGCTCTAAGAGCCGAGTTGGCCTCGGCGGCTAGGTTGGCAAGTAATTTTTGACGAAGTTCATCAACGCGTCGTTCGATTTCCACTTCGTCGACCCTGCAGAATAATTGTCCATGAGAAAAAAGTCGCTGCACGCGTCAAAAAAGACCAACTCTTTATCCTCGAGTTCCACTCGCAACTCGAGACATTTCACCTCAACTTTTCTCTTTCGTTCGTGCTCGAGAATAGCCTCATCTGGTTCTCTATGTCTTGGAGGAGCGATGTCCCAAGATGACTTGTCGTTGTTCTTCTCGTGGACTCTTAGTGCCGACAAGTTACGTTGAACATAACCACTCGTTCCACTAACGGTACAATGGGTATAAACAAGCTGACTAAAAAGAGGGCACCGCACCTTCCTCGGGGAGTAGTTAGTCCGATGCCGTTGTACATGTTGGCAGTTGCGCACTGAAGGCGGTTCGTGGGAAAACACAGCTGACGCAGCCCAGCGGCATGCCCGCAGCTCGAGTGCTTACTTATAAACCAAAACATAAATGACTACCCCACGTTCATCACGACGACGACGACAGCACTCAGACCTCCTCTCAGATTCGTCATGGAAAAGGTTTTAGATCCACCACCTGCAGGGGAAATTCCTAACGCATTTACTGCAAGCTTTCGCAGTTGGTATGCCGCGTCCTCTACCTATGTCTGATCATCGTTTCTGACATGCAGTTTGTTACAGGTGGCACGCAGGCGAAAAGCAGAGTGCCATCAGCGAAGAGCGTCTCCTTAGGAGACTGCCTTTCTATCGCCCAGCGTCCTCGCCCCCTTCGACCCCTTCGACAGAGCCCATAACGGCCACATCTTCCAGAGTCTACCTTCGCAATCCTTCACACTACCTCAATACGTTGTCGATCACCCCTACTGAGCCTAGTCCAAGCACCCCTAACACGCCATTACCACCACCAGCCGTTCTCTTACATGGGTACGGCGCAGGGCTTGGGTTCTTCTTCCACAACTTCCCAACCCTCGGCTCCTGGTCCGCTAAACGACACACCCCTGTCTATGCTCTCGACTGGCTTGGAATGGGCCGTTCTCACCGGCCTCCTTTCACAATCAAAGCCAAAAAGGACGATATCAAGGGGCGAGTGGAGCAAGCCGAGTCCTTCTTCATTGATTCCCTTGAGGAATGGAGGGAGAAGATGGGTTTGGGAAAGATGACCCTCATCGGCCACTCGCTTGGTGCATACTTTAGTGTAGCCTATGCACTAAAGTATCCCGAGAGAGTGAACAAGCTCATCTTGCTCTCCCCCGCTGGATTTCCACGCGGGCCCAACTGGACGGATCCCTCAAGAGAGATAGTCGATGAGGGTACCTCTAAACCTGGCGAGTCGGGCACCTTCCAACAGGCAACAGAAGATCAAGTCAACAAGATCGAAGCAGAACAGAAGAAGGAAAAACAACAGATGACCCGCACGAGACGTCTTTTCACATATTTATGGGAAGAAGGTTGGTCGCCTTTCCAGGTCATTCGCTCGGCACTTTTCTGGGGACCACTCCTCGTCGGGAAATATTCTTCTCGACGTTTTCCCTCCCTGGATCCTTCGGAAACTCGGGACATGCATGAATATTTATTGAACATCACGCTCTCGAAGGGTTCGGGTGAATACTGCATTTCTCACATTCTTGCCCCAGGAGCGTATGCACACATGCCCCTCGTCGAGCGCATTGCAATGTTGCCAAAGGATATGCTCGTCACATTTATGTACGGTGATCAGGATTGGATGGATCCCGTTGGAGGTTTCGATAGTGTCGAAAGACTGAGACAGGCTGGAAATCCGAATGGGAAAATGTACATCATAACCGATGCCGGGCACCATTGTACGTCCATCCCCAATTTCATTACGTGGTTTTGAGTAACTGATTTACTTTCGTCTAGTATATATTGATAATCACAAGGCCGTGAATAAGCTATTGCTCAAGGAACTGGATAGATAATATTATCTGGATGGACATATCACATAGAAGACTTTCACTTTACAAGCATTATTATAATTGTAACCTGCCTTGACTGCAGTTGTAATTGTTTCTGAGTCCTGACATGACACATATTGTGTCAATGCATTTGTTTGAGTCTGGAGTATGCTGTGTGAAGGAAACGTACCCATTATAATTTACATCACGTTGCATCAGCAAAAAGGACAAACTGATATATAAGAGGATATTGACATAAATCGGAAGAAAAGGCCTGCACCGACGGCAAGTCCGTTATTCCCTGACATCATTTTAACTTGTACAAGGGACCAATGGACTTGTTGTAGATAGCAGAATTGTCCCTACATACACTATTATAATATATAGGGCCATCTCCATGTATTAGCTAGGGCCATTTCAAACCTTTTTTGCACATATAGCTACATACATGGGACTACATGTATTGCCTAAGCCAATTTTTTCCAATATATTCTATGTGGCCTAGTATACAGAGAATGCAACATTAGTTGTTGCCCATGTATGGGAGTGTACTGAGGATAACTATCTACTAATCAATCCATATATCAGGTTGTGGACACATAAAAGGTCACGAAAATTGATAGCATTCTGAATACGAAATTACAGGTACATAAATAACAGACAAAGTAATCAACAAGATATCTGACCAAACCGCGACCCATCACCATCCTGCAAAAGGTTCAGTACGGTTTCAATTTGAAAGCAATTTGAAAGCAATGAGCCACTTACGCATTTCTAGCGCACTTGCAGAATGGCGAGAGACCATGGAAGAGGTGCAGATACTTGATGGGATGAATTGCAGAGTGGGGAAGCTCCGATTCTCTTCACTGTCAACCAGCGAGAAAACCTTGGTCCGCCTATACAGGTGTATTAGAGTGTTAGGTATGGACCGTAGTATGGTACACCAGACTCACAGATTGAACAGATTTCACTTCGCCATTGGTTCTTTGGCAACTCCTATAGTCGGTTTGTCAGTTCTTGGTCATCGCCTCAGAAGAGGTAGTAGTTTGGAATGGACTAAGTAGATCTATGAGTGGAGGATATCTTGTTGGAATAGTAGTTCAGGAGCACGTACGAACAACGATGTGTATTTCGGTCGGGTAGATATATGCGCATATATTCCTACAGAAAATGAAAAAAATCAGCTCGGTGGTGGTATCTCAAGCAGCAGGGATTTGGTGAAGTGGGTGGCAGCAGCGAATGATGAACATACCAACAAGCGATATGGCTTTCGGCATGTGTTGTCATTGTTGGCCATTCGTGTCGCACATGGGAAAAGCGAAAGAGCAGGAGTACTCACACATACACATTTCGTCTGTTGAAGTAAAATATAAGTAACAAGTGTCAAGGGAAGGGAAGGAAAATAATAAAATGGACGCATACAACAAGTTGCCCACAGCTGTGCCCCCTTCGTGTCAACAGCTGTGCACCTATATGTTTACCGTATCCTGCTGCGGGCGTCGGAGATTCCAATGTCTTGAGCCATGCTGTACCTCATAGTGCATCAATGCTATAGTGGTGGTGTAACAAGAGAGGAGATGGTGGTAGTAAGCTAGACTGGTGACCGTTCCCTTATGAGGTTTCGTGCTATGCAGAACCTCGATAGAGGGACCGGTACAACTGAGTTTGAATTGGCAGGGCGCTATGATCGAGAAAGTGTCAACGAATGTTCTTTAGAATGACCATGTATGGTATCATACGTAGATAGGAAATATTCTAGAATTCGGAAAACTCGTTTGAGAAGAGCGCACTGTGACAGGATGTGACCTTTCGCGTCGGATGCTCACATAGAAATCCTTGTATTTATGTATAAGAGTATTACAGAATTCTCATACCATGTATGATGACCAGATGAGTTGTACCTGCAATGTATCTAGTTCAAATTCTGGCTGCCTCATATAAAATTGCTTACAATCCTCGTTTCTCCATATATGGTTGCGGAAATTCTGCTGCAGCAATACATGATAATTGATTTGTGAAAATTCTTTCTACTTACATAATACATCAGCACTACAATTCTGTCTGCTCCATGTACTCGATATCACAAGATCGGGATTCCGTTATAAGGCGACGACAATTCCGTTTCTATCTTCAAGTTGTATGTGTCAACCCGACTTTTATTTCCATACATGGATACCTAACTAATTTGTATGTCCCAGTATATGGTCATCACAGCCTGGTAACCGTCGCAAGACCATATAAGACGATACGCCGGGTTGTCCTTTTTGCTGAAGTTACTGAAACCTGTGTGGTAACCAAATTTGGATCAAGGGCAGCCGCAAACGGTTACGATATATGAAAAGTCGATGACTTGACCCATGTGGAGGTGTTATACTTTCTTTTCTATCTGTAAGTATAATTACTAATTTTTGAACTGAATAACTACTCTCTATTAAGAAAAGGTGCACGTAGTTACATATGTACAATAGATATCGGCAAGGTAAGAGATGCTGGGACAGCATGGAAGTATAAATATATGTTGACTAGCTGAATTGTTGATCTTCCCCGGAATCATGTAGCGATCATGATCAACTTACTAGTGTCCAACAAGAAAAAAAGTGCCATAGAACTGAACAGGTGTTGCATCTAGACTCGACTCATGCATGTCACTCAGGCTGAGGATTGGGCTTGGGCTGACTCGGATAGCGCTGCACGTTGGAAGGATGGCCGTCGCCACAGTAGTAGGCTGTGTAGTAGAGATGATTTGATTGAGAAATACGAATGATGTTTAGCGGCGATGCCCTGCCATGTGCATTCTTAGATTAACGCCGACTGACAAGCCGCCAATACACCTCACTACATAGAAATGAAGGCGAATAGCTTAGCGCCAAAGGATTTGATCCTGGACTCGGGGCTGATTAATGATTGCTGGCCTTGGCTGGTAGCTAATCGTAGCCTGAGTTGTGTTACTGTGTAGACGAATGGCCGGCTACTAGTAATTTTCACCTAGTCATGGCATTGCAAGTTGTCGGAAATTCGGAATCACCACATCATGATTCATCTCGGGTGGGTATCGGTTCGGGTTCGTTTGTTGTTTCATGGTCACCGCCCAGTATGACTGTTTCATGGACTTCCATCCCTGAAGAAATAAATCATGGTTACAGTGATGGTGGCATTTTATCCGAGGCCGAAGAGCGTCGTAACTCGTAAATCTTTAGCGTCCTTTACCGATGAATATCTGGCCCTTCTCAATTCTCAGTGGCCAAGAATACTAGTTGGCTCTACCTCATTCTCATATGGACGTGATTATTTATGTAACTCCGAGTCCATGAAGAACTTAGAGGTTGTTAAACTTTAAACTTTTAAGTTAACCCATTACATCATGTAATGATGAACTAAAATTGTTTCAAATAAGTTGCAAACGTTTGATATCTCAGATTCATTAATATATAAAGAGGCCAGGAAGGCAGTCAGAACCGCATAAACTACCTCAGAGTTCAAAGCGACAACTTCATAGCATTCTTGCATTTAAGGTGGGCATTTTGCCTAGTGGCAGTTTACCGAACCTGGCATGCTAACTCAAGTTGCTTGATATAGAAATCCTGAATTTTCCTTCAAAAGTTGTTAATGGGCGACCAAGAACAAGGATTCGAAGGTGAAGGCTGGAGATTCTTCATTTTCAGGGCGATGGGCTGATTTCCTATTTCAGTCTTCCTTCATCCCGGGAACAAACGCGGAAGAGTGTGGAAGAAACAACTTCATCCAAAGTGTGTCAGGGATATTACGATCGAAGGTATGAAATTTACTCAAAGATGTAAACGAATTTTTTTTAATGATTCAACCTAGTTATCCTCGATGATGGTACACACGGTTTTTACGACCTGAACGATGTCCGTTTTCAGAACCCTGGCGAATACGACTTGCTCGAATGGAAGGATTCCACTGCGGTTACTTAGTAGTAAAAGCAGCATTATTTAAGCAATACTGTACCATTTCATTCAATTCGGCAGTAACGCGTAACGCAGCCTTCAAAATCGCCGAAATGTAACGGATGTCACGGAGATATTTGAGAGGTGCCGAAACTGCCCAGCCA
>Ga0307507_10008344_pt1 | contig 14387 bp, 13 predicted proteins | sample 7_EM_MG_FD_207223 | JGI IMG/M metagenome (GOLD analysis project Ga0307507, IMG submission 207223) | Populus trichocarpa ectomycorrhiza microbial communities from riparian zone in the Pacific Northwest, United States - 7_EM | ecosystem: Host-associated > Plants > Roots > Unclassified | place... | reverse complement strand
CGAGATCGTCTGTGTCCTCCCGCCAGTGGACGACTTTCCCATGGACGGCGACAGGACGACGGACGGCAGCTGCTCCCCGACCGATCGCGAGATCAGATCCGCGTAACGCCGGAGAGCGCCTCGGCAGTACCGAAGAGGCCACCGGTTCGATCGTGCTGGAGAAGCAATCGAGCCTCGTCGCGGCCACGGCACCGCCTGAACGCTCTGGCCACGCCCATCCCAGTGCTGCAGTACAGTCCGCCGCCAGCGTTGCTTAGCGTCGAGGTATGAGTAAATCTGATCTGCGCGGACATAATTTTCGGCACCCGCAGCATACCTACGAGGGGTATAGGGAGTCGCCGTGCACGCGATCACGCACGCGTTGTCCATCGCCGGGTCGATGACCTGGGAGATCACCTGGGCCCTGGTCCTCGGGTTCGCCCTCTCCGCGATCGTGCAGGCGGTGGTACGCAAGTCCACGATCGTGCGGCTGCTGGGCAACGACCGCCCGCGCACCCTCGCGCTCGCCTCGGCCCTCGGCGCGGCGTCCTCCTCCTGTTCCTACGCCGCGGTCGCCCTCGCGCGCTCGCTGTTGCGCAAGGGCGCGAACTTCACCGCCGCGATGGCCTTCGAGATCGCCTCCACCAACCTCGTGGTCGAGCTCGGGGTCATCCTCGCCCTGCTGATGGGCTGGCAGTTCACCCTCGCCGAATTCACCGGCGGACCGCTCATGATCCTGATTCTCGCGCTGCTCTTCCGCCTGTTCCTGCGTGACAAACTCCTGCGGGAAGCGCGGGAGCAGGCCGAACGCGGGCTGGCCGGCTCGATGGAGGGCCACGCCGCGATGGACATGTCGGTGCAGCGCGACGGCTCCTTCACCCAACGGCTGTTCTCACGCGAGGGCTACACCTCGGTCTCCCACGTCTTCGTGATGGAGTGGGCGGCGATCTGGAAGGACCTGGTCGGCGGCCTGCTGATCGCCGGAGCCATCGCCGCGTGGGTGCCCGACGCGTTCTGGCAGCACTTCTTCCTCAGCGGCCACCCACTCGCGGCGAAGTTCTGGGGGCCGCTGATCGGCCCGCTGGTCGCGATCATCAGCTTCGTGTGCTCCATCGGCAACGTGCCCCTCGCCGTAGTGCTGTGGAAAGGCGGCATCAGCTTCGGCGGCGTGGCCGCGTTCATCTTCGCCGACCTGATCATCCTGCCGATCCTGAACATCTACCGGAAGTACTACGGCCGCCGCATGGCCCTGTTCCTGCTCGCCACGTTCTACGCCGCAATGGCCGCCGCGGGCTACGTGGTCGAGTTCGTCTTCGGCGGCCTCGGCCTGATCCCCGACCAGAGCACTGCGAAACTACCCAGCGACCACGTCACCTGGAACTACACCACGTTCCTGAACATCGCCTTCCTGATCCTGGCCGCTACCCTCGTGATCCGCTTCGTACGCACCGGCGGAATCGCCATGCTGCGCATGATGGGCGGCGCCCCCGACCAGATGGACCACGCCGCGATGGGACACGGCGGCATGGAACACGGCACGATGCACCACGAAACGCAGGCACATCCCGCTGATACCAGCGGTGGCGGCCACGAAGACCCCCCTCAGCACCATGACGGTCACGGCGGCCACGGGCACGGGCATTGAACCGGATACGGCCTCGCGCCGTGCAACACGCTCGACAGCTCGAACCCCCGGACCGTGTGCCGGGCTATGCCGCACGGCGCGCCGTCGGCTAGTCTGGCGCGAACCTCGCACCCGAAGGAATCGCCGACCCCTGATGACCACCCCGGTACCGCAGCCCCCGACGCCGAACCGGCGGCCGGGATGGCGCGCGCTGGTGACGGTCGGGATACTGCTCGGCCTGTTCCTGATGCACGGGATGTCCGCGAGCGCCGACGCGGGGTGTGCGGGCGCTTTAGCGCCTGCGGCGGCAAGCGCGAGCGCCCCCGTCGCGGCGACTGTCGGCACTGCGGTCAGCGCAGCGCACAGCACGTCAGACGCCGCATCGATCCAGCGCTGCGCCTGCGACCCCTCCATGGGCGCCTCGTGCGTCCCGCGCAGCCAGCGCGAGAGCGGCGCGCTGCTCGCGGCCCTGCTGCTCGCCCTGGCCTGGGTGTCCATCCCCCGGCCCGGACCGGCAGGCGGCGTTCTGTCTGCCGCGCGACGCGCGCGGCGTGCCTCTGGTCCAACACCTCTGCTCGCGCTGACCTGCGTCTGCCGGACCTGAACGGGCGCAGCGGCGCGCATGACGCCGGCGGCGCCGGCACAGTGCTCGCGGCCTGATCCTCACGCCGCCCCATCAGTCTTCTTCGATTTCCCGTCGGGCGGTCCACGCCCGCCCGGCTCATTCCCCCCGCGCCGCCCGGCGTTCTCGGCGGCGTCCTCGAAACCGTCGGCGCCCACCCACGCGCCGACCGGATCAAGGAGTACACGCACCATGTCACCCCACCGCAAAGCGAAGGTCCCGGTCCGCACCGCCCTGACCATCACAGCCGGAACCGCCGCCGCGGCCGCCGGAGTCGGCCTGACTCCGGCCGCGAGCCACGCCGCCTCGGTCTCCGAGGTCCAGGCCCAGGTCGCTGCGCTCGACGCGCAGGCCGAGAAGGCCACCAACCAGTACGACGCCGCCACCGAGCAACTGGCCGCCCTGCAGAGACAGGTCGACGCGATCCAGGGCGAAGCCGCCACGACCCAGGCGTCGATGAACACTCTGCTGGCAACGCTCGGCCCGATGGCCGCCGCGCAATACCGCTCCGGCTCGGTGGACCCGACACTCGAGCTGATGCTGTCCAGCAACCCCGACTCCTACCTGAGCCAGGCCGCCACCATGAGCCAGGTCGGGCAGAACACCGCGCTGCAACTCAAATCCCTCAAGACCCAGCAGGCCCAGCTCGCGACGCTCAAGACGCAGGCCGCCGGCCGCCTCGCCCAGCTCCAGCAGACCGAGTCCCAGGCCGCGGCCGCCAAGGCCGAGGTCATCACCAAGGTCCGCCAGGCCCAGGGCCTGCTCGCCCAGCTGACCTACACCCAACAGCAGGCCGTGGCCGCCACCACCGCCGTCTACGGGGTGACCGCCGCGCAGATCGCAGCGATCCCCCCGGCCACCGGACGCGCCGCCACCGCCACCGCGTTCGCCAAGTCCAAGCTCGGCATGTGGTACCAGTGGGGCGGCACCGGCAACCCCAGCTACGACTGCTCCGGACTGACCCAGGCCGCGTGGGCCGCCGCCGGAGTCTCCCTCGGGCGCACCACCTACGACCAGGTCACCGACGGCTACGCCGTCCCCGCCGTCCTCGCAGACCTCCAGCCCGGCGACCTGATCTTCTACAGCAACAACGAACACATGGCGATCTACCTGGGCAACGGCGTGGCCATACACGCCCCCACCACCGGACAGAAGATCTCCTACGCCCCCTGGAACCTGCTGCCGATCGACGCCGTGCGCCGCGTCATCTAGCGCAGGGGAACACCGCGATGAACCACGACACCGCCGCACCGGGCACGGACCGCATCGAGGCCCAAGCGGTCGGCGCTATCGAGTTCGACCCCGACCACGACTGCGAGTTCTGCTCACCCGAGCCGGTCGCCATGCCCTACCCCGGCCAGCCGGCCGAGATCGCCACCCAGGATCCGCAGGCGTCCGCACCACCCACTCGGTGACCTTGGCGATCGCCGGGGACTCGTGGAACACGCGTCGTGCACTTTCTCGCGGCGCCGTCGCCTCGCGACGGCGCCGCGAGGCGACGGGTGATTGTTCGGCCCGCGGGACGTCGTCCGCCTGAACCGGTCCTGCTGCTCCGAACGGGTGAGTGAGGACTCGGACGCGCGCCGCTGCCGCGCCCGGCTTCCCTTCCCTGCCATGATCGCCTGACGCGACGTCGCGGCCGCCACCTGCTTTTGCTTTCCAGGGTCGCCCTGGCTGCGACGATGGTGGCCTCGGCCCTGCTGATGACTCTCGGCTGTCCGGCCCACGGCGCGCACAGCGCCAACGCGAACACCGCCTCGGTGTCGGCGAACCTCACACCCGGCCAGGCGAGCAGTGTTCACCCCGCGCATCACACCGCGCATGCGCCCCGGCACCACTGCTGCCGGGACACGCCGCACGCAACAGCGGTCCCCGCGCACCCGCCGTCGATCGCGACCCACCCCGGCGCCCCGGCCGAACTCGGCCTGACCCATCCTGCGCGATCCGTCCGTACTGCGGCGGCAATCCCCGACCGGCCGCCGCGCCACCCGGGTGCGCTGCTACCGAACGCGATGGTCGCCCGGCGCTGATCCCGCCACCGGCGGCGCCATCACCGCATCGCCGCCAGGCTCCAGCCACGCCGCGCGCACCAACCCGCCGCCCCGCACGGGCCCCGTTTCCTTTCCCGATTCACGGGCGCGCCGGCCTGACACGGCCCCGCGCCCGGGAGGTACCACCATGCCGTTGCTCGTCAAGATCCTTGTCTCCGCCACAGCGGTAGGCCTGCTCAACCTGGTCGCCCGGCGCAACCCGGCGCTGGGCGGATGGCTCACCGCCTTCCCCATCATCGGATTCCTCTCCGTGCTCTGGCTGCTGGCAGACCGCCGACCCGCCGATCAGTCCTCGTTCCTGCTCACCATGGTCCTCGGACTGATCCCCACCGCCATCGTGCTGCTCGGCGTCGGCCTGCTGCTGCGGGCCGGGACTCCGCTGCTGCCCGCGCTGGGGCTGGGCACCGCCGGATGGGTGGTGATCACCTTCGCCGTGCGCGCGACCGGACTGCTGGGAACCTGAGCCCGGCCCGCCACACGCCGCCGCCGGATCCCCGGCGGCGGCGAACCGGCGCCAGCGCGGTATTACAGCAGTACAGGGGCGGGTTCGGCCGTGCGGTCGGGAACCTGGCGGACGGGCCGGGTTGTCGAAAGTGTGGAAGGCCTCGAACGGCGAGGCCCGAGGCTGGTGCTGGAGACCGAGTGCGCAGGCAGTCCTCGCAAGATGCGCAGTTCACGCCGTTCGTGACGGAGTCCTACTCCGCCCTGCTGCGCAGCGCCCGTCTGATCACCGGCGACTGGCACTGCGCCGAGGACCTGCTGCAGACGGTGCTGATTCGGCTGTCCGTACGCTGGGGCCGGGCGCAGGGGGGGACTCGCCCCGCAACTACGCCCGCCGGGCGCTGATGAATCAGTACCTTACCTCGCGGCATCGGCGCTGGAACCGCGAGGTCTCCCACGACCACGACCACATGCCCGAGGAGCCTGCCGAGGGGCTCGGCGGGCGTAACGGGGGAGACGTGATCGTCGCACGGCGGGTTCTGGGCGACGCGCTGCGCGCTCTGCCGGACGAGTTTCGCGTGGTGCTGGTGCTCAGGTTCTTCGAGGACCTCTCGGTGCAGGAGGTTGCCGCGCTGCTGGACTGCCCGGTCGGCACGGTCAAGAGCAGGACGAGCCGCGCGCTGGCCCAACTGAAGGCGAGCGGCGCACTGGCGGACTTCGACGCGAATGGAGCGACATGAACGAGCACGGCCCCCTCGGGGAAGACGCGTTGGGCGAGCGGCTCTGGGACCTGGTCGCCGATCCACCCGTGCGCCAGAACCCGGCAGACGCGCTGCTGCGCGGCGGCCGGCGCGCGCGGCGAATGCGGATGCTGACACAGGTCGCGTCCGCCGCGGCCGTGCTGGCGGCCGGGATCGGCGCGATGGCGATCGTCGGGCCGACGGGCGGTCGTCCCGGTCAAGGCTCATCGATCGCCGCCCGTCCAAGTCAGTCCACTGCGACGTGGTCACTGCCGCCACGAACCTTCGCGAGCGCGCCGCAATCCGGCCCGGCGCACCCGGCGCTCGGCACCCCGTACGCGTTCGACCTGTTCACCCACTGCGGCATCCGCTTCGCGACCTTCGGCGGCAGATCGTGGGCGACCGCTGCCACGCTGCCCGAACCGACCTCGCTTCCGGACGCGCACGGAACCGTCACCTACACCGGTTACCTGGCCGGCTACATGATCCTCGTCGCGGCCGACGAAGCCGACTTCACCACCGGCGGTTCCGCACCCATCGTCTTTCACCCCACGACCCTGCCCCAGCCACTGTGCGCGTGACGAGACCGACCCCGCCGCTGTGAATGAGGGCTCTGCCGGCCATCCCGCCCGCGATCTCAGGTCTCACGCACGTGGCCGTGCCATAGTGCTCGCCAAAAATGTGCACTGACTGCCCGTGCCGTACGCGGGCTGCCCGACGAAGTGTCGAGCGGCTCGCGTGCCGGAATGCAGCTGCCAGGACGGCAGCAACGCGAACGCAGGAACGTGACGAGCACGACACCCGGGATACCGGAAGCCGCAACAGGCTCCATGCGGCCGGCCGCACCGATAGCCTGACGCCCGGACTCCATATCCGGCCCACCGCCCCGATCAGAGACAACAGAGCCCGATGACCCCAGCCACCGCACCGGCCAGGACGGCTCGCACAGTGGTCGGCACGCTGCTTGTGCTGTGGCTCGCACTGTCCGTGTTGGCACACCACGGACTGTCCGACGGCATGTATACGCGCGCGGTCGGGGCCGGGCAGTCCATGACGGCGTTCGCCGACAGCGGCGAGTCGGTCCGCGTCACTGCGGCGGTCGGCGCGGACGCGGCCACGGGGCCGGTCGCTACCGTTCACGACACCTGTGCCGCCTGCGCTGACGGCTCGATGTGCACGGCCGGCGGCGTCTCGTCGCAACCCGCCCCGGCCCACGCCCCTTCGAGCGCCCCCGCCGCTCAACCCCCTGCTGCAGTTGGCGCGCCCATACCGCGCGCACCGGGGACCGGCCCGCCTGCGCCCACCGTCCCACCGCCCGTCCTGCGCATATAGGCCGGGATCAGCCGCCGTGCGCCCCGACCCGGGAGCCCGGCGAAAAGCGATCCCCTCCGTCTTCGTCGCGGCACGCCAGAACGCCGCGCACACGCGATAAAAGGACTCCTACAGCTATGAACACCTTCTCCCGCCGCTCTCTCCTGCTGGGCGGTGTCGCCGTCGCAGGCGGCGGCGTGCTCGCGGCCTGCACCGGCTCGAACGGCACCTCCGGCGTGTCGGGCATGGGCGCAAGCGGCTCCGCGAGCGCCACCGCAGGCGCCGCACTGATCAGCCCCGCCGACCCGCGCATCGAGGCCGCCGAGCGCAAGCGCACCAGCACCGGACGCACCACCACGGTCCGGCTGACCGCGCAGCCCGGCACGCTCGACCTGGGCGGCACCACGGTCAACACCTGGGCCTTCGACGGCCAACTGCCCGGCAAGACGATCCGACTCTCCACCGGGGACACCCTGGACGCGCAGATCATCAACCATCTGACCGTTCCGACCGCCGTGCACTGGCACGGGGTCGCGCTGCGCAACGACATGGACGGCGTACCGCCGATCACTCAGAGCGCCGTGGCGCCCGGATCCTCCTTCACCTACCGGTTCATCGCCGACGCCCCTGGCACCTACTGGTTCCACCCGCACGTCGGCGTCCAGCTGGACCGCGGACTGTACGGGGCGCTGATCGTGGCGGACCCGCACGAGCCGCTGGCCTACGACGACGAATGGGTCGTGGTCCTGGACGACTGGCTCGACGGAGTCACCGGCACCCCCGACCAGGTCTTCGCCGAGCTGCGCAAGGGCATGAGCGGGATGGGCGGCATGAACACGGGCGGCGCCTCGGCCTCCCCGTCCACCACCGGCATGGGCAGCATGAGCGGCATGGACATGGGCGGCGCCTCCGCCAGCAGCACGGGCGGCACGGGCTCGACGTTCATGCTCTCCGGCGCCACCAGCGCGCTGCTGGCCGGCGACGCTGGCGACGTCAAATACCCCTACCACCTGGTCAACGGCCGCGTGCCCGCCGATCCCGAGGTGTACACGAGCAAGCCGGGCAGCCGGGTGCGCATCCGCATGATCAACGCGGGGGGCGACACCGCCTACCGGGTCGCCCTCGCCGGCCACAAGCTCACCATCACCCACACCGACGGCTTCCCGGTCCAGCACCAGCAGGTCGACGCGGTCCTGATCGGTCCCGGCGAGCGCTACGACGTGCTGGTCACCCTCGGCGACGGGGTCTTCCCGCTGACCGCCCTCGCGGAGGGCAAGGGAGCAGCCGGGCGCGCCCTGGTGCGCACCGGCTCCGGGCGCACGCCAGCCGCGAGCGTGCGCCCGGCCGAACTCGACGGAATGATCATGACGGCGTCGCAGCTGCGCCCAACCGACGAGGTGCGGCTGGCCCCGAAGACCGCCGACGTCACCCACCGGCTCGAACTGACCGGCTCGATGGGCGCCTACGACTGGACCATCAACGGCGTGCGCTTCGACATGAACAACCCCACCGCCAGCCCGTTCACCGTGAACCAGGGACAGCGCGCCAGGCTCCAGTTCGTCAACAAGACCAAGATGTGGCATCCCATGCACCTACACGGACACACCTACCGACTCGGAGCCACCGGCCCCCGCAAGGACACCGCCATCGTGCTGCCCGGCGCGACAGTGACCTGCGACTTCGACGCCGACAACCCGGGGCAGTGGCTGCTGCACTGCCACAACGTCTACCACGGCGAGAACGGCATGATGGGCCTGCTCGGCTACCTGGCCTGAGCCGAGGGCCCGCGCGCAGCGGTCGCAGGGCCGCTGCGCGCCCGCCTCCGCATTCTCGGCCGAGCTCGATCGGCCCTGCGTTTCGCCGCCGCCGGTACGCATTTGCCGGGCCTGGCACTGGATCGATCCGGCTTTCGTCGAACACTTTCGCCGCTTGGTCGTGCGATAGGCGATGGGCGATGGGCGATGGGCGATGGGCGATGATGGGGGCGGCAACACCCGAAGTGCGCGTCGGTGATGCCGATGGTGGATGGTCTGGTGCCGCCGATTCTGAGCCATTCTTGGTCCCGCTGAACGGGAATGAGCGCGGTCGATGAGCCTGACATGGTTGCATACGCGTATCGCGGTATCCGCCGTCGTACTCGGGCTGAGCGCCACCGCCGCGTGTTCGGGAGCCCGCGCGCAAACCTCTGGTCCCACCGCGCACCCCTCGGCCACTGCTCACCCCTCGACCAGCGTTCGCACCGGCGCCGGGCGCCTGGGGCTGACGGCCATCGGCAGCATCCTCTACGTCGGCTGGAGCGGTCCCAGTCGCACAGGCACAGCCGCGGCGTTGAATCTCGAATGGACCGCGGACGGCGGCAGAACCCTCACGACGCTCGCCACTGGTGAGAGCATCGCGCCCGGCGAAGGGCCCGCGCTCGACAACGACGGGCATGGCGTGTTCATCGCCTGGACCGACGGAGCACACACGCTCAACCTGGCATATTACGACGACACGAAGCTGACATGCCGGACGGCTTTCAATGGCATGACCAGCCTGTGCCGCACGGAAACACGATTCTGGTGTGACCGGCGCCTTTGCCTGACGGCTCCTCCACTGGTTGGCTTGCGCGGTGTTGATCGGGACGGCGTATCGGCTCAGCCGCCGGGCGCTCGGGATGCTCGGGGCGGTGGCGCGCAGCGACGGGGCCTTGATGGCGGAAGTCCTCGCCCTGCGGCACGAGAACGCGGTGCTGCGCCGCCAGATCGCCAGGGTCCACACGAGCCCGCCGACCGGGCCTGGTTCGCCGCCCTGTCCGCCCTGATCCCGCGCGCCCGCTGGGCCGCGGTGTTCCCGGCGACCCCGGCCACGCTGCTTTCCCGGCACCGCCGACTGGTCGCAGGCAAGTACACCCCCGCGCGTAGAGCGCCGGGCCGACCATCGACCAGACCCGCGGTCAAAGCCCTGATTCTCGCGATGGCACAGGACAATCCGTCCTGGGGGCACCGCCGCATCCAGGGCGAACCGGCCAAGCCGGGCCACCGCATCGCCTACGCCACCGTGTGGCAGATCCTCACCGCCGCCCGGATCGACCCCGCGCCACGCCGGTCCGGGCCGACGTGGCAACAGATCCTCACCACCCAGGCACGCACCATGATCGCCACGGACTTCTTCTCCATCGCCACCGTGCTGCCGCAGCGCCTGTACGTACTGGTATCCATCGAACACCACACCCGGCGCCTGCACATCGCCGGGATCACAGCGAACCCCGACGCAGCGTGGACCGCACAGCAGGCACGCAACCCCGCCATGAACATGAGCGCGCGACTCGAGGACATGCGCTTGCTCATCCGCGACCACGGCGGCCAGTTCACCGCGCAGTTCGACGCCGTATTCGAGGACTGCGGGCTGCAAATCCTCAAGTCCCCGCCACAGGCTGCCCCGGGCGAACTCGACCTGCGAACGGATGATCAGGACACTACGCCGCGAACTGCTCGACCAGATCCTGATCATCGACCAGGCACACCTGCGCACCGTCCTGGCCGAATACGCCCTCCACTACAACACGGCGCACCCGCATCAAGGCATCGCCCAACACGTCCCGCACGACGACCCCGACCAGCCAGTCACCACCGTCGTCAACCTGGACACCGCCCGGATCCGCCGAAAATCCGTCCTCGGCGGCCTCACAAGCGAGCATCAGATAGCTGCCTAAAGACCGCGAGAAGCCACCGGCCAGACGCCCGAATCGCATTTCCGTGCGGCACAACCGGATGCCCAGCAGGCCTACGCGCGGCTGGGGTTCGACGAGGAGGAGTTCGCTGATTGCGTCGACCGCTGTCTCCAGGCCATCCTGGACGGGTCGCGTGGCCGTCCTGACGAGTGGACAGTCGTCCGCTGCTACCTCGCGTCCTCGGTAGAGCAGTTGCCGGGCAACTGGACACTGTTGTTCGGCCCGCTCGCCGAGAGCATCGCCGGTCATGATCGTCGCCAAGCCGGCCTGACCCAGCCAACAGCGGGTTTAGATTCCCACCCAGTTGAAGGTCGGCTGGCCGTCTGAGGAGTCGACGAACGAGTCGTACAGGCCGGATGGGATATTCGTGCCCGACGACGGAACGGCGGCCACATCGACACCGTGGTACGTGCCACCGCCGTCCTGCTGGCCGCCCGCGCTGATGCTGACGCTGTTCATGGTGACGTTCAGCAGGTACGCACGGTTGTTGGTGCCGTGGTACGAGAGCAGGCCGCCTCCGCCCGATTGCGCGTAGGAGAGCGTCAGGCCCAAGTCGTCGGCGGACGCGTACTGGCAGAAGCAGGTGTGATGCGTGAGTGTCTTCGTGCCGGCATACTGTCCGGCCCAGATGTTCTGCCCGGACCCCGTGCCGGGCCAGGCGACGAAGATATTGGTGCCGTCGGTGGTGAGCGTGGGGCCGGCGGTGGCGGTGTCGCTGAGCGTGACAGTGCCGGTGGTGGATGTGGAGCAGAGGTTAGAGGAAAGCTTCAGGATATTGACGTGCTGTGCCGAGTCGAGCCCGGTCCAGGTGAGGTAGACGGTGCCGCCGATGGCGATCAGGTAGGGCGAGTGGTGAGTGTACTGATTCAGCGCTATTTCACAGGAAAGCGTGGTGGTGCCGACGTAGTGGCCCAGGATGAGCCGCCCGTTGACGTCGGACCAGGCCGCGAGGATCTGGTCGCCCGAGTACCCCGGGACGCTCGCCGCGGTGATCGACGGGCCGGTGCCCGCGTAGGTCTGCTCGCCCGAGATGGTGTTGATGCTGGCCCAGCCGTTGAAGGCCCCGGACGAAGTGAAGGCCAGGGCGCCGATGTTGAGGCTGTGCCCGGTATCGGTACCGGCCCAGCCCACGTACAGCGTGCCTCCGGCGTAGGCGATCCCGGGGCGCGCGTCCGAGGACTGGCCGAAGGTGAAGGCCGCGGCCGGGACTGCCGGGACGGCCACCGCGAGCGCGGTGACCAGTACCGTCGCGGCGAGCGCGCAGACGGCCCGGCTAGGTTCGGCCCTTCTTGCCAGTGTGCTGATTACTCGGTGGACTGCAGACATGTTCCTGTTCCTCATTCCTCGTGCCGGAATCTGCGCATTCGCCCGCGCCGAAGCGCGGTCAGCAACCGGTCGAGACGAAGGACATCGCGTCCGCGGCGGTATAGGTCGCCGTGCTCGGACCGGTGTCGTTGAGCGTCACCGTGATCTTCCCGTCACTCCCCGTTTTGAGCTTGGGGTTGTTCGGGAAGGCCGTCCACCCGGTGCTTGTTGCCTGGTTGATGGATGTGCTCACGGAGCCGGTGGCGGTGTGCAGTGTGTACGCCGCGGTCGTGTTGTTGGCGTAGTTGTTGGGGATGTAGGCGCTGGCCGTGTAGCACGCGTTCGCGGTCCCGGTGAAGGTCCAGATCGCGGTCGAGACCGCAGTGGTGCCGTTGGTGTGCGTCCACAGCTCGTGGTTCGCGTGGCCGTGCCCGATCTGGTAGTACCAGTCGTTCGTCGTGGAGAACGTGCTCGGCGGGGATCCCGGGCCGATGATCGTCGAGGTGTACGTGCTGCCGAAGGTGTTGGCGGCGCCGTTCTGCGCCAGGCATGTGGGGTTGAAGACGTAGGCGATCGCGTCCGCGGCGACGTAGTCCCCTGAGGGGCCGCTGTTGAAGATCTCGGTCGGCAGGGTTCCGTCGCTGTACGCCTGGAAGGTGCCGATCCACGCGAACTGACTCGTGTACTCGTTCTCGTCGACCTGCGGGTAAAACGGCCCGTAATAGGCGTCGTTGGTCCAGTACGAGGCACCGGCGTCGTCCGAGAAGTTGTCGGGGACGTAGAGTGAGACGTCATAGCAGCCGTAGGGGACCAGGTGGGCGGGCGTCCACATCGCGTTCTTCGACGCGGTGGATGTGCCGGTCGTGGTCGAGTACTTTTCGCCGCCGAAGAAGCCGTGGCCGGAGTCGCTCGTCCACGTGCCGTAGAACGAGGACGGCGCCATCACCGGGGAGACGTCCCCCTCGCTGGAACAGCTGGTCTGTTGCCAGAACCGCATCGCGTCCGCGGCGACGTAGAGGCCTGCGTTGCCGCGATCGTCGATGATGACTGATAAACCCCCGCCACTGCCGTTGGTTTTGTAGACCCCGAGCTCGGACCAGTCGTTCGTCTGCACATTCTCGTTCACGGCGGCATACGAGGTGCCGGTCGCGTCGTGGACTGTATAGATGGCCGTCGGATTGTCCGAATAGTTGTCGGGGACGAGCGCGTCCACCCGGTAGCAGGAGGTCGCCGCCAGTCCGGACGGCGTCCACGTCGCGGTGGACACCGCGGTCGGACCGTTGGCGTGGGTGTACTCCTCGTTGCCCAGCAATCCGTGCGCGGTCTGCTGATACCAGACGTTGCCTAGGCTGAACTGGCTGCTCGACGATCCGGGGCCGACGACCTTGACATTCTGCGGCGCGCCCCACACCGGGGAGGCCGGCTTCGGGTCGGGGGGCAGCGGGTTGCCGCTCGCGTCGAGGGCCGCGCCGTCGCCGATGTGAGTGAAGCCGTCCGGCCACGGCACGGTGATCGTCCGGTTGAAGCTCGTCACGCTTCCTCCGCCCGGCGGCAGGTTGAACTTCGAATACTGGCCGTTGCCCAGCAGGTTGTAGTTCTCCACCGTGATCGAGCCGTCGCTGTAGACGTCTGTGACGTAGGCGACGTGGCCGACCGGTCCGATGTGCCCGTTGTTCCACACGGCGATCGCTCCGGGCACCGCGATGGAGTCCACGGTCCAGCCGTTCTGCGGGGCGGTGCGCGACCAGTCGCCCGCGTTTCCCCACGTGTGCTGATTCACGTTCGAGATCCCCGGGTAGGGCGGCGACCAGCTGGGGGCGGGGAAGATCGTGGGGAGCGGATGCGCGCCGGTGCCGTAGAGGTTCTCGTACGCTTTCCACGCGGCGAACGAGTCGCACTGGCCGTAGTACTCGGCCCAGGGATCGGTGCCCTCGTTCTGGTGGTCGAACAGGCCGATCGTCTCCCAGGGGTAGTCGTTGCCCGCGTGTTTGGCGTGGCCGACTGTGAAGGTGTTGGCCGGCGACGGCGGGAGCAGCACGACGATCTCGGCGAGCGATCCCGGCTCCGACTGCGGTGCGTTGTTGAGGACGTTGAGATCGTCGATCCCGCCGCTACAGGTGTTCGTCTCCGTCGTGCAGATGTGCGCCAGCGTCGTCGCCGACGAGCCGTCGTTGAGGTAGTACGGCGAGGTGAGGCAGAACTCGGTGGGGATGGTGACGGTACTTAGAGTGCCGAGCAGCGGGGCGTCGATGTTCAGCGACCAGTTGCTGGTGTCGATGTCGAAGCAGGAGTTCGACTCGTGCGAGTAGGTGTTTCCCTGCGCCGGCACCGAGGTGACCGCGAGGATGTTGTTGGGATCCGTGTTCACGTCGAAGCCGCCGTACATGATCTTGAAGTCAGCCGCCATCCCCATCTGGGAGTCCGCGTTCACGACGCCGTCGGTGTCGGGCAGGTCGTAGGTGGTGCCGCCGGAGGTGTATTGACCCGTAACGCAAACACTTTGTGATCGTTGTTCGTGTATGGGTATTTACGTTCGTGACGCGCGTCGGCTTTCCCCGCAGGCGCAAGAGGATCTACGCCGCCGGGTGGTGGCCGCGGTGCA
>Ga0307507_10008343_pt1 | contig 14392 bp, 8 predicted proteins | sample 7_EM_MG_FD_207223 | JGI IMG/M metagenome (GOLD analysis project Ga0307507, IMG submission 207223) | Populus trichocarpa ectomycorrhiza microbial communities from riparian zone in the Pacific Northwest, United States - 7_EM | ecosystem: Host-associated > Plants > Roots > Unclassified | place... | reverse complement strand
TTCAAAATACATAAGTGTCTCAATCAAATATTAATCAATGAATCATAATGTGAATAAACATTTATAAGTCATTACTCTTAGGTGTCGATTGAAGGTAACAAGTTGGTCAATTTATTTATTTGTAAATCTTCTTTCCTTTCAAGTAATGATTATTAAAAATAAAGATAATAATCATAATATTTGATCTTGAATGATTATCTACTGACAATGTCTATGCATAAATAAGTAATGATAAACTGGTATGCATTGGTATCGATCGAGGACAACGATATAAAAAAATAAAACAATAAATATTATTGTTAATATAACAATACATTTTAGGATAAATAAACCATTATAGATTGTTATCTTGAAACTACATCACTTTTAGTCCAAATAAGGTACATCTATTTTTAGATACCTCTAGATCTTGCCTCTAAAATTTCTTTGAAACTCTCAATGCCTCTTTTCTCTTTCTTTTCATTGGTTTTCTCTCATATTATATAATGGTAATAAAGCCTAATTTCTAAAACATTTGAACCATTAATCTTTTCATCAAAACAAAACCACTTTGCAATATCAATATTTATTTTACTTTTTTCTCTTCTTTCTCTCATCCCGCAACTATTATTTTAAGCCTATTGCATAACTGCACACATGGCTACTTCATAAACATGTCTTCCATATCACAAACCATGGTAAATCTATCCACCCTCTACCAATCCTAATGGCATTGGTCTTATCCGTATCAACCTTCAACATGCTTACCACTATCTATATTTGAAACTTACAAACAACAACTATATGCCTTAAAAATCTTAAATTTATCCTTTTTTTAATTGTCCATGGATTATTTAAATTCGTAAAGGGTATTAATCTATACCGTGCTGAAAACATCATGTTTTACTAAGGTTAAATAATGACCTAAGTAGATATATGTTATGGTTGCTGAAATTTATGCCTTGTCTTTTAAGGACATGTGGCCCCTGATATCATATGATATGACTATGAACATGGTAGGTTGTAGATGGATGAAGCATTGCACTATTCAGACAATGATCAATATTGATGTTAGTCAAGGTTAGTTGGTTCATCAAATTGATGTATGTAATGTTTTCCTTAATGGATTTCTTGATATGAATGTGTTTATGGCTCAACCTCATAGCTTTGTTGATCCTCAATTACCCAAACCATGTTTACAAACTAAAATATTCTCTTTATGATCTAAAATAAGCACCCCGTGTATGGTTTGATTAGATCAGTTCTTAGTTTCTTTGAATTTCATAGTTTCAAAGTTGATATTTCCTTATTCATTCTTTATTTTGTCGAGGCTACAATATTTATGTTAGTTAATGTTAATAACACTTTACCTACTAGTGATAATATTGTCTTTCTTTAGCATCTTATTACTCTTTTTTGTACTAAGTTTTTCATTCATGACCTTGGTTCACTTCGCTATTTTCTTAGCATTAAGGTTTCTTCCACTATATATGGTTTATTTTCTTTCATAACAATATTATATTGCTAAACTTTTGAAGAAAACTAGAATGTTTGAGTGTAAACCAATTGTTGCTCCTATTGTAGTGAGTTCTTTTTTATCCAAATCAACTGGTTCCCTTATCCCAATCCTACCCAACTCCAACAATTAGTGGGTGTATTCTAGTATCTCAAATTCACATGACCTAATATATGTTTCATGGCTAATAAGGTATGTCAATACATGCATTCTCCCATCGATATTTATTGGTTGGTAATTAATCATACCTTGTGTTATCTATATGACACTTCATCTTTTTGTTTGCACTTGAATTATCAAAGTGATCTCTCTCTCGATGAGTTTAACGATTTTAAATGGATTAGTAGTGTTGATAATAGAGAGTTTAAGAGTGGCTACATTATTTTTCTTCGTCAAAACTTGATCTCTTATAAATGTAGTAAACAATGTATTATTGCTTGGTCTTTAACAAAGGTGGGTTTTGGTTGTCAAGATACGTCACCCACGTCACTTGTAGGGTGTGGGTGCTTCACTTTTTTTTTTAATATATTTAGTCAAAGATCAAATTGCCTCTTAGCTAACTTGATAATAGCGGAAAAAAAACCATTGTGAAAATACCAAAAAAAAAAACCCTTTAAGGCTAATTTTAATTTAATTAATTCTAAGGGTATTCTGGTTGTTTTATTGTGTATTTTATTTTTATTTTTTATATTTAGTCAAATACTAAATTCCTCCTTAACTTACCTTATAATTACAAGAAAATCATTGTGAAAAGACTAAAAAGTCTATTGAGGACAATTTTTTTTTCTTCCAATAATATTTTTGTCGTTTTACTATGCTTAAAAAATAAAAATAAAATATATATACATTTCTGGTCAATCATTTAATGATCAATGATTCCTCTGAAAATATCTAAATACCCTCAATCAAGGCATTTGATATTTTTAGAGGAAAGACAGACTTTATTGCACTCTTTCAGTAAACAATACAAATGAGTACGGTCTACAGTGTTTTTTTTCATGCACAATTAGTTTTTGTTAATATAAGAAAATCGCTAACTTTGTCAAAGATACATGAACCATGATCGATCCGAGCCCTCCCTTCCAATACAATGAATGTTAATTGCATATCAAAGCTACAATCAACCTCAATTCACATAATTACTTCCAAGTTGTTGAACTGAAGTTATGCGTTAAACATGTGCAAATGCATGTTGAACTTATCAGCCAAAATAAATGTATAATTGATGGTAAGACGAGCACATAAGTCAACAAAGAAGGGCATAGCGAAGGAAGTGATTGGCATGCTAATGCAAGGCAGATTCTCGCCATTGGGGACCAGTTGCTCCTCCTCCCTCGCCTTGTCATGAAAAACATGCCCGCCATAAACACGTGAACGAAAATAACAGGAAGCTATGAATGAGGTATTGTCTTGGCTTAAAGTGCAGCCAATACCCTATATATTCCTACACACCAAAGAGAGGCCCACATACTCCTCTTGACGGGTCTATGCTTTTCACGCGGTTGCCTTTTGTTCTCTTTATCTTTTCATGCATAAAATCCACAAATGGGACGATGTGGTGGCTATTAACACCAGGCCCAGATAAATTAAGAGATTTTTCAGTCAGGTAATTCTTCTTTTTTAAAAAAATGGAACATTCTTTTCTTCTTTTTGTCAGAACGTCCAAAATTCTTTCAAACGATCAGTCATGGCTACTAGATGCCTTAGTTATTACTACATCCTCGTGACCAAATCATTTTATTTCAAACGTACATCTATCTATTGATATGAAAGTTGACCGACCATCTCAATTTGGATGAATTTCAGTTTGCTAGCTTTTAACAAGGAAAAAAATGCAAATGCTTTCATTTCTCTACCGCTGGTAGACAGAGAACAAAGTTCAACAACCAAGTAAAATACAACAGAGGAACCTTTCTGGCTAGTCAAAACTCTCGTGGACACTGTATTCAGCGGCAAGGTTAAAAACAGTCCCTGCCTCTCTCACCCCTTCTAAACCTGAAATCCTCTTCAGAACAAAACCAAGCCATCAAGAGGTATGAATTGACACACAATATGAGACAGCCCAACATGAAGCCTGAAAGGCTGAAACACATGCTGTCATACAATCTCCAGGATCCTGTGACCACCTTGTGATGAGTCCTTGTGCACCAAACAAGGTGCAAAAAGTGCAATCAGCAAAGGATTCCGTCTTAGACAAGAAATAAAACTATCCTTGCTAACAATCCCATCACCATCGGTATCAAATACATTGAAGAGCTCATGGATCTGCGAGTAAACAGGGAATACACGTTTTGTTATGAAAAACTGTTCTTTCTTTTTTGTTAGAGAACAAATAAAGACAAATTGGATGGAAGATATTATGCAAATCAAATTGAACAAGTCTCTTCGCAAAAATTTGAATGCAGCTACCATAATAATCCGATTAATAATCCCACAAAAAGGAATTCATTTACAACAAATTAGACAGATCAGCTAACTGTTTACCTCATCCTCATGCAAGTTTTGGATTGCTAGTCTTATTGTATCTCCCAACTGATCAAAACACAACAGAAAACAAGAATGTGAGCAAGGATTCTCCCGAATGAAAGATAAGTAAATTGACAAGTAAAGGAAAGGATTAATATACTTCTTGCTCTGAAATTAGACCATGTCCTCCGGTGTCACATTCAGTAAAAGCTAGTTCACAGGCTTGCCGGAATAGTGGTTGCTTCAAGACATGTGCTGATCCATACAAAAACTGCAAGGACCAAATTATATGATCTTGTAAAGCCAGCCGCATATCATGAGACTATCAAAACATAGTTTCACACAATCCCTTCAGCCAAAAATTATTAGTGTACAGTTACTATAATATCAATGATTTCAGTCATTCCTGGCAATGGAAATCCTTGTAGAAGTCTAAAAAAAGTGTTCCTTTTCCATTTAAGTAGCACATATATGTTGTAGGCCCATACCACAAGCATTTTCTTATTCGTTTAAGCACAGTGTGTTATCTGCTAAATATCCATTAAGTTTGCTCTTGCATCAAATGGAGCTCCAATTAGTACAGAAATAATTCAAAAAAACTAAAATAAAAAAGTAGCGGATCAATACATTTGAAAATTTGAACCACTTTACATTGACTTTGCTCTTGCAAAGTATTTGGAAATCCAATAAATGTAAGAAATTCTGGAAAAGGATAAAGAAAGGAGCAGATAATTATCTTTAGACCCTTTTTGCATTGGGTTAAACAGCAGCCAAAAGCTGTCAGTTTGGACCATTTTTACATTGAGTTCACAGCGGCCAAAATACAAGCTACATTGTTTTGCATCTTTTTTCAAAAACCCCAAAATTTTGCACCACCAAAATGGAGTAACACTATGGTGAGTCTAGTGGATGAAGTTAAAGAGCATTCAAGGATCCATCAGAAGCTAGTGGTTGAGCACTTTAATCTTTTGCATCTTTTTTGACAAAACCCAAAATTTTGCACCACCAAAATGGAGTAAAACTCCAGTGAGTCTAGTGGATGAAGTTAAGAGTATTCAAGGATCCATCAGAAGCTAGTGGTTGAGCACTTTAATCTTGGTCTTAAGATCATGAATTGCCAAATATCTGTAAATAAAACTTCATAGATCTCTAAGTTCAGTGAGAGATAAGAAGCTTGGGTTTCCATTTGCCTACCAATGTGCCATAGATTTGTTGTGCCAGAAAAGTTAGCAATCAGTCACTGATATGGGCACACAACTGGTAGCTGTTCAGGTCTCTATGATCGCAAATTGATTACAATACCCATTCTAATGATAATTGAACTTATTAACTCAAGCAGGTGAACTGCATTCATGGCAAAGATGAAACAAACAAGGGCAAATTTACCTGCTTGAATGTAATTGATCCTTTCTTCTCTACGTCAAGGAACCCAAATAACTGCAATCCAACAAAACTCACTTATTACTCAAGAAAGCGCAGAATCATGTGCGTGAGAATAGTTTAAAAATCATGATCTGCAGCCTGTTCAATTATAAATTACATACATCAAACTTCATATATTAAGAGTTCAAAAAAATTTCATATAGCACAAGTGACTATCCTTGTTTCTTGTCAATGATTAAATGATATAGCCTTGCTGCTTTGGTCAATTTCCATTCCACAGTACAATAATAATCTTCAATTTGTTTACCCTTAACACAACCCAGTCAAGAGAGATAAACTAGAAAGCCATGAGCAAGAACATTAATTCAAATATTGTTAGATCACAATTTTTTTATTTGAGTGCCCTACACAAAAATCTACTTTTCAGGATAACTAACCTCTTCTGAAAGTGTACAAGTCCTCACTCTCAAAGCCCTCAAAAAGTCACGGAATTTAACACGACCACTGTAGAAAGAAAGAGTCAGAGCATAAGCATTTGCTATCACAGTAAGAAAAAACAAAAGGACTTCAATGATCATAGTCACGAATGAGAGTTTCAGTGTTTTCAATTAAAACTTTAGATGCATCATCAAACCATTACAATGTTAAGCATAGCAGTCAGCAACAAAGAAGAAGAATAAACCATATTTTATGGACAACATAAAAGAATAAACCCAAAGTTATGGACAGCATAACATGGAAGCATGTTCCCGCAGTAACTTGCAGACTTGTAGAACAACTAGAATTGAGAGACAGATGAGAAGAGAAGCCTACTTACAATGCCTGGAAGGAGCGCAGGCAGTCATATATAAAATCAAATAAACATGATATTCATCCTAATAAAGAAAAATGAAAATAGCAATCACCACAAGATCACTTAACAGCTCAGAGAGCTAGTATGGCAAATCAAACACAGGAAAGTGGGAAGCCACAATTCAAACACTGCATCAAATTATCTAACAATACAGTTAAGGGAACTTGACAGTCTTCAGTTTTGCCAGTTCAAGAGGTGCAAGAATTCCACCCGTGGGTGCTTGCCAGGGAATTGAGTAGTCTGAGTAGTTGAATGCTAAAGGGTGGAACTGTCATCGAATTCTTCATATGATCCCACTTTAGTGGTCCATAACTAGACAGTAGCCTCTAAATTCAAGTATCCTTCAATCAAAAGCTAAATCATGCAATAAATTCCTCAGTTCAGAAAACTTCAATACCTGGCATCTGGATTCATAGACAGAAACTTGTCGAGAAAGTCCACAGCTTCCAAACTGCTTACATGAAACAACTGAAAAAACAAAATAACCACATCAGTAAAAATATGGTAAGATAAGCTGTGAATAGGAAATAAGAATGATGCAAAGCCTTTTTTTTTCAAAAAACTACAGGACTTAGTTTTTTAATTGTGCATTGCAGAAACCACATGCTCTGGCAACTCAATGGGTTTAAGAAAACGATACATTAGAATGAAGCAAAGATGTGCAAATGCTACGTAGTTCAAATTGCAGAAACTCATGTTACCAAAAACATGGCCAAGCACAATTTATCTGAATAATTCGTGAGCTACTTTCAGAGTAAAGAGCAGCAACCAATTCATCTTGATCTCTCAAACTCACACACACAATCACCCAAAAAACACGAGTTAGCTTTTATACTACAATCCCAACCAAGAAATATGAGGATCGATTTTCTTTCTTCTTTCTTTTTCCCCAGAAATCTTCAGGAAAATCCGTCCTGCATTGTCAATTACTTCAAAACTACAGGTAAGAGCAATATCTGAAAATGATTTTGCTACTGTGTTATTTCTATGAAAGCACTCATCCTCACTGGAAACCCCAACTAGAGGTGAGAAAGGGTCTTTAGTATCAAAACCACATGTGACTTTACCAGCTTATCAGACAAGCACCCACAGGTGTCTTGCTACAGTTACAAGGAAGAAAATTCAAAATTAGAACACGAGCATTTTAGCATAACCAAAGACAAAAGGCAAAAACACAGAAAAATAATCCATTTCTTTATCTAGATCAGATATATAATTCTGGTTCAATTTTCTTAATTAACAAGAAACTCAAATTAAAAGCATTTGAATCAAAATACTTACTGATTCCACCTTAGCCATTTCAACCATATAACTTGAGGGCTTCTCCTGTAAAACAATGTCACGAGAAAAATGAAATATCAGCACGAATTCCACTACCTTTTAGTTCCTCTGACAACAATGTCAACTTCTTATTGTATTAAACAAATTAATCAGACTAATACACATTGATATGTAAGGCTCCATCATGCAATAACTATGCTAGCAAGATGCAGCAAACACATTATATACACAGAAGAAAAATAGAGCCAGTTTGATGTAATTCATGTTTTTACACCAAACAGAAAAGACATGGTTGCCAATAAATGAGGAAAATGTCCAGTTCAGCTCAAGAGTATCAAAGGATTTGAGATGTCCAGTCCCTCAGTGTCAGGAACTCGAGATAAGGCCACACCGGATCAACACCAATATTTCTTTCTAATTTGTTTCATGTCTAATCATCACATAAAGAAGTTATGACTTATTAGGTGTAAGCTTAGAACTCCAGACTTAAAAGCAGTGTGAGATGTTAAGTCCTGGAAACACAAAGCAAACCAGATATTCTTAAGTCAACCTTGTATCATTACTCTTTCATGCTCATTCCCTAAACACACCAATCAAATACTTCACAATGTGGTGCAAACCCATAAGCAAGATAATTTGAGAGGCAGATGCTGACAAAGAGATGTTATACCTGCTTCGACTCGGATGCTTTCATGAGAAGCATCACGTCGCCGTAAGAGTGATACGTTTGAACAACATTGAGAGCAGAAGCAATAGCATGGCTAGTCTGCATCGATTCATATTCATCAATGTATCAGTATTAGCAAACATCAATGGAATACAGATGCGGACAGAAAAATAAAAAACAATACAGGTCCATAACGAGCAGCAGAATACTGAGCATTTGCAAACATCAAAGGAATACAGATGCGTACAGAAAAATAAAAAACAATACAGGTCCATAACGAGCAACAGTATACTGAGCATTTGCACGTCAAGAAAAAAGAAAAGGAAATTAAAAAAAAGTCCAATCAATCAAAGAACTGAAAGTAAACGAATTAAATCAATTACTTACCCTCTTGGCAAAATGAGCAGGATTTTCTTCGCAATTGTCAAGGGGTGAAACAACTGGTAGATATTCTACCTGTTCAATTTAAAATGAATCATTACAATTATTTGAATGTATAAGAGCTTAAGGTCACTGTATTACATGGTAACCCAGGATCATATTTAACAGGTAACAAGAAAGCATACCTCCATAAAATTGTGAAACTGTGTAAACATTTTAAACATGAGCATTCCCAAAGAAATATTCCCCCTAATAAAAACAGAAAACATGGTAAGTAAGGTTGACCAAACACCATTAGAGACAGGCTAGACAGTCAATAAGGAATTTCCATGAATGAAGAAAGCCATACCAAGATTGATCAAAGTGAACATGGGGATAGCGGACAATTATGGGTTGAATTGCATAACCAGGGATGAATGCTCCAAGTTGGAATGAAATAAGAACCTTTCCGTTAGTAGTCGTTCCCTCAGGAAACAAAAGCACTCGAGGAAATTTATCACATGAAGCTTTTCTCTGTATTCAGATCTTGAAAGCACATTTCTGTATCAAATAGCTTATAAATTGATAAAATTATTTAGATTTATTTTGCAAACTAAGCATAATATGCCTGCTGCATTTCTCAATTTTATAGACTTGTTAGGTTTTCAAGATCTACTGGGACTACTACTGAAACAACACAGTGACAAGTTTAAGACATCCAGACAGAAAAGAGCATTCACAAATTAGGTGCATTTTCATGAATCTGAGCATTAGATAATTAATGTTATTCACTAACCACTAATATTATTGAATAAATGAAGCATAACTAGTAAATATTATAGAAACTTTCTACCTTTACTTCATTAACAGCATGCTTCCTTGATGATGGCAAAAACCTATTTACATATATCACCTGTGAACACAGCAAAACAAGAAAAGTGCCAATTAAAAGCAATTATTTATTTATTTACTCTTTTTTTTTTTTTGTGGCGTAAAAAACCCAGTCAATTGCACCTAATGTGATGCTTTGCAATAAGATTACCTGCATTGCTCTAATAATAGTTCCAACAAAGGGCATAGAATCGTGTGACTCGGCCGCAACAATTGTAGGGAAGAATTCAAAAAAATAAAAAATTGGATCAATATATGATACATGATTAGACACAACGATTGGTGCAATTTCTCTTGGAGCAAGCTTTCCTTTTCTTTTAATCCAATGATAACTGCAACACCAACCAAACCACAAAACAAATCACATCAATTACCTTCAATCGAGTATCGCATAAAAGTCAATTCTTTAAGAATATAAAATCCCCATTGTTTCCTACAAGTAATGCCCGCAATATTAATAATCAAAACCCCATCAAGTACATAAAAAAATCAATTCTTTTTTCCAACAACTAAGCAGACCAGAAAGTTTCAAACTTCTACAAAAAACAGGTCATTAATTAAAAAAAAGGGTAAAAATTAATTCAACATAACCCTCCAAAAAAAAAAACCTCAATCCCCGTCAACTAAATAACCAAAACTGAAAACAACTAACCCTAATAAATCGCTCGCGCACAAAAAAATCCTTTAAGCAATCAAACAGACCCTAAAAAGAGAAATTTAACATACCCAAAAGAGAACAAAATACAGCGAGCACAACCCCTAGTGACCCACATTAACCTAGACCTCCATCTGGGCATAGGATTATGCATGTCCTTCCATCCTTCTAATGCAATTTTTGTTGCAACATATCCTATAGCCAAACAAACCCCAAAAAGCACCAATCTTGCAATTGCAATTGGCAAACAAATCACAATCTTAATCAATTCATATAATCCCTCAATATAAGGCGTATCATTTTTAAACGGATCCAGGGTCGATGGTGCGGGTACTGATAGTCCATCTGAGCCGAGGAATTCAAAAGGGTTGCGAGAAGAAGTATTGGGGTTAGGGCTAGGGTTGTGGTTGTGGTGGCTGTTATTAGATTGTTGAATGGTGAAGTCAGAGTCAGGAACGGAGAGGATTAGATGTGGAGAATCATAAAGTTGTGAGCAGAGGAGAGGGGATTCAAGATCATGGTTTGCCATTGTTGATGGTTAGTGAGGTGAGGTGAGGGGTTTCAGGGAAGGAATTTTTTGGTTTTTTTTTTTTTTTTTTTTGCTAATTGGAGGTGGAAGGAGTGACGGAGAGGTGGATGGATTGTTTACTTTTATTTGTTTGGTTTCTTAGAAAGGCAACGAGTGAATGGGTTTTTTTTTGTTTTTTTAATGTTATCTCCCACGATGTCCTCATGTGGCTCTTTTTTTTTTCTCTTTTTTTTATGTTCTTTTGTGTCTTTTGCAAAACCGAAATCAATTTAGAGTTAGTTTAATAGAATAATTTTTATTTTTTAAAGTAATTTTTATTTAAAAATATATTAAAATAATATTTTATTTATTTTTAAAATTTTATTTTTGATAAAATCAATAATATATATGGTAAATATTCGGTGAAGAAAATTTAGGTGATGGAACTACAATTTTAAAAACTAATAATTATTATATGAAATCATCGGAAAAAAATAAAAAGACAATAGCTTGTGATGATAGTGAGAAAACCAAAGCGAAACTCATATTCTTAAAAGAATACGAGCAAATGTTGGTCTGCTTAAAAAAACACAAGAGAATTCTGACGAGTATAATTTAATTAGTCAAATTTTAAATTTGTTTTCTAGAAGTTATCGGTTCCAGTTTCACAAATTTCATGGCCATTAAAGATTTACATGATCGTTAACTTCAGAGCCCATAAAATTAGTTGAGGTATATATAAACTAGCCCGGACATCTATTAAAAAAAAAACAGCATGAGTCTTCAAATGAGAACTAAACTCAGCTAACTTTTTCCAGATTCAAAGGTGGCGAGCAGTATTTTGCACATGAAAAAATTAATCATTAGCCATCATGTGGAAGACATATCTCAGTTATTCAAAGAATACCTTCATTTACGGATCTAGATTTACAAGATTCCTCGGTACTGGTCCTGCATGTTCTGCTTCAAAACTCTGAAATATCTAATATTAGATAAATGGCCTGAGATTCTCATATGACAGTGATATCTGTATCATAAACAGCCTGCCAAACCCATCTGATTCACAGCAGAGTAAGCGTAATCTTATTTTTCCCAATTCCTCTGGAGGTTTTGACATCAAGGGAAGAGAGTGGTCACAATAATTTAGATCTCAGCCCCCATGATGTACATCATTGCCGCTGCTCATTGCTGTCAAAAAACAAAGAGGCAGAATATCAATTTGCAACAAAAACTAAAAAATTTTAAAAAACCTTAAAAAAAAAGAAGAAGAAATTCAACCTGTGTTACAATGTTCACGAGGCTGAGATTGATTACATAGAAGACAATAAACAAAAACCCAACAAAGTACACTTCTCAATAAAAAAATGTTCAGCGATGAATTTTGAAAAACAAATTTATATATATAAAGATTTGAGTTGATTTGAGTTCATAGTTTTAAAACCCGGCCCGGCTTACCGGGTCGATCCAGGACCCGGCTGACCTGAGGCCGCAACCAGGCCAAGTTTAAGAAAAAATAAGAAAAGTTAAAAATCCAGGTAATACGGCGGGTTGACCTGGTAACCTGGTTGTAACCCGTTGACTATTTATTTTTTTAACCAAAACGACATCATTTTGATTTATAAAAATAAATTGAGGTTGGCCCGATGATCATCATTACTTATCCCTATCAATAACTAATTTTAGAGTGTTTAAGATTGTATTCGTGGTTTGTTTTAAAATATTTTAAAAAATATATATATATCAATATAATATTTTTTATTTTTAAAAATTTATTTTTAATATTAATATATTAAAACAATTTTAAAATATAAAAAAATAATTTTAAACAAAAAAACAAATCTAAATTTTGGCAAATCTTCGTTTCCACTACATTTCCAAACGAGGTCTTCACTTCACGGTCCACAACCAACACGCAAACTACAGTCCATGTCCGGTCCAACCGACCCTACCCAAAGGTGAGTACTTGGGATCTCTAAGCCCGATGGGCCTCATATTTGGATTACTCTCTGTGTGACTGAAACGGGAATCAAATGCCAAGTCAGAGAGTAGGGGTTTCTTGTGGGTTTGATCAAGAAAATAGAAAAAGTTTTGCCTCTTTTTATTCTTGGTGGGGTTTGGGAGTTTTCAGGGGAGAGGGAAGGTGGTGGTAGTTATTGTTGTTAAAATTACAAATTGACTTGTAAAATTATATGATTTTACGAGTTAATATATATATATATATATAAAATGTGTAAAATCAAGTTAAAAATTTGAAATCGGTCAAACTCAGTAAAATCAGACCGATTTTACAAGTTTGACAAAAGTTAAAAAATTTACTGCTTTCCTGTCTGAGTTCCCTGACATTCCACTTCACAATTTGTGATTGAAAGTTTAATTTTACATTTCATTATGTGATTACTTGAAAGTTTAATTTAGAATTGAATTTCTAATTTAACCATATAAAATATTAACACAATAAAATCAGGTTGATTCAATCAGGGTTTTAGTAGCTTATTTAACTCCAACTCAACTTGATTCAATCAGGAATTTAACTATATACATGTATGTTTTTTTTTTTTTTGTATTTTGCCCAACTCTCTACACTATACATCATTGTTAATGCATATATTGATTTTTAAACAGATTGTTTGTTTTAGATTTGTTAATTTTTAAGTTAATGAAATTTTATGGACATAATTATATTATATTGTATTTTTAAGTTATTTAAGCCATATATGAATTTTTATTTAAATTATGTATTTTAAGGTGTTTGGATATTTATATTGTTTATTTCATTATTTATTAAATTATTAATATATAATTAGTTAAAATATTTTTTTATAATTTTATAATATGAAATTATTATTTGAGTTTATATCATATATTTTATATTTTATGTTGTGTTAAAAAAATATTTTTTACAATTGATTATGGTAGCAGTAGATGTCGTGGAGTTTTGAAGAGGCTGTGGAGGACAAGATGTGGCGCGCGAGGGAGAAAGGTTTTTGGCGGCAGAGATGTGTGAGGAGGAACATGGAGAGTAGGGTTTCCTGGTTTGTTTATTAGTAGGGTTTAGGCTACTTTAAAAGATTTTAATTAAAGTAATAGATTTTTAAATTTTTTAATATAATTATATCAAAATTATTAAAAATATATAAAAATATCAATTTAATATTTTTTAAAAAAAAAATAATTAAAAAAAAAACATGTTGAACCATGTTATCAAACATAATTTCTATAATTAGAATTGTGTTGGGTTTTGTTAAAGAAGATGGTCTAGTGATTATTTAAACTCTCTAACCAGTTTTTTTTTTTTTCAACACTAAATATTTTTCCTTGAATAAAATTTTTCTCTTCTTTTTTTTATCATGCAATGATAAATTATTATTATTTTTATTATTATTATATTCAATGCGAGGTATAATGAATTTTGATCAATTAGAAAGATAAATAGTATTCAATATAAAGTACACACATTCCTTATTTATAACTACTTTTATTCTTAAATTTCATCATATTTTTTTCAAATATATCTTTTACATGGGTTTGATACATATTGAATATCAAACTTTTTTAATCACCTTACTTTAAAGTTATTAAACAAAAAACATAAACAAAAATATTCAAAAACACTATTTCTATACAAGTGTGTTATTAAAATCATAATTATAAATTCTTATCGGGATTATAGGTAAGGATGGTCAACTCAATTTTTTTTAAAAATTAAAATAATATTATTTTAATTTATTTTTTCAAAAATAGTCAACTGATTAAGAATTAAACTAGATCAACTCGGGTTTTTAACAGGTCAGATCAAGTCAATCCTTTATTTATTTATTTTTTCAACTTGAAGT
>Ga0307507_10008342_pt1 | contig 14392 bp, 5 predicted proteins | sample 7_EM_MG_FD_207223 | JGI IMG/M metagenome (GOLD analysis project Ga0307507, IMG submission 207223) | Populus trichocarpa ectomycorrhiza microbial communities from riparian zone in the Pacific Northwest, United States - 7_EM | ecosystem: Host-associated > Plants > Roots > Unclassified | place... | reverse complement strand
CCCCGTGCTCTCGCGTACACCTCGCGTACAGCTTACGTCAGCTACGCGTAGGTATGTCACCTCCTTACGCCCTCGACCCTTACGATCGATCGCGCAACGTCTTGTAGACTCCTCAAATACATACATTTAGCTACCACTGTTCCGCGCCCCGTGACATTACGTTGCGCCTTTTTTTTTTTTACTACCGACACCTAGCCTACGACCAATTCTACGTCTATAATACTACAGGCGCTGCCAGAAGCAGCGTGTTTACGAGCAACCTTCGCACTATAATAGTAAGACGATATTCCTTACTAGCCACTATATTAAGCCTAAAGAGCAACCCAATACCCTAACCTAACCTACGACGCCAATTAATCCCAGGAGAATTTAATTTATTAACCCTAGCCTTAACCCCTAAGGGCAAGCCTAGCGGCTTAAAAGAGTTATAACTATAAGCACCCCTAAGTACCTAGCACCACCTTAAAGACGATAAGAGTTAACCAGCCTAGTAGGATAGGTACACCCCTATTAGTATAGGTGGTCACAGCGACAACCTTAACGAGATAGACACTGGCAACGTCTCATCCTTTATTAATTACACAGCCACGGAAAACCAACCAGAAGGGCAGCCACCCATTAAGATTAAAATACGAGACGCCGAGATATTTATATAAATGGTAGCATAAGAACCTAATAAATACTATCGCCTTCTACAGAACTACCACCTAAAGCTTATATAAGCCGAATTGCGTGCTGCTTAAGACTATAATATTATCCAAGACTTATAAGCTAGTGAGGCACTTGCTAATAACACACGCTAAGAGACCAAAGATAACCTCTATATATCTAAGCGCGACGTCTAACAACTAAAGAAAGCTGAGATTGTACTTATTACTTAGGTTACTAAAAAGGAGGGCATAATTAAATACCTACAGTCTCAGCTTAATAAGCATATCTATAACAACACTAAGCACCTCCCTACTACGTACTACACCACCTAAGTCTCTACGCCTCCGGCAACCTTACCCACTTAACGCTTGGCCGAAAGTTAGCGTTAAGCAGCTTCACCTAATAGGGATAACTCCTATAACAGCAACTAAACTTAAGCCATAATTATAGGGTCTAATACACAATACCCTAATCCCCTAGTCTTCTAGGGAGACCGCAAGGAATATAGCTACTAGAAGATATAAATCCGCAAGAAACTAACCTAGAGCACCTACCTTTTTCCTAGGGAGGATGCTAAGATTGGTTACATTATTAGGCGTATAAAGGGTACCCCATTTAACAGACTCTTCGCCTAATAGGAGACCAATAGCCCCTAAAAGTGGCAGTCCTACTAGGAGGTTCTTAATAATCTTAACCTAATATATCGCGACTACAACCTAGTGGCCACCAGTTAAGCTAAACTACGCGCCCTAAAGATAAGTCCCACTAAGTTATTTAATAAGTTCTATATTAAGTTCTAGAAATACACTAGAGTCCTCTCCTAAGACAACGCTAAAGACCAGAAAGATCTCCTTAAAAAGGTTACCTATTGCCTTAGTTACGCTGCCGCTAGTTATAATTACAATAACGTATATAGCATGGTGGCAGCCCTACGGAAGATTAAACGATGGCTGAATTAGATCTCTACTGCTAACCCTCGCCTAAAGGCTCCTATATAGAAGCCCTCTGGGCCAACCACACCTATATACACTAGGTCACTAACGCCTACTACAAATACTAGAGCCAATATTAACCTCTCTATACTAACCTTCCCACGTAAGCTCCTAGACGGAGAGCGCGAGCTACTTTAGAAGCTAGGGCGCTGCTATAGATGCCGTTAAGAAGGCTATTATTGCGAAAACCCAAACTGCCTAATAGCTAGGTTCAGTAATCGCCGCCTAATACCTAACTTTACACCTCAAACACCGAACACCTCGCTATATACCGCTACTGTACAAGATAAAGACGCAGCAACAGTAGTAAAGTCGGATACGGAAGCGGAAAACGCTAAGTCCCAGCCCTAAGTCGCGGGTTAGGACGCCCTGACGATAGAGGGATCTATATATTGGCCTACTTAATAGATAACTTAGAAAAGATAAACGGACGGAAATAGATAGTTTTACCTATAATAGGAACTACAGCTAAAAAGTAATACAAAAGCCGTTTTATAATTGATTGCGGAGCTACTAATAAATTTATAAATACCTAATTTGTGCGTACTTATAACCTACCTACCTTACCCCTTACCAAAGCCCGCGCCCTACGACTTGCTGACGGTAATTGTACTATATAGAAGATTACCTATATGGTATAACTCTACCTAGACATAAACGGGCACCAGAAAGAGCTCTAGGCCTATATTATACTACTTGCTAACTACCCTGTTATCCTTAAAATAAACTAGCTCGAACAACACAACCCCGCTATTAACTAAAAAAAGAGAGAAGTAACCTTTAACTCTAAATACTGCAGAGAGACTTGCCTAGGGCATAGCCTAGCTGCCTCTATTTACTCCCTAGGATATCAACCTAAGGAACCCCTTATTACCCCACCTACAACCAACTGCCACTACGTAAGTGCTGCGGCCTTTTACCGCATAGTATGTAAGAAAGGCTAGACCGTTGCTATAGCTTCCTGATTATAACTATATAAGCTTAATAAAAAACAGGACCACGTCCTCTATAGTAATAGAATAGACATAGTCAACCTCCTAGAAAATAACGCCCCTGCGGAACTCTATAGACTTTTACCTTTAGACTTTAAGAAGTTTATAAACCTTAAAAAAGGACTTACCAACAAGAAACTCCGCAAGCTCCTCCCTAAAAGGTACCATAACTTTATCGATATATGCTTATAAAAGGGCGTAGATATACTCCCCCCACATTAACCTAATAACTCTGCCATTAATATTAAACAAGGGAAAATGCTACCTTATAAGAGACCCTACCTAATATTAAAAGACAAACTCCTAGTTATAAAAAAGTATATTAACAAGCACCTTAATAAAGGGTTTATTCATTCTAGTATATTACTAGCAGCCGCCCCTATCCTTCTCGCTAAGAAGCTAGAGGGAGGTATCCAATTCTGCGTTAACTATAGAGGACTTAACGCTATTACAATTAAGAACTAATACCCAGTACTACTTATACGCGAGACCCTTAAGCGGCTTAGTTAAGCTAAAATCTATACTAAACTTAATATTATCGCCGCCTTTAACTATTTCTAAATATGGAAAGGTGACAAATAGAAAACCGCATTCACATCACACTTTGGCCAATTCGAATATACCGTCATGCCCTTTAGCGTATGTAACGGCCTAGGCGCCTTCCAAAGCTACATTAATAACGCCTTATAGGACTACCTTAGTGACTTCTACTCTGCGTACCTAGACGATATACTTATTTACAGCAATAACCCTTCTAAGTATACCAAGCACGTTCAAAAGGTCCTATAGCGCCTTAGGGAAGCAGGACTTTATATTAATTTAAAGAAGTGCGAATTCTTAGTTATAGAAGTAAAATACCTTAGACTAATTATTACTACTAAGGGTGTCCATATAGACCCCGAGAAGGTACACATAATTGCTAAATAGCAAGCCCTTAACTGTATTAAGGACGTATAAGCCTTTCTCAGTTTCGCCAACTTCTATTAGAAATTTATATACAACTTCTTAGGCATAGTAGCACTACTTACAGCAATAATGCGAACGAAGGGCCTTTCTGTAAAAGGAAGAAAAACGCACCTATGCTTTACTTAGACGCCTAAATACAAGAAAGCGTTCCAAGACCTTAAAAATGCCTTTACTAAAGCACCTATCCTAGCTTACTTTATACTAGGATGACAACTCTATCTTAAAACCAACTCCTTAGACTACGTTAACGCAGGCATTCTTTTTTAGATAGATAATAACGGCCTCCTCTACCTAGTTATATTCTACTTGTCTAAGCTTATACTATAAGAGTATAACTACAAGATCTATAACAAGGAACTCCTTGCGATTATATAAGCGTTTAAAGAATTCCAACCAGAACTTTCCTTAGCAGAACCTAACTAGCCAACTAAAGTCCTTACGGATTATTGCAACCTTAAGTACTTTATAACCATAAAGCAGCTAAACCGACGCTAAGCATATTGGAACGAGTTCCTCTCTGGTTTTAACTTTAAAATTGTATATAGACCAGGAGTATAAGGCACTAAGCCTAATAGCCTAATACGCCGCTTACAAGACCTTCCTTAGTTAGAAGACGACCCCTATAATTAGTTTCAATAACAGACAATTCTAAAAGCACGGAACTTAGCCCTAGGTATACTACCCACAACAGAGCCAACTGTACCTTAGCTTTATACTATAGAACTAGAATTACCTCCTAAAATTAATAAGCTTATTACCGCAGTATATAATACCTCTGTTGACCCACTACTGCATTAACTTATTGCTGTAAAGACTGCTAGTACCTATACGCTGCCCACAAACCTCTGAAGCTTGGGCTAGATTAATATAGCAGCCTTAAAAATAAAAGAAAACAGGCTCTACTATAAAGGCCGCCTATTTATCCCTAACTTAGAAAACCTACAACGGCAACTAATCTAAATGGCCTACGACCTCCGGTCAAGCAGTTACCTAGGAAAAGGAGGGACCTATAAGCTCCTTAGCCGATACTACTTCTAGCCTAAGATAACAGACTTAGTTAAACGCTTTATAGGTACCTACCACAGTTGTAAATACGCTAAGGCCTTTAATACAAAGTACCAAGGACTACTACACCCTCTACCAGTACCTATATGACGATGGGCAGATATCGCTATAGATTTTGTTATTAACCTACTACCCTATAAACGACACGGCCGTACCTATAAGAATATCCTTATGATAATATACCGACTTATAAAAGAGCGCCACTACGTCCCTACTAAAGGCGTAGCCGTTAGCGACGTTACTGACGCCTTCCTTTACGAAGTCTACCGATTACATAGGCTACCTGACTTGATTACGTCCAACTAAGGTACACAGTTTGACTCCAATATATGGAGATAAATCTGCTAATGTCTTGGCACCTCCGTTAAGATATCTATATCCTTCTACTATAAAACTGCCGGGCAACTGGAAAAAGCTAATGCTAGTATAAAAGCGTACCTACAACAGGTAGTTGCCTATAGTTAGAATAACTGGGTGGATTACCTTCCACTAGGTAAATTTGCAGCGAATAACTACGTCTTAACTACTATAGGACTTACCCCGTTCTTTGCGAATAAGGGTTATTACCCCTAATCTGGTATAGAGCCACCAGAACCTATTGATAAGAAACTACTATATAGAAAACGCCTTAAGATGCTACTTGCCGACTAACATATAGACCGCATGAAAAATCTACTTAACTACTATAAGGGAGAAATGGCCTGGGCTTAAGCAAAGCAGGCCTACTTCGCTAATTGTTATAGAGCGCCACCACCAAAGATGCGTGTTAGCGACTGGGTATAGCTAGATGCATATAATATCTCTACATAGAGGCCTATAAAGTTACTCGATTATAAGAATCTTGGCCCCTATTAAATTAAACAAGTTATTAATAGGGGAGCTGTATATAAGCTAGAGCTCCTACCTGCCCTAGCTACCCGTAGGATATGGCCTATATTTTACCTATGGCTACTACACCTTTACTAGCCTAACCCCTTACTAGGACAGATATAGCCTAAACCTCCACCAGTACTAATCCAAGATAAGAACAAAGACGAGAACCATAAGGAGTAGACTATTAAACAAATTATTGACTCTAAATACCGTGGTAAAGGCAGGGGATGGTGGCTCTACTATAGAGCTATCTATATAGGATTCGATATAGACCAGCCAGAATGGCAACCATAGGAAGACTTTAAAAATGCAAAGGATCTAATTAGCGATTTTTACTACGCAAACCCATAGAAACTGGGCCTAAGCAGAGATTTCATACCTAATCCTCTATGGGAGCCCTTATAGAGTTAAACCGTATATTGCTACATAAGGGCAAATTGCCGTTAGGTTGCCGTTAGGTTGCCATAGATTGCTATTATGTAATGGCAAAGTATGATCACGTGACCGGAAAATCGTTGAGATGTCCAGGAACTTTAACCGGTGGTTAAAGTTATCTAATTGGTTAAATTCTTAGGTGCCAAGTCTTATTACGTAACGTTATTATAAGCCTTTAGCGATATTTCCTTTTCTTCTCTATACCTTACTACATGTATATAGCAACCACAGCGTCGCCGGAGCTCCGCCTCTATAGGAGGGGGGGTAGTGTCACGGAACCCCACCGCAGGGGCCTCTATAGGAGAGCCCCGTGCTCTCGCGTACACCTCGCGTACAGCTTACGTCAGCTACGCGTAGGTATGTCACCTCCTTACGCCCTCGACCCTTACGATCGATCGCGTAATGTCTTGTAGACTCCTCGAATACATACGTTTAGCTGCTACTATTCCGCGCCCTGTGACAAATTAAGAAGCAAGACGACTTTAAGAATTTAGCTGCAAGATATAGAAAATAGGAAACTATGGATAAGTTTAGATAAAGAATTATTATATAGTAAGAGCAAAAGCTAGATAAGAGATTAGCTATACTAGGTTATATAAGGGATAGAGCACCTATATAAAGAGTTACTAATAGGCCTAGTGTAGGGACGCCTAAAGTAAAGTAGTTAGATAAACTGGAATAAGAAAAGGATCTAGATATTCTAGTTAGATTTAAAAAAAGACATACTAAAGGATATTATAACGTAGTAATAATAAGGTACTTTTTTATAGACAGACTATATATATCACGGAGTAAGTATAAGTGGTGATAATATATAGCGAAGTAGATATTATTAAGCTATGTACATAAACTATATAATGAAGTCAAGACGTTGCGTAAGGAGAGAAGGTAAGGAAACGGGAAGAAAGGGTATATATTACTAGTTTGGTTGCTTGGTCGACATATACACAAAGCAGAATAGGATTCGAGTAGCGGTCCTAACAGAACTTGGCAGGATTTAGTAGACTTGGCAGAATATGGCAGAATGCGGCAGATTGCCGTCAGATTGCCATAGATTGCCGTCAGACTGCTGTCTTGTGGTCGGTCTCTTCTTACTGCGTAGGTAGAAACAGGTGGACGTGTGTAAGGTATTACGGAGGTGTCCCATAACAGTACCCCCCCTTTAAACTCGAGCTTCTGCGAGATGGGGCTAAGGTAGTTCTAAGTGGAGTTCGTGAAAGTCTTCTGCGGCTTGTGTAAGTCCTACAGAGTTAACGGGTTCCCATAAGGGCTTAGTAAAGCCTCTCCATTTTATAAGGTATATATATTTGCGTTTCCGTTTATTGTACTTAATATCGTTAACTCTTTTAACGAGGTACTTATCCTTACTATCTACTTTAACTGGTGGGGGAGGGTCTTAAATCTGTCTAGGTAGGGCGTCTAATATAGGGGCGGTAGGGCGGAGGACTGATATATAGAATACGGGGTGAATTTTAACCGTATTAGGGAGCTTCAGTCGGTAGGCATAAGGAGAGACAACTTTTTTAACCTTATAAGGGCCGGCGTTTTTCCAGTTAAGTTTCTTAGTAGGTTGTTTTATATTTAGACTTCTTGTATCTAGCTAGATAAAGTTACTAATTTAGTAAGCTAGTACTAGGGTTTGGTTCTTATTTGCTGTGGCTTTATAGACAAACTGGGCCTATATTATTTTGTTAGTAAGGAACTCTTATAGTTTTTCCATTTTCTTTACGAATTTATTTGCTTCTGCAACTTGTAAGGCCTAATAAGCTAGGTAAGGAATATTACTAAAGGGTTTAAAACCCATTTACAGGTACTGGCTGTAATTAGCCAGGAATGGGGAGACCTTTATAGTTTCTAAAATAGAGTTATTTGCAGTAAACTTAGTAAATACAAGCCAGTCTATCTAGTTATTCTATAAATACGACGTGTATATCCGAATATACTATTCCATTATAGTATTTACACGTTCCGTTTGACCATCCGTTTCTGGGTAATATACCATAGACAATAGCGCTTTAATGCAGAGTTGGGTAGTTAGTTCTTCCTAAAACACTAAGATAAACTAGCGGCCTTTATTAGAGACGATTATTTTGGGAAGTTTATAGAGTTTCTATATATAATCTAGGAACAGTTAGGCAACGGCAGGTATTAATATATTAGGGCAGGCGATTAAGTATCTTATCTTAAATAGTTGGTTTATAACTACCATAATATTTATATAGCCTTTACTTACGGGGAGATTAATAACAAAGTTAATTAAGATATCCTTCCATCTTTAGTCTAGAACAGGTAGTGGTTTTAGAAAGCCGTTATATATCTTATATAAAGCTTTAGCTTGTCGGTAGGTATAACAGCTAGAGATATACCTTTATACCATATTATATATATTCGGCCAGTAGTACTTCTATTAGAGTAGCTCTAGGGTTTTTCCTTAGCCTAGGTAGCTGGCTACTGGTAGATCATGTACATGTTTAAGAAGCTTAAGTTTAAGTTTGTTATAGTTAGGTATAACTAGGCAGTTTTAGTAGTATAAGCGGTTTTCGCGAGCTTTATATTCGCTTAGAGAGATCTTTTTAGAGCGTCTAATGCTATCTTAAATTAACTTAAGTGTCTCTTAGATAAACTCGTTGTTTAGGTATTCGTTAATTATAATCTGCTTAATTAATTAATTAATTAGTTATTTTAAGGATATATACTATAAGGTCTTTAGCCGGGGGATCAAATAGTTTAGGGCAAAGTAGGGTTTAATTGCGGTAGGCACGCGCTTCTTTCTATACTAGTATATCTTGTAAACATCAGGTTAGGGTATTAGGTTTATAACCTTAAACGCCTAGATAGTATATAATTAAGAATTAGAAACGAGACAGATATTCTAACCAGCAGGCTTAATAATAACTTAGCTATTTTATAGTTATAAAGTACTATAGATTCTTATAGTTGCTAAAAACCTTAATTAAAAATCCAGAGCCTTCTAGTTTAGGTTGCTATTGTTTAAAATATCTAATAATAGCTAATTGTATAATTACAACACCTATCGTACCAACCGCGTGCCTACGCGTTCGGTGTACCAACCACCCGCTTACGCGTCTGGTGCACCCCTGAAGCACTAACTAATTAGGGGGGAGGTGCGTTAGTATATAGACCACGTAGTCTACCTTAATAGAATCGACAGTCACCACCGTCTAAATGAGCATACGATACTATACGTATTTCGTGCCCCTAGACACGACTTACTTATACCATTAAATTGGTACCAACACTAATTAGTGAGCGCGTATAGATTAGGAGATACGCACTTACTTAGAAGACGTCCAACGCTCCACCTTGCAAGCCCCTATTTCAGTTAAAGAGAATTAAAGTACTCTAGATTTAGAAGACGTCTAACGCTCCACCTTACCTAGAATTACCTTAAATCTACCCTGGTTTTAGAAGACGTTTACGCTCCACCTTAATTAGAGATATTAACTACTGTACCAGTAGTTAACGCGACTACGTTAAGAATATAATTATACTAAGAACGCGACCACCACACCCTACTAAAATACCCTGGCCTCCTCTCTAACCCCTTACAGAGACTCCTTACCCTTTTATAAACCGTTACGGACCCATTAATCACTTTTACGGACCATTACGGAGACCTCTTACCCTCCTGCGAACCACTACGGACCTGTTAAGACCCTACGGAGACCCCCTTACCCTTCTACAAACCGTTACGGGCCCGTCAACTGATTTTATAGACCTTTACAAGACCTCTTCCACCCGCTACACACTACACTACACTATATAGTATGGCAGACATCAGCAAGCAGGTTAATAAAGGTTAAAAGAAGTAGAGATAAGGAGTCAACGTTACGTCTATAGATAATATCAACAACTATATTAAATTTAAAATCCTTAAGTACGAATACTTTAAGCTCATAAACGTCAACCTATAGGAGCAATACCAGAAAGACTTTACGGACTTTACGGAAGCTATCTTTAAGGAATACAACCCCACTACTATCTATAACCTACGGACCCTTTTACGTAACCAAGGCGTATAGGTTAAAAGGAACAAATAGGTTACTATCGCACGGTCCTTATACAATACAATACATAAGGAGGACCGAACGGAATAGACTAAGGAAGAAATCCTAGACAAGTACAACATTATTAAGAAACTCTTTACTTCTTCCAAACTTAATATAATCACTAGCCTTATACCTAACCCTCTTAACTAAATTCGTCCTATAAACCCAAGCAGTTTTAGAATTGACCTTACTGGCCAGAGCACACCCAGTACCTAAGTCACAGACCGTAATACCCCTATAAACCAAAATACAGGCCAAAACCCTTCCGCCACTGCCCAAGTTATAGATCCGCAAACCGCCTAAGTTACAGATCCGCAACCCGTCCAAGTTATAAATCCGCAACCTACCTAAGCAAAGACCTACGGCAAGGAGTTAGCTAACCTAGCTAAGCTCTATACCAACAAATCTAAGTATAGCGGTGAAAACGATAACTTTAACTTTAAACTAACTATCTTTACGGACCTCTGTTAAAAGGCTAATATTCCTAAATAGGAGTTCAGCCAAGCCTACTCTACTATACTACGCGGCCTAGCACTTAACCACTACTACACCAACCTTAAAAGCAACCCCCTTAGTGTTCCCTTTAATAAGCTATATAAAGCTACACGTAACTACTTTAAAGGACCAGAATATAAGCGTAATATTTTTACCTAATAAAATGCGACTAAGCTACGGACCGTAATTAATAAGAACACTAAAAAATTAACTATAGAGTATCTGCAGATCCTTATTAAAGACCTCTGGCACCTATAGCATGGCCTTAACGCTAAGCTTTAAATAGACGACTTCCTACACAACAAACTTATTACGGCTTGCCAGGAAGTAGAGCCCTGTAAGTATACCTACTATAAGCCTACAGATACCTTAGCTGGCCTTATTAATAATCTATGCTCCTCTATTATAATATACAAAGTCTTAAACCCACCAAGCAGCACTTAAGCCTTCGCTACAGATATTCAATATCCGCAAATAAACTTAGACGTCTACTTTACAGACCGCCGCTACCGCTAGTAGTACCCGTACCGACCAAGTTCTACCCGTAACCCCTATAGCAACCCCCATACGAAAATATACCCCCGCAGACAAACCAGTCAGAAGTGCTTTATATACGGCAAGGAAAGATATTAGTCTATAAGGTATACCTAGGAAGAACATAATAAGTCTAGGAAGAGACTTAATAACCAGATCAACTAGTTCATTTTAAAATATAAAGAAAAGGAAGTAGAGGAGCCCCCTAACAAGTCAATAAAAGCCCTTATAATTAACTTTAACTTAAACGCTTAGGAATAGGAGACCTCAGAAACATTCCTAACTACTTTTAGACCTTTTACGGACAGTTAAGCCTTTAATACTATAACCGTATTAGCCAACCGCTCCTTTATACACTTAATTACACCTGAAAACTAGCCTATAAGTACACCCGTTAGACCTATTACAGACATTACAGACCGCAAACAGGACCCATTTGCATATATTACTACAGAACGCTATACCCCCAAAAAATTCTATAGCATTATAATCGATATAGGTGCCTCTAAGAAGTCTACTATAGGTTACAGACAATACCTTACATATAAGACTACCATAAATAATAATATGGATATTAACACTATGCAAGCTAGGGCCGTAAACGTCTAATTTGGTATTAGTTTAACCGCATTAATTAAATTAGTTACAGTTAAGACCCTAATTAGCCTAGTTAACTTCCACATAGTAAAAGCGGACACCCCTTTTCTACTCTATCTTGCAGATATGGACAGGTTACAGGTCTACTATAACAATATTACGGACACCTTAACTAGCCCCACAACTGCCCTAGGAAGCAAGCATATCACCCTACCAATTACACGACAATTTGGACACCTATTCCTTATATAGGGAGAGACTTTACGGACCTACATTTAGGAATCTTTTAACTACAACCCATACTACCTTACCAGTACTAAAATCCACTGTTTGCACCGCCATTTCGGCCACCTATTAGCCGAAAAGCTATATAGAGTTCTTAAACGCTCTAAACATAACAACGTCAATAGGAAGGCAATCAACCACCTAACTAAATACTGCTCTTTTTGCCAGAAATACAAACGTTCCCCAGGCAGATTCAAGTTCGCCCTTTATAAGAACTTTAACTTCAACCACTCAGTATACGTGGATATTATGTACATTAACAGCAGTCTAGTATTATATATAGTTAACAAGGCAACCCGCTATTAAGCCGCCTATTAGTTGCAAAATATATCTATAAAATATACTTAGGATATTTTACAGACCTACTAGATTGACACATACCTTAGACCCCCTAAGTATATCACCCACAACGCTAGTAGGAACTTTATTAGTAAGAAATTCCAATAGTACGCTATGGCCATAGCTATTTTAACAAAAGCCGTTCCAGTTAAGGCGTACTAGTCCATTAGACTTGTTAAGCGAGCTTACCTAGCTTTACGGAGAGCTTACCAGATTATTACGGACGAGTATAAGAATATCCAAAAAGAACTAGCTTTACAGATAGCTATAAAAGCCGTTAACAATACCGCTAGCCCTAACGGACTGGTACCTACCCTCTTAGTCTACGGAGCCTACCTAAGGATAAGCAAACTAGACCCTTCTGCCCCGTCTATTATAGATTAAGCAGCTATAATACAGAAGGCAATGGCCAAAATAATTAAATTACGGGCCAAACAAACTATTAATAACGCTCTATACTACTGCAACGGACCTAATACGACCCTAGTATATAACCTCCCGCTTAACTCTAAAGTCCTTATGTGGCGTAAAAGCGGCAATTAGACTAGACCTTACCGTCTACTAGCCATAGAAGATGAGACCTACTATGTATAGCTCCCTAGCGGACCGACAAGCTTTAGAAGCACGTCCGTAAAACCCTATTTTCAGTCCAAAAACATCTATAACATTAAGCTAGACGAACCAGAAGCACCCGCCAAATTAGATAAACTAGAAGCACCCTTACCTACCCTAGAGGTCCCCCAGAAACCTAATAAACCTATAAAACCTGCTATAAAGCGTAGCCAAGGACGCCCCCGTAAGAACCCTATAATAGAGAATCACCTAACCTCCGCAGGCATATCTACAAAGCAATCTCCGCCTGCGGATATATCAGTTCTAGTACAGGAAACCCCTTTTATAGACTTACAACGCAAAGAGATCAACGGACTACTTAAGAAGGGCGTCTTTACAGTTATAATAGAGAGAGACATTCCGCAAGGCGTCCGTATATTTAACTCACACTTCATCAACGAAATTAAGCACCCTAGTACTAATAAAGCCTTTAAAAAATCAAGGCTTGTTATATAAGCCTACAACAACTAAGGAAAGGACTTAGTCCTTACGCAATCGCCTATAATTTAACAAGTTAGCCAACGGATTATACTTACACTTATGCCGGGGCTACAGCAAACCAAACCTATAGCCCTCTACTTACGGGACATCTCGCAAGCCTATATACAGTCTAATACCTACCTAAGTAGGGATATCTTTATATAACCACCCTATAAGCTTAACCTATAACCAGGAACAATTTTACGGGTTATAAAACCCCTATACGGAGTACCGGAAGCTAGAAACCATTGGTTTAAAACATACTACTAGCACCACATTTGTAAACTTAAGATGGAGCAGTTAACCTATAACCCTTACCTCCTATATACCCTATTAAACGGCCTTAGTATTGTTGGACTCTAAATAGACAATACCCTCTTCTTAGCAGACTAGACATTTGCGGACACTAAAGAGACTAAACTGCAAGAAGCTAAGTTCCTGGCAAAGCTATAAGAGCAGTTAACTAAGCAAACTCCAATTAAGTTTAACAGAGGCTTAATTATACAAAAGGGCAACTTAATCTAGCTAACCCAGGAACGCCAAGCTTAAAACCTAAAGCTTATTCATCGGGAAAATATTCGCAGGATGAGATTTAAGTAGACTTTAGTTTTCGCGTTTCGCGTAATTGATATGCAATTTGACTAACTCAACACGCAATTAACCAACTTGACACACAATTGACTAACTTGACACGTAATTTGACTAACTTGACACGCAATTAACTAACTTAACACGTAATTTAACTAACTTAACACACAATTAACTAACTTAATATGTAATTTAACTAACTCGACATATAATTGACCAACTTAACATATTTAAAAGTTAAATAACATGCAGTTGACCTACTTGACAACTTTAAAAGCTAACTGTATATTCCTTGACACGCAGTTAACCTACTTAGCAACTTTAAAAGGTAACTATATATTTCTTAACATGCAATTATATATTTAACTAGTATATATTATCTAATATAATCTTATACAATCTTATATAGTCTTATTAC
>Ga0307507_10008341_pt1 | contig 14393 bp, 6 predicted proteins | sample 7_EM_MG_FD_207223 | JGI IMG/M metagenome (GOLD analysis project Ga0307507, IMG submission 207223) | Populus trichocarpa ectomycorrhiza microbial communities from riparian zone in the Pacific Northwest, United States - 7_EM | ecosystem: Host-associated > Plants > Roots > Unclassified | place... | reverse complement strand
ACCACTTAATAATAAATTCTAATAATTTAGATTTAGACTTTTATATATACTCTATAGCTTATATTAAAGTTATATTATAAATAGTTTAGTGGTTTTTAAGATATTAAAATTTGGTGGCTAAAATAAGGCTAAATTACTATTTATAATGCAACTTTAATAGAAGCTGTAGAGTATATAATTAATTATTCATTGCTTAATGTCCGATTTGGATCCCTATTGGGCCCACGCGGACTACTCCTCATTTACATATAGGGAGAAAACTCTATTTGAGAAAATGAAAAAACCCTATGATCTATCTCCCCGCCTTTTGGGACTCGCATATAGGGCGCCTGCGAGTTACCTGTGGTGCTCTACTACCTTACTTTATGACCTCCTTGGGAACTACTGCTGCTGTAATAAGCCTATGGACGCGCTAGTATCGCAAACTTAACTCTACTACTGTAGAGTTATTAAGGGGCGCCTAGTACTCGCCCCTTTGCCTTCTATTACTATTTCCTTTGCAACCCGGAACTGGTCTAGTATATTTTAGCTAATAAGCCACTGGGTAACCGCCTTAAGACCTTTTTATATTAAGAGTAGTGTATTATAGTTCTCTGTGCCAGCTACTAAGAGCATTGCTTCTTGGTTGGTGTGTAGGGGGCATAGTAGTATTACGTGTTTTAGTGTCTATTTTGGCCAGCTATATTCGCATCTTGGGCTATCTACTAGGATACCCACCTAGTAGAGCTAATCTTTTAGTCCTATTATTCCTGTTCTTAAAAGTGTTGCTATTATGTTTTCTACCTTTATTAGGCCTTTTTAGAGCCCTTGGGTGTTTACCCCCTATAGTATTAACTATACTACGGCTTGGGTTCCTCTTGCCTGAGATAGCCTCTGTACCTTTAACTCCCATACGCCTCTCCAGTGTTAGTCCAACTAGTGTTATATTACGGTAGATGGTTTTCTAGTACTCTTTTATGCTCTACTTTAGCTCCTTTCTCTCTCTTACTGTTGTTTTTGCTAATCTTTTACGCGTCTCCCTTCCTCCTTTATATGGGCCTGGGCCCTAATATGGTACTATTCTTCTTCTGCTTTCTTTACCTGTTTCTCTAATATATCTTCCCTACTTTGGGGTTATTGGTTTGTTCTCCTGTAGGGCACCCTAGGGTTACTCTATAGTTTGTTTAGGCGTGTCTTAATATACTTTATAACATTAGAGTTGCGCTCCCTTTATACCCTTTGTATTGCAGCGGCTTTAATATATAATTATAGGGGGGGGATATTAGCTTCCTTCTTAAGCAGTATTGTGGCCGTTCGCTTATACCCGCCTATTATACTCTAGAGACAAGCTGTTTGGACCTTTTAAAGTGGTTTAAGGAGTGATTTAGGGGGGCCTTTTTTGGATTCTCCTATGGCCTAAATACTGGATCTATATGTTATGGTTGGCCGGACAACTGCTGTATATAGTAGGCGTGACCTCTGAAAGCATGGACCCTATATAGAATTAACAATCCTAGATATTACAATGTACTGTACTTGGCCCTTACGGGCCGCTTATAACGCATATGCGCTCTACTAAAGCTTGCTGTCTACCTATACTCCTAATACCCTTAGGCCTTAAACTGGTTAACCCCTAAAGCCTTAAATATAAATTGCATGCTAGAGATCTGCAGATTGGTTGCGTTTTCTTATAAAGTGGATTAGCTGGTATTTTTCTGGTAAGAATTGGACTCTGTGTTATCTTGCCCATTTTATATAGGTATTATAGGCTTTCTTTAGTGTTCTATCCCTTAACACGTCAGGGTCCTCAGAGTAAGTGGTCTGTGCGGGAACACCGTTTTCAATGCGTGCGCGTCCTCAAAGGACTCATTTTGGCTGCAGTATACGCAAAATACCGTTCTGCAGGAAGGACGACTGCTAGAGGCCTTATATTAGGCGGCTTAGCTCCCAAGATTAAGCCTATATATCAATTTTATATAGAATATTACGAATATTACCAGCCTTAATTCCTGAGTACGGGCACCGAATTCAGGTGATCTGATTGGCTACTCCTTATCGATAACCTGAGGACCCGAATTGACGTGTTAAGGGATAATTCTCTGCGGCTATTGGGCTGTATGTAATTAGGTTTGTGTTATTAACGAAGCCTATCCCCTAGGTTGCCCCTTCCTTAAAGGAGTTAAGTAGGTTGCTTATAAAGAAAAGGAAGAGTATAGGTAAGAGGGGTGATCCTTGTGGTATTCCTATTATAACTGTAATGGGGGGGCTCTGGTATCCGTTAAAGACTAGTAATATTTCTTTCTGGCCTATAAACCCTTAAATAAATTGTATAATCTATTCTGGAAAGCCCTTTGCCCTAAGGATATATAGGAGGCGCTTGTGGGGTATATTATTGTAGGCACCACTGATATCTAAGCTAAGCATTAATACTATAAAGTCCCTTCGCATCGCCTATATAGACTTAATGGTGGTAGCGAGTAACGTAAGTGCTAATAGTGTTAAGCGGTTCTTTCTTGCCCCTATTTAACTTTGTGGTAATAGGGCGTGTTCCTCGGCCGTGTCTGCTATATAGTCTACTATTACCTTTTCTAAGATTTTGCTAAGGGTGTTTTTTAAGGTAATAGGGCGGTAGCTTTCTGGGATTAAGTAATCTGCTTTGCCTTCTTTTTATAGGATAACCGTTGTTATAGATCTTCTAAGTTATGGGTAGTAGCCTATAGTAAAGTATGCTTTGGCTATATCTGTAAGCTAAGGTGCTATAAGTGGTCCATAGGTTTTTAAGGCCTTATTTAGAATTCTATCTGGTCCTAGTGCTGTATTGTTTAAAAGGCGGCTAATAGTTCTGGCCATTTCCTCTGTTATTATGTCGCTGTTAACCTATAGGCGAGTTACTGGTGTTTTACCTATAATGTCACTAAGGTCTGCTAGAGCTGGTTAGGGGAAGAACCTTTTTATAAGGATCTTTACCTTCTTATTGTTATTGTTAGTGGCCTGTGTTTCCCCTGCTTTTTATAGGGGTAGTAGGTATAGGTCTTCTACTAGGCGCCCTACCTTTTTCTTTAACCATTTTGCTATAGCCCAAAGGTCCTTATTATGGGGGAGGCTTAGGTTAGAAGTGTGCTTATTTATAAACCATCTCTAGTTATTCCTTGCTTCTTTTTTTAGGGTATTTTTTAACTAGTTTCTTATGTCTTTGTATTATCTCTTATCTTTAGGGTTGTGGCTGCTTATATATTTCCTTCTTGCTTATTGTTGGCTAGCAATAAGAACTGTGTATTATACGGACCACGCGTATTACGTATAGGGGCCCGGTTTTAAGACTGGGCAGTGCTCTTCTAGCCCATTTTTAATTGCTGCCTGGATTCTTTCTAGTTTTTGGTTAATTTCCTTAGGGGTGGCTAATAAGCCTTGCTTATTTAGTATTAGGTGGATTTCTTCTAGGTCTTAAAGTTATTGTTTAACTATACTAAGGAAACTGTCTGTCTTAAGCTTCCTTATTGCGTATCTTTTACTATTTGGTTGCGTCTTAATATCCAGATCTAGTTATATCTAGATAGGGATATGGTCTAAGGCGAGTGCCTATTCTTCTTTAGGGTTACACCTTTTGAGTCTCTGGTATAGGCCTTCGTCTATAAATGTAAGGTTAATTGTACTTCTGGTGGTACCTTATTACTATATAATTGCTCCTGGGGGGGTGGCTAGCTTAAGGCCCCAGATATCTATAGCTCTTAATAGGCACTCTGCCTGTTAGTTAGTAGCAATATAGATACCTCCCTACTATAGGTGGTAGAGGTTTATGTCTTCTAATAAAATAAACTCTGTGCCTTTAGTTTCCAGTAAGCTTATTGCCGATATAATGTTCTCTATTTGTGGGACGCCTTTGACCCTAGGGTTATATATATTAATAATTTATACCGGTCCCCTATATGTCTGGATTGTTATAACTATAATATCTAGGTTAATTGCCTGCTATAACTATAAGGATAGGCTGATAGCCTTGCTGATTATAAAGCACACATATATGGCTGCTTTTGGTTTGTATAGGAGCTGGAATCCTTAGGGGCAGTATATTAATTGTATGTAGGTATTATAATACGGCTCTTATATAGTAAGGATATAGTATTTCTCTGGGTCTAGACTGTCTAGTAGGGGCCTTATAAGACGGTGGTTTATATTGCCGCAGTTATACTGTATAATGGATAGGTGGCGGACCCCTAGTAAGGGTCCTTTATCTCTCCTTTATTCCTCGCTTTTTCTATTTCTACTTTCTTTAGGATATTTAGAACTTCTGTCTCTTATATCTACACCCTGGTCGCTACTTATTTTATATAGAGTTTTCTATTTCTGTGTCTTGTGTTCCTACTAGCGCTTCTATATCTAAATCTGTTATTGTCTCCAGTTCTTCCCCTAATCTTACTGGTTAGCTATATACCCTTTATAGGTTGGCTGCAAATGTTATATTTGCCGCGTTAAGTCTAATTCTTAATTATCCTAGTCTTAAGCTTACTGTGGATATTTATAGGGGTATTTTTATAGGGTGTCCTCTCCCTTGTGTACCCTGTAACCCTTGTGTCCCCTATAACCCTTATGTCCCTATTTGGTCTAGTGATATCGCGCGGCGCCGCTTCTGGCCTGTTAAGGCTTGGGATGGCTGGCCTAGCCCCCTATTACTAAAGGTAGGAAACGCTGGGAAGGCACCTGTGTCCCCCTGGCTTATCACCTATTGTTTCCATTTATATAACCTAGTGTGCAGTTGTTCCCATAGCTATTAGGCCCTTGCCTTCTGTCTCCTGTATTTAATATAGTCTTCTCTCTCCTATGCCTTGTATGTGCTTTGGTGGCAGTTTGCGCATTTTATTTGGTCTTAGTTTAAGTAGTGTCTTATATTATAGGGGCCTATATAGTGGCCGTAGCACACTTGTGCTACGTATGTGGTTTGGGTATATTTCTATTATGCGCAGCAATAGCATCGTTCTAGGCGTAGTCTGTAGTTATAGAGTCTTGTGTTATATATAAGGCCATTTATAATTATTTCTTTTTAAATAAGGAGTTTTTGCATTCCTAGTGTATATATACTAACAATAAGGGAGCTATGTGTTTATCTGGCGTCTCCCTAGTAAGTCTCTGGCGACCCTTATGTCCTCTTATTGTTCTTATTATATGCTTGGTTTGCATTTTCCTATTAAAGCTATTAGATTTAGGTGATCTCAAGTCCTAGAATAAGGCGTTCCGTTTGTCTTACTATCTCCTATATAATTGCTATATTATCCGCCTAGCGTCCCTTTTCTACCCTAAGGCTTATGGGAACCGCTAGGACTTTAACTGGGTAATCCTTACAGAGTACTTTTATGCTAATATGTTTACCTAGCCTGTCCCCTATCCTTATAGCTTATTCCTTTGCCTGTTAGTCCTTTAGGGTAACTCTAATGTCTCCACTCCTAAGGTGTTAGACTGTAATAGCGTTGTGGACCTCTTTATAAATTTTTATAAGGACTTCTGTTTCTAATTATCCCCTAAGCCCCTTTGCTTTTTCTATATTTGGTTATATTATGATTATATGCCCGGTTATTGTTTTATAGGGGGTGGGTTCCCTATGCTATAGAAGTATAGCTACAGCGGCCCAGGTGCGGTTTGCTAGTAAAGGGGGGTTTTATTTATTTTTAATTTTGCTTAGCCGTTGGAGGATTTAATTAAGGGTTTGCTAGAGGGGCGCCTAAGGTTTACTGGACTGGCGGAGCCATTCTGCTAGCTATATTAGTTTGTTATAGCTGACGGTTACTCCCCTATAATTCTGGATACTAGACGCGTCTAATAGGCTTTATATTTTGTCAGATGCTTTTTTGATAGAGGTATTTCCGCTTTATAGTGTGGTATTCGCCCGTCTTTATTGTGGAGGGCTATTGCTAGGCGTGGTTCTGGTGGTTGTGCGTAAGTGCGAACCACCGTCGTTTGACGTGTGCCTCCCCTGTGATGTATGCATCTTAGGGGGATTCTCTGGGTGATTTTTAGGGTTCTTTTGGTTGGTTTTGGTCTTTTTGGGCCGGGTGTAGCAAGAGCTCCTTTTGCCTAGCGGATAAATAGTTTGATTGTAGAGTATATATAAAAGTCTAAATCTAAATTATTAGAATTTATTATTTGGTGGTTGTTGAGATATTAAGATATGGATTTTCTAGTTTTTAGTAGGGTTTTGAGGTGGCTCGCTCGATGGGTTGGCTCACTCGATGGTGGAATACGTTAAGTATAACGTGGTTCACAGTCGTGCGGCCTATATAGGCGTGCGGCCCACCGTAAAATACACTTAAAAATTAAGATTTTAAAGCTAAATATCTCTAGAACTAATATAGTAATTTTTATAAAAAAAATTTATATAGATATTTTTATATATAATCTAAAATATATTAGACTTTTATAGTTATAGCTTTAGTATATTATTTAAATCTTTAGATTTTTTAAAAATGGTCGCCACTATTTGTATACCCCCTAAATCATACACGTACACCCCTTAATTGATACGCATACACCCCCTACCTTATTTGGTTTAGATGCTTCTTTACTAAGTTTAGACGCTTCCTCACTAAGTTAGAACATCACGTGCGTTTGATTTGTTTGCGCCTGTATCGCGAAAATCAAAGTGCGCGCCCACCCAAATGCACTATGGTTCTTAACCCACCTGTACAACTCTGAGAAGCTTGCGCTTAATGATATCTATGAGTTTACCAAAGGGCAGGGCTATATTGTGTCAATTTTCCGGTCAAAAACCGACAAGTAGGTGCCACCGACTGTGCGAAAACTCCCCTTGGGCGCGGGCGCGGGCGCGGGCATAGCCGCGGAGGCAGCTCAAACAGGTGGCAGCACCCAAATTAGTTCGCGCGACGCCTCACAAAGCACTGCGCAATCCAATTAATCGACCCAGTCGCGATCTAAATTTAGACTCTACTACTTATACTATAACTAAAATCAAGACTTGATCGTGATGTTGCATACATGGCGCGCACTTTGATTTTCGTGATGCAGGCGCAAACAAGTCAAACGCACGTGATATTCTAACTTAATAAGGAAGCATCTAACTTAATAAGGAAGCGTCCAAACCAAATAAGGTAGGGGGTGTATGCGTATCAATTGGGGGGTGTACGCGTATCATTTAGGGGGTGTATAATTATCGTTAACCTTAATAAATAGGAAATAGAAATTAATAAGCTAATAGAATATAAATATAAGAATAATATATATATAATAGATATAATAAAAGCAATTTAAACTAGAAAATAATAGTATAAGGATATTATACTCGCTAAATATAAAATTTAAAACAACTAATTATACTATTAATAGAAGATAATAGTTCTAAATTCTAAACCCTTATAATTTAAGATACTTAAATTTATATACAACTTTTCTATAGTAGGACATTCTAGCTATATAAAGACTTATAAAATTGTTTAATAAGTATACTACTAGCCTATAATATATAACTACGTATAAAAATACATTTAAGTATATAGGATATATATATAGAAAGACCTCTTATATAAAGAAGCAAGGAGTGCTTTAACTACTACCAATTCTAATATAAAAATGGTATAATATCTTAATTAACTTTATAGTTAACTTGCCTAGTAGTAACAGGTTTATAAATATTATAATAGTAGTTAACTATTTTATAAAAATGCGGTATATAATTCCCATAGACTTAATTAATATAATATTAGTAGCCAAATATTTTATTAAGCATGTTTTTAAGCTATATAGACTTCCTAACTTAATAATATCTGTTGGGAATAAGGCAAGTTGCCATCACGCGAGGCATATTGCCGTCACGTATTAACGTGGCCCTAGCGTGGTAAGGAACCTTAAGTTCCTTACCCCGTTCCTCATTCCTATCAAGAATCAATTAACCATTATCATACTATCTACGAACCGTAGCTACGTAATATCACCTTGTGTTACTAACACTGATTAGTGGTTAACTTTACTGTTATACTACAGAACAGCTAAGTATTCCCAAGAAGAGACGAGCCACTGTACCAGTGCTACTCGTGCTAAAGGAAGCTGTCTTTTAAGGTCAGAACTGGTCCTAAACCTTAAATAGAACTCTTCTACGAATCTAAGGATTTAAAGGCCAGAACTGGTCCTAAGCCTTTCCCAGATTACAGATTCTTGCGTCTATTACGCAGAATAACACGCTTTACAAGTCTTCGCAATTTAAGGCCAGAACTGGTCCTAAGCCCCATAATCGCAGATTCTTGTCTAAACGCGTACTAAACGACAATCAACAATCCCTACACTAATAACACCTCCTCTCCTATAACCCTATAACACTTCCCTTCCTCCGAAAACATGGCTAACGACTAGAGAGACTCCTTACCACTAGGGGTAGCTACGTACGCGAAACTTATCGATAAAGATTAGAACGATTTTCCCGTTTTTAATATAATAACCTGTACGGCAAAACAAGTTAATGGCTTCCTCCTATACTATATTCTCTTCTACCGAAGTAGACACTACGCCAATGTACAACTATGGGAATATTTTAGGGAGGATTTTATAGGATGGACTGCCGATACTTAGGTACTTGGAAATGTTAATATTATTCAGAATTTTTAAGACTTCCTCTATAGGAATGGGGTATACGTTGCTAAGAACAGTAACCTAATTACTAGTAATATTTAGGCCGTTATTATTGGAACAGAGGAGCCAGTATGGACGGAAGCTAAGATTATACGTTAACTATGGAAACCCAAAACCAACCAATATTCTTTAGAAGGCAACTTTAATTTGTATCTAAACCCCTAGAACGCTACTCTCCCACCTAGAAGTACTCTTCCACCTGGAGGTACTTTTCCACCTAGAGGTACTCTTCCTCTATCTCCTTTACCGCCTCTACTTTAGCTAACTAGTGAGCCTTTATTACGAGAAGTCACGAATCTGATAAAGGTATATTTGGACAAAGAAAAGAAGTTTGGAGGAGAACTGTACAACATACTTAGAATAAAACTACAGGTCTTTTATAACTGTTGTAATAAGGTCGGAATTTAAGGCTACTAGTACCACCACGCTTTCTCTATTATATTAAAGGGACGGGCGGCGACATTCTATTACGACTATATTGCGGGTAAAAACTATAGCTTTAACATAATGCTTTAGCTTACTAGAGCTCACTTTAAGACCAACAAGAATCGCTAACTTTATATATCTGAATGGCGGGAGACTATATTCTAGAGAGTTATTACTTCTAACCCAATAAAGACTTGTTTAGAGTGCCTTTAATTACTCTTTAATAAACTCTAGAAAATCTAACGTAGCCTTACTAAAACTTACTAAAATAAGAATAGCCTAAGGGACTAGGTTATCTTAGCCTGCTATAGCGTTCCTAAGTGTAATCTGGCGCTATATAAACCTGCGGATATGTTTAAAGGAGTATATACCGAGCTACGCTCTGCTATAGGTACTGCGATGCGAACATAAGAATCTTAACAGTTCTATACTGAAAACTCTACCTAACTAAGTATTCCCGACCAATATAATTATAACTAGACTGACCGAATATATAGTGGCCGTAATAGGGAATACGGCAAAGGGTACGATTAATATTGACTATAAGGCAATTATGGAGGTCCTTATGGAGGTTTATTTCGAAGTGATCACCAGAAAAAGTGCTACGTTTGTAAGAAGCTAAATTGCTAGTTAACTAGACACTCCCTTAATAAGCAAAAGGAGGCATATAATAAGTTTCGTTAGAGTGCAAGAAACATTAGAAATTATAAAGTTACTATAGCCTACTTCCAAAGCTTCCTGGTTTAATATAAAGGCGTAGAAGATCTTAAGGGTAAGGTTAATAAGACCGAACAGCTCCTTATAGATATAGAAATTAAGGACTACTTTCCTAACCAATACTTTACTAAGTATAGTAAGGTAGATAGTATATAAACCGTTACTATTCTTAATAACTAATCTACGCTCCATTCTATCACGAAGTTAGATATCTTTAATAAGCCAAAGGAAAGCTCCGCGTTCTCCTTTAATAATAGATACTCGGCAAACATCTTCTATGGTATTATGCCAGATACTAGAGCCGCAGGAGTATCTATAGTAGGAGAACCTTAAGTTCAAGCCCTTTAGCAGCTTAATAGCTCTATTTAGATTAACTAATTAACGGTAGGCTAATATATAATACGCTTTGGCAAGGGTACCGTAATCTTTTTTAGCACAATTAGGGTCTAAACCCCCTTAGAATATATCACTTTCTATATTATTCCCGCGAACACTCCGTTTCTATTCTGCATTAGGGATATAGACAAATTAGGCGTTAAGCTCGACAACCTTAAGAATATACTCGTGTAGGGAGATAATCGGGTGCCTATTATATATAAGTGGGGTTACCCTTAGCTGCTCCTTTAATAACCAGAAAGGAGTGTTGCTTAGAGCCATTTAACTAAATTAGAGTTACGTCAACTATACCATTATTTTGGCTACCTATCCGTTTACTAATTGCTTAGGGTTCTTCAGCGAGTAGGTTATAAAGTTAAGGTTAAGGCAATTAAGCATCTTATAAAGTACTACTATTACTACTAAATAAACCAGAAGTCCCCTGGCCGATTTAAGTTCACCCTTAAAGATAACTATAACTTTAACTTCTATATTATTATTAATGTTATATATCTTAGCGGCAAGCCAGTACTCTAAGTTATTAACTTCTTAACCTTCTTCCAAGCCGCACGTTTCTTAAAGGATATATTAGCTAGGAACGCATAGGATACCCTTTAATTATGCTAAATTAATGTCTACCTAGGACCCCCTAATTAAATCGTCTATAATATAGAAAAGAACTTCTTATCTACAAAGTTTCGATAACAGATAAAGGCAATAGTAATTAAGGTTAAGGAAGTCCCTATTAAGGCATATAATAGTATTAGAAAAGTAGAGCGATATTACACACCATTACACCGCGTATATAAGATTATCTCTTTAGAACTAGAGGATGCTAGCAAAGAACTTACCTTATAAATGGCTGTTAAAGCTGTTAACAATTCTGCTAGCCTAAATAGACTTATACCCACGTTACTAGTCTTTGGCGCCTACCCTTAAATAACTAATAATTCTCCACTATCTCCCTCCGTTGTGCAACGAGCTAAGGCTATTCGCAAGGCAACAAAGAAGGTATAATATCTCTATACTATACGCCAAGTTAACGACGCACTAGGAATAAGAAATAGCCTAAACACCTTACAGTGCCAAGACATTAGTTTCCCAACACGAACACAAAATCGCGATCGTCAAAATTCCAACACCAAGATCGCGAGCTTACTGCACCACAATGCAACGCTCGTTTGGCACCGAAATTAGTGGAAATAAAAGGCCTGGAGCTGAGCTTTCAGAGACTGCAAGAGCTGGAATTATTGCCGCGTTAGAAGCTGGGGTGTCAAAGCTCAAAATCGCCGCAGAATATCGCGTAAATCGGTCGACTGTTTATAATATAATCAATCGATGGAAAAACCACCATACGCTGGAATCTCTACCAAGGCCCGAAGAGCCTGAAAAGCTTACTTAATACCAGAAGCGTCTGCTTATTCAAATTATACGCATGCACCCCCAAATTGACTATGCAGCTCTTAAGTGCTAAGTCACAGGGCTAACCGTTTTATACAAAACTTTATACCGTCTCCTTAAAAAACACCATATTATGAACTGGCGCGCCAAGAAGAGACCAAAGCTAACGCCAGCAGTAGCTTAATTAAGGCATCGTTAGGCCCAAAAGTATAAGGGATTCCCTTAGAGACGAGTTAAGTTTTTTAATAAATGTTCCTACGAACGTGGCTCTAGAAAAAAGCCTATTTAGGTCTTCCAAACGCCTTTACAAAAGTGGTATTACAAGTTTATTAAAGAGGTGTCTAATAGAAAGGATCTTACGTAGATAATCTATGCTTGTTTTTGGTATAACGGTCGCTTAGAGTTAATTGCTATAGAAAGGGATCCTCTAGTAGTAAAAGAAGGCTATAGCACCCAAAGCTACATCTAGGTCTTAGAAGAAGGTCTTATACCAATCTATAAGCCTTTGAATATCTACCAGATAAATAACGCTCCAATCCATGCTTTAAATTTTGTAAAGGAGTGGCTGGAGACGCACGGTGTTTAAACCCTAGATTTCCCCCCCTACTCACCCAATTTAAACCCAATTGAGCACCTTTAGCTAGCACTAAAAAGGAAGGTTTTTGAGCTTTATCCAGAGCTCAAATAGATGGGACAAAGTAAGGAGGATCTAGAGCGCTTAATTAAGGCATACAAGGAGGCGTGGATGGCCCTTAATCAACGCCTTATGCGGCGCTTAATTGATAGTATGGAACGAAGGCTAAAGGTAGGACGAAAAGCAAAGGGCTAGCAGACAAAGTATTAACTATAATTAAATTGCTGCGACGTTGTGCGACTGTTCAAAGTTAGGTTGATTTTGGTAAAAATTCGCGTATCGGGAAACTAATGTCTTGGCACTATAACTACGCTCAATCTACCACTCCAGTCTAAGGTATACGTATGGCGTAAAAAGGGAGGATGGTTAGGCCCATATTAACTTATTGCAATTAATAGCTAGACTTATACTATTTAAATACCTTACAAACCCACTTAATTCCATTTAACTGTTATTAAGCCTTATTACAAAGATAACAGTTCTGAGCCTTTGCAGAATACTATAGAAAATGCCCTAGAGGAGAGCTATAATTAATGTGCTCTAGAAGGCGACCACAATTCTAATATAATTATAGTAGATACGCCGCAACTATAACGCGGTAGAGGTCGCCTAAAGGTGTAACAGAACCTTATAGCAGGAACTACAGTGGGTTCTATTATTGGGCTGGGTATATAGGTACAACAAAACAACAACGTAATAATAACTGGTGGAGTGGTTGCCTAACAGATTAACTCCAATTGTATTCTAAGATTTACTACAAAGAGAGAACTATCTAGGTAGGAACTGTGGTCCTTTAAATACACAACTATACTCCTAAGAAATCCCTTCGCTCTATTTACTCTGTCTACTCTATTTGCTCTACATAGATTACATAGATTACATAGATTATATAGATTATATTATATAACCTCAGCTACTATTTCTCGTTATATGGTTCTACCAGATCTATCCTAAACTATGCCTATATTAACCAACTAGCTTCTACCGACTCCTCTCTAAGTAGTCATAATATTGTACTTAAGCTGTCCGTTGTTACGGACGCTTTAAGTACAATATTACAACTACTTAGAGAAGAGTCGGAGGAAGCTAGTTAGTTAATATAGGTACGGTCTAGGATAGATCCGGTGGAACTATATAACGAGGAATGGTAAGCGAGTTATATAATATTATACGCAGTATACGCAGTATACGCAGTGTACATTACGTATAATATGTATAACACGTACCTTACGTATAAGAGAGGATTTCTTAGGAGTATAGTTATATATTTAAAGGACCTTAGTCCCTACCATAGATAGTTCTCTCCTTGTAGTGAATCTTAGAATACAATTAGAGTTAATCTGTTAGGCAACTACTCCACTAGTTGTTATTATGTTGTTGTTTTATTATACCTATATACCTAGCCTATTAACAGAACCTACCGTAGTTCTTACTATAAGGTTCCATTATACATTTACTACTAAGGTTACGGTATTGGAATAAAATTGAATAATATACCACTAAGAGCAGCACCAGTTACAACGGCGTTAATGGGAGCTACAACCTTAGGGCCAGGTGATACTAGTATAGATAATAGGGATTCTTAAGTGGTTACGCAAGGTTAGTTATAGGAAATGGTTAATTACTTATAAGATAATAATAGAATACTTAAAGAACGTATTAATAGAATTAAAGCAGTAAAGATTAAGTTACCTTTAATTAAACAATTCTCTGGAGAGAAGTTAAAGCTTAAAGGATTTCTTATGTAGATGTACTTTAAGGTAGTACAGGAAGGAGCGAAGTTAGTAATATTGTTAGATTAAGTAGCCTATGTAGGATTGTTCCTAATGGGGAGGGCACTTAAATGGTTTAAGCCGTATCTTATAGAAATATAGGCTAATAGTATAACAACTACTAACCAAGATGTACGGTATATATTTACTAGTTAGAATGGGTTTGTAGAGTAACTAATATAAATGTTTGGAGACCTGGAAGCTATAACTATAGTAAAACAAAAGCTTTAGAACTTAGTATAACGTACTTTAGTAATTAAGTATATAACACAGTTTTAAACACTAGCTATATAGGTTGAGTGGAACGATAGGGCGCTTATGGCATAGTATAAATAGGGACTTAAGGCTAAAGTCTAGGACGCAATTATCCTAATAGAAGATGCGGATACTCTAAGGGAGTTAATAGATTAGTTAATAAAGATTAATAATAGAATCTACTAAAGGGAACAAGCTAAGAGAGG
>Ga0307507_10008340_pt1 | contig 14394 bp, 13 predicted proteins | sample 7_EM_MG_FD_207223 | JGI IMG/M metagenome (GOLD analysis project Ga0307507, IMG submission 207223) | Populus trichocarpa ectomycorrhiza microbial communities from riparian zone in the Pacific Northwest, United States - 7_EM | ecosystem: Host-associated > Plants > Roots > Unclassified | place... | reverse complement strand
GAGTGAATGGACTGTAGCTGTAACCGAGCAACGGGACGAGACCTGAAGGGGGAGAGGAGGGGTAGACCCAATAACCGTGGAAACTATCGGTAACCGTGTGCGTGTCTGACTAGGCAGCCTCTAATGGAGATGAAGAGGATGGAGAAATCGACCGTCGCCTGTTGAAATGTTCTCTCCTACTGCGAACTGTAGTCCCAGCCGTCTGTAACATGGGCGAAAGGGTGTTGCCGACCGTGCGAACGCTAAGCGAGCCAGCGAAGCGCAAGCGAAAAGAGGGGGTGATAGAGCCAACCGACCCCTAGAAACAAGGACGCCAGGGCCCAAGGACATGATGAGGGAAGTAAGGCGGGAGGGGGAGGGTGCAGCTCACGGAGAGTGCGGGTGCAGCTCACTGAGAGTGCGGTGTTGGTGGATGTTGACGATGAATTCTCATGGTGTTGAGATTTCAATCGCCGGGTGTGTAGTGGAGATGGTTCGTGACCCAAATCTCCTGCCACAAGGGTGCCCTTATATAGGGGTTCTTCCCTCAACCCTAACCCTGCGTGACTCATTCCCTCACGTCACGCGACTCATAACACATAGTGAGTCATAGTGTGAAATCCATCAGCTGACTCGTCCGAGTCAGCTGCGTCCTATCTCGCAACCAATCAACACTCATAAAACAAGTCATGTGCCATAACGGGGTCACATGCGCAAAACCCATGACTCATAACTATGAGTCATGTGCGAAATACATAAACCACATGACCACAATCGTGCGTCATGTCAAATATCAACCAATAACAATAAACCGATGACACGCTATGGCGTCGTCATGTGAAAACCTCTGAGTCAACTGATCTCATACTGTAAAAGATGACAAACCGATGACTAATAATTATGAGTCATGTGAGAGTCAGCCTTGCTTAGTCACCGTTTGTGACAATCAGTGTAGTTGAGTGCCGCCTAGTAGTTTTCCATAATGATGGGTTTCCGTTCGTGTCTCTCCCTCAGACCATCTCCTACAAGGGACATTCGTCGTTTCCCGACTGTTCCGGTTCCTGTTCGATCTCCAATTCACTGATCCTGGCCCTGGTCTGCCAAGGGGCAGGTTTCTTTAGGTTTTGCCAACTCTTGGTTTTTGCGTTGAATAGTTTTGGTCCATCCTTCCTCGTGCAGTCCCTGGCTCAGTGTCCAGGTTGTGCGCATTGACGGCATAGTTGTTCTCCAATCCTCTGTTGGAACTCTTCTATTGACATGTTGAACCTTGGTCCTTTTCTGGTAGTATCCAATTCCATGGTATTGCCATAGTACTGCTTGGTATTATTTGTGGTTTGGTATGTTTCGTCTGTGTTTTGTGGTATAATCGCTTCTCTTTGCGTGTTTTTTGTTGGTGGTGATCATTGAATATGTCTGACCGTCGCTAGATTGGTCTCCTTCCGGATTGCCCATTCTGCTAGGGTTTCGAGGTCTTGGTATTCTTCGCTACTGGCTCTCCTGCCGTTTTGGAGGTCTTTGGTCATCACTCCCCACAGTAGTTCTCCTCCGCTTGAGTCGTCCAGCTCGGCCTCGCTAGCCATGAGGCGCAATTCGTTCCCGTATTTTGTGGCTGGTCGTTTGCCTTGTTTCATGTTCTTCAGCCTGATCCCTGCTTCTCCCTTGGCATCGATTATGCCGAAATTGTCTTTGCAATGCGGCTTTGAATACTGCCCAATTGTCCCATGTTGGGCTGATTCGTTCTTCTGCATAAGGTGTGATCCAGGTCCCTGCGTCGTCCCATAGGTGGCTTGTTGCAGAGAGGATTCTTTCCTCATCATGGCAGTTTTGCCATCCTACTGTCCTGTAGTACACTATGAGTTGGGCTAGCCATCCTCATAGTTTGTGTGGTTCTCCTCGGTAAACCTCTAGTTCCTTGGCCTTGGGCTTCCTGGTCCCTCCGCTTAATGATGCGATACTTTGTCCCATCGGTTCCGGGTTCAAGATGGCGGTTGTTTCTGAGGATGTCGTACCTCCTTGTTCTGTTGGAGCCGCCATCGTGTTTCGTTGTGTCCTTCCTTGTTCTTCTGTGTCCTCTGATCCACTTGGCGATAGTGGCTCTGGTGTTGTAGGGCTTGGTGCCCTCTCTTCTGTTAAGGCTCTTCCAAGTCCTTCTACTACTGATGAAAGGTCGGGATCTTCCGCTAGGGGGTCAATGTCGCTTTCGTTGTTGGTCTCCGTTTTGGCTATTTGTTAGATGCTACTCGTTGACGCGAGGAAATGTTACAATTCTCGCTTCTCCGAGTAATACTTGCAGCAGGTAACCGATAATCTCCTAACGATCACTTCTTCTGAAGCTGATAGCTGGTTGCGATAGCTCAGTCCGTTGACTCCTATACAGCACCGTCGATCGCTAGGCTCATATATGACAATCGTGTCCTGATTCTCGAAAGCGTAATGGATAAAGATCTTTGTATTGAAAGTATAGTGTATGAAAGAACTTTGATGGTTGCGTGAACAACCTAAATCCGGTGCCCAGAGGATGCACTTATATACGGGTTCTTCCCTCAACCCTAACCCCGTGTGATTCATACCCTTGCGTCACGAGACCCATAACCCATAGTGAGTCATCGTGTGAAATCCATCAGCTGACTCGTAAGAGTCACCTGCGCCATCTCTCGCTACCAATCAAAACCCTAAAACAAGTCATGTGCCCTAACGGGGTTACATGCGTGAAACCCATGACTCATAACTGTGAGTCATGTGCGAAATACATAAACCACATAACCCCAATCGTGTGTCATGTCCAATGTCAACCAATAACAATATACCAATAACACGCTATTCCGTCGTCATGTAAAATCCTATGAGTCAACTGATCTCATAGCGTGAAAGATAACAAACCGATGACTAATAACTATTCGTCATATGAGAGTCTGCCTTGCTTAGTAACCGTTTGTGACAGGTAAAGAAAAACCCTCATAACAAACCAACCAGTGCCAGGGCAAAAACCATCATCCAAGGCCCTCTGGTCCGGAACCAACCGCAGACCACCCATACTACATAGGAAATCCTCCTCCGACTAAAGGGGTGGAAAAGAAAAATCACCTAGAAAGCTGGGGAGCCATCAATAGCAAAACCCTCGCCGTAGACAACACATGTTAAATACTTGATATAACCACTTGCAAACCTGAAACGATAGGGGCCGAGTAGGGAGAGAACAACTGCTCATGCAATTCATTACACCAAAAGCCCAAGGTCTTGACATCGGCCAGTGAGGTAGTGCAATAAGACGACAGGATCTACCTGAGAGGCACAACAGTGGAGGAAATCGCGTGAGGGGTAGGGGCACTAGGGTACTATCCAAGTGAGTGGATTGTAGTTGTAACCGAGTAACAGGACAAGACTAATGGGGGAGGAGACACAGTAGACCCAATAACTGTAGAAACTCTCTGTAACTCTGTGTATGTCTGACTAGGCAGCCTCTAAAGGCAAAGAAGAGACAAGAGACATTGACTGTGGCCTATTGAAAAGTGTTCTCATACTACGAACCGTTGGCCCAGCAGTTGGTAACATAGGCGAGAGGGTGTTGCCCACTGTGCAAGCAGTAAGCGAGGTAGCGAAGACACGAGCGGACAGTAGGGGGGAGGTAACTGTGAGACCCCTGGAATAAGGGCACCAAAGCCCAAGAATCTGATAAGGGAAACAGAGTGGCTGAGGGGGGGATAGCGTCACCCTTCTAGGCAACTTGGCTATGAGAAGAGGTGAGAGGTTGGCGGGTTGTGATGATAGGTTCTCAGGGTGTTGAGATTTCAATCGCTGGGTGTGTAGAGGCGATGATTTGTGCCCTAAATCCCAAGTCTCTTTTTTTTTATGTTGTTTTATTTTATTCATGTGCTTTGTTTTTTCATTAACTAGGTACAAAGACAGCACGCAGTACTATCTATGAGAAAGAAAAGCCTCTGTGACGAAACCATGTAGTGCTAGGGAAAAGGCCATTGACTCTCGTCCCTCTGGTCTGGGACCAACTGCACCCAAGCCACATTAAATAGGATATCCAACCCTGACTATCCAATGCAGGCAAGGAAGGTAATTAAATAAACATATAGGGAGGAATCAACAGCAAAACTCTTGCCATAAACACCAACATATAAAATCAATATTATAACCACTAATGAAACTCAAAGTAATAGAAATGAAAGAAGGACAGTGGGGGCGCGGGGGGCGCCCAGGACCACAAAAAACAATGCGACAGTGCCAAATATTACTCAAGAACCCAAGGTATTGATATCTGCCACGGAGATAGTGCAATTGGATGACTGAGTCTAACCAAAGGGTGCCACATTGGAGAAATCGTGAGGTGTGCGTACAGGGCAGTAGTATGCCAGCCAAGTGAGTGGATGCTAGCTGTAACCGAGCAATCAGAGGAAACTGAAGGGGGAGGAGGAGGAGTAGACCCAATAAGCGTATAACCTATTAGTAACCGTCTTCGTGTCTGACTAGGCAGCCTCTAACGTTGAAGAAGAGGATTGAGAAATCGACTCTGGCCTGTTAATGAGCTTTCTCCTACTACGAACCCTAGTCCCAGCCATCCGTAGCATGAGCGATAGGGTATTGCCAACCGTGCCAGTGTTAAGCAAGACAGTAAAAACACGAGAGGAGAGGAAAGGGGAGGTAACCCTGAGACCCCAAGAAACAAGGACTCCAGAGCCCCGGAACATGGTAAGGGAAACAGAGGGGAAGGGGGATGTGCTACTCACTAGGAGTGCCAGGGTGGTGGGTAGTAACAATGAATTGTCATAGTGTTGAGATTTCAATTGCCGGAGGTGTTAGGATGATGGTTTGTGCCCCAAATCTCATGTCCCAAGGGTCCCCTTATAAAAGGGTTCTTTCCTCTACCCTAACCCCATGTGACTCATACTCCACGTCACACAACTTATGACTCATCGTGAGTCATAGTGTATATCCATCAGCTGACTCCTCTAAGTCAACTGCACAGCATACCAAAACCAATCATTACACAATAAACCAATCATATGCCCCCAGGGGTCACATGGGCAAAACCCATTACTCATGAGTATGAGTCATGTGCGCAATACATAAACCACATGACCAGAAAGGTGAGTCATGTCACTTACAAACCAATAATAAAAACTCTATGACAGGCTATTGTCTTGTCGTGTAAAAACCTATGAGTCAACTGATCTGATTGCACCAAAAATAACAAACTTTACAACCAATAACTGATTAGTCATCTGAAAGTGTTCCTTGCTTAGTCACCATTTGTGACACCTTTGTAAGTCTTCTAATGGATAAAGAAGGTTCTATTAGAGTTGATCAAAGCTAATTGATACAATTAAGTGAAAGCACGACCGTCAAGTGCCAGATCAGACCTTGTTTCAGAGACCAAGATTACGCTTGAGGACCTTTATGACTTCTCACATGAATCAGAGACCCAAATAGAGGCATGAGTAGACTCTTTGCGCGAAAACAATTGGTTTACATGCTACTCAAGTCAATTAGTAGTTAGTAAAATTACATCATTCCCGGTGCAATTGGGCAAGACTTACCAAACAGGAATCTAGTGAGTGCCTTGCAGCGCAGGAGATAGCAAAACTCTCGTTTGATAAGTGGTACTGGAGTGCAAGAATGTAGGAGCGAATTCATAAATCATTTCTTAATCGTGCTAACTACATCTTGATATGTATTAAGACAGGTAATATGTATCATTCTCTAAAGGCTTGCAGTTCCAAATTATTTGTTCAACCTCCACATTTCTCAGCTCTGACAGCAGAAAGTTAGTTGTGATGCTTTAAAAGTTTATATCCACTATTATAAAGGCAATCGTACCAACTAGCTAATTTAGATGTTTATCTTCAACTATGTGCAATGTGGCAAGGACTCCGGGCATCACTGCAAAAGACGCTCGTTGATGATACAAACATACATATTAAGAAAATGCTGCAAGAGAGTGGACATATTCCAGATCACGGGTCTTACACCCCACCAGAGGACAAAGAAGCTATAGAATATATGGATTTGAGGTTTCAGGGGACAAGGAAAGAGATGTCAAGATAGATAAGTGAGAGCTAGAAGAGGGTGATGCAGTTGGAGTATGCGAAAAGGAGGTCCTCAAAGAGGGTGAGCTAGTTAATGCACCTGAGGTGGGGCATGAGCAACCCAATTGACATCCTAATAGGGACGAGATATACAATTTTAAAAAACAACAAAAAATAAAGGAAATTATTTATTTTTCTTGTACCACTACTGAGAGTTAGACTTCAACCCAGTTTGTGAAACAAAACATCCGCAGAAAGTTGTATTGGGCGTAGTGAAAGCTCCGTTGAGCAGTGAGGAAAGCAGGAGTTGAGCAAAATAGTGAAGAAATGTGTGAGTGCAATGGGCTTGCACCCAAGGGAATATAGGAGCTGAATAATGTTACCAAAAGACCTAGAGTCAAGTATTCTTAGAACAGAGTAGAGATATAGGGAATTGACAAGGACATGTATTATCGTCTAATTGACTGTACATGGTGCCAAAGGGACGGATATCGTTCAGGTAGGCAGTGCATAGGGGAAGGAAGTATCGAAGTTGAATTAGGTCAACGGGTGATGGCCTGGAGAAAGAGGCGAACTAAGTGAGGATTATGAAAAGCAGGAGAACTACAGGAAAGAGTGCATTTGGACCGTTCAGTGGCACAAAGTGTTTGTGAATAGGAATTGAGGACAAGGATATTTGGATCAACAATAGCAGCAGTGCATGTTAGGCAGAGAGCTCCCAGGAGGGAAAGGGGGTAAAGTTATACTACCTCCACGCACGAACCTCGGAAAAGAACTTAGCAACACCCCCTTCCAGCCCCGACGTTGGAACAATAGCTCACCACACGTCGCCTGGGAAGTTTTGTCCCCTCACCAAAGACAAGAGTAAAGAAGACCCTACTTGGAACACCGTATAGGTCGCGGCGGTCCGTCCGACCGGTTCATGTTCGCAGGATATATGAGAGGAGACCTCAGAGCATCTAATACAGGTGGAAACATCTCAATTGGACGACATCAGACTGAGTTACAACCACTGCAAAAGTGGGTATCGGAAAGCGGATATAAACTTACTGGACGTATCCACCCTAGTTAGGCTTCCTCGGTCTGGAAAGACGCCGAGTGACCGGTAGGAATGTACTATGCTCGGAAAGGGAGTTGGGAAACTCCCAAAGGGGTTGTTAGACAACAGACTAATAACTATAGTCGTAACCAGTGGTTCGATCAATAGAGCAGGGTGGGGTAATGCCGGTTAAGACCAAGGTATGTCTCCTGCAGACCAAGTCGAAACCTGAGCCGACAATATGAAGACTGGCCATCTTCTATCCAGCAGCAAAATGTAAAAACCAGTCCCGGTCCACCAAGGGGGGTTATGGTCCTCTTTGTCCTTCTGGTCCACCCTGATCCACCTTGGTCCACATTTTCGGTAAAATTTCAAAAAGTGTCGATCACAATCGACCGGAGTGGACGAGAATGATCATGGGGACCACAACCCCCCTTGGTGGACCAGGAGCATTCAGGACCACCTTGGACCACGCTCGGACATTTTCCTGATGCTCCAAGCGAATAATTGTCTAACATGTGAACAGATGGAGATTATTCGTAAATCTATTTAGCAACGGATCCATGTTCGTATAGCCATCTAGGAGGACGGGCGCTACACACTCCCCATGAGAGAGGCATACGTGGCAATAAGTTGTGCAATTGAGAGTAGAAAGATAATGGATGTGCAGGGTGAAGTCGGGCTCCCGCTTCAAAGAAGTCGACCTAGGTGAAAGAAAGATACTTAGTTACAGGAAAAGATTATGTAGCCCGCGAACACCAAGACGTTGAATATAAATATTGAGGTGTCTTCGTAGCTACTACCAAGTATCAAGCCACGGAGAAGCGACCTTAACAATATATACACGTTAAACAATTTTATTGTTCTACCTACGTTACAATTCTATATTGACTTTCGTCTCCCTAGACCTATTCTCTGAAAGACGCACCATCGGGCATAGTATATTCGCTTGTTCTAAGAATATTACTACCCCCATAACAGTATATTGTTATCTCTACGTGACCGAGACACATGAGCGATATCGATCACAAATACGAATCGCAATCTTAATCAACTCCTTGAACCTCACCGCGACATACCTCTCCCAATAATCAAAATGATTTTATCACTAAAAGAAAAAGAAACACTTTCCTACTTCAAAAATGTCGAGGTCTAACCCCGACAGAGCAGGACCAGATCCCATGGAGAGAGATGCACTCTCCCTGTCCCCAGCTCCAACGGTGACATTGCAAGACACAAGGATCCTTCTGCCACCTGGGCTATTCCATCAAGCCGCGATGAGACGGTCCAAGTCCCAACGGTCTCAGATACCAGCAGAACCACTATTATCTCCTGAAATGTCCAGACGGCTTGAGCGGATCAACCAAGGTCTACACCTGTAAAAGAACAATCTAGCCGGAAGCAACAACCAGGTACACTTAGCGTTCCAGTCCCTGACGCCCGAGATCCAACATTTGGTACCGAAACTGCGCAAAGTCAAAAGAGAAATAACGATGGGCGCCAGATACATTAGACTAGAGCGGGAACAAAGAGACACCAGCATGGTACAGCAGGAAGCAGCAACAAAGGGGCTGCAAGACGCGTTCAAAAGGGTCAGGGGAAAGATGGACGGAGAAGATAACCATCAAACCCGACACGAACAGGTTACATCACACGTCCACCAAACTATACCAGCAGAAGATTCGGCGGCAATAGGCAGGAATGAACAGTTAGGACAGGAGCTCCAGGACAGGAAAGCCCAACATGAACGAGAACTACTGAACCAGGAAAGAATACTCAACGCTATGATGGCTGAGTTGGAGGCAACCAAGCAAGCCAGAGAAAGACAGGAAACTCAGTTAGCCGAGTTAACTGAAGCGGTTACCTCCTTGATGGGCCAAGTGAAAGGCAAGCCTTCAAACCCAACCCCGGAAAGGGGCACTGGAGCAGGAGGAGGAGGTGGTGGACTACCACCCCGCACAATGCACGAGAATGCAGGGAGGTACCCCTGATCCTGGGGATACTGAAAGAGAAGGAAGTGACAATGAGAGACAAGGAAGGCGGGATGAGAGACCTGATAAATGAAATAGGAAGCGTGCAGAAAAGGAAATAACCGATGAGGAAAAATACAGAGAAGCTACGGAGCACGAAATCCGATTCTCCAGGGCATTGGGAAAGGCCATAGGAGAAACCACAAAACCTCCAGCTCAACCTCCATCAGAATACAGGCATGCCAAACACTGTTACAATCCTCGCCTCTTCAAGAGATACTTGGAGCAGGTAACCAATAGTCTCCTAACGATCACTTCTTCTTAGCCCGATAGCGGTTGCGATGGCTAAGTCCTTGACTGTTATCTAGCAACCTCGATGGTTAGGCTCATATAAGACAGTTGTGTCTCGATTCCCGAAAGCGTGATAGATGAAGATCTTTGTATTGAATAGTATAGTGTGAGAAAGAACTTAGATGGTTGCGTGAAGCACCCAAATCCCCTGTCTTTTTTTCTTTTTTTTTCTTTTTTCTTTTTTTCATTTTTTTTCATGTGCTTTGTTTTATTCGTCATCTAGGTACAAAGACTACGTGCAGCGCTAGCTATGGTAAAGAAAAACCTCCGTGAACCCACCAGCGCCAGGGAAAAAGCCATCAACCCAAGTCTCTCTGGTCTGAGACCAACCGCACACTAGCCACGCAAAATAAGAAATCAAACGCGGACTAAAGGGGCGGAGCAAGAAACATCAAATAAATACATGGGGAGGAATCAACAGGAAAACCCTTGCCGTAGACACCTGACACAATGAAATAATTGATAAACCACTTGCGAAACCCTAAGTAACTGACAATGAAAGAAGAGCAAAGGGGGTGCGGGGGCCACTAAAACCGATGTGGCGTTGCAAGCATTACTCGAGGACCCAAGGCGTTGACGTCCGCCACCGAGGCAGTGCAATACGACGACGGAGCGTAACCGAGGGGCGCGACCGTGGCAATCGCTAGGGCGGCGAAGGCAGTAGGGGGCCAGCCGAAGGAATGGACTGTAGCTGTAACCGAGCAACGGGACGGGACCTGAAGGGGGGGAGGAGGGGTAGACCCAATAACCATGGAAACTATCGGTAACCGTGTGCGTGTCTGACTAGGCAGCCTCTAATGGGAATGAAGAGGGTGGAGAAATCGACCGTGGCCTGTTGAAGTGTTTTCTCCCACTGCGAACTGTAGTCCCAGCCGTCTGTAACATGGGCGAAATGGTGTTGCCGACGGTGCGAACGCTAAGCGAGGCAGGCGAAAAGAGGGGGTGATAGAGCCAAACGACCCCTAGACACAAGGACGCCAGGGCCCAACTTGAAGAATATGATGAGGGAAGTAAGGCAGGAGGGGGAGGGTGCAGCTCACGGAGAGTGCGGTTGCAGGTCACTGAGAGTGCGGTGGTGGTGGATGTTGACGATGAATTCTCATGGTGTTGAGATTTCAATCGCCGGGTGTGTAAGGGAGATGGTTCGTGACCCAAATCCCATGCCCCGAGGGTGCCCTTATATAGGGGTTCTTCCCTCAACCCTAACCATGCGTGAGTCATACTCTCGCGTCACACGACTCATGACTCATAGTGAGTCATAGTGTGAAATCCATCAGCTGATTTGTCCGAGTCAGCTGCACCCTATTTCACAACCAATCAAAACCCATAAAACAAGTCATGTGCCCTGACGGGTTCACATGTGTGAAACCCATGACTCGCAACTATGAGTGATGTGCGAGATACATAAATCACATGACCACAATCGTGCGTCATGTTGACATATCAACCAGGCGTAATAACCCAATGACACGTTATTGCGTCGTCATGTAAAATCCTATGAGTCAACTGACCTCATAGTGTGAAAGATAATAAACCGATGACTAATAACTATTAGTTATGTGAAAGTCTGCCTTGCTTAGTTACCGTTTGTGACAGCGCAGCTGACGCGCACGAGTCAGCTGATGAGTTTCACACTATGACTCAGTATGCGTCATGAGTCGCGTCACGCGAGACAATGAGTCACGCATGTTTAGGGTTGAGGGAAGAAACCCTATATAAGGGCACCCTCGGAGCATGGATTTGGGTCTACGAACCATCTCCCTTACACACCCGGCGATTGAAATCTCAACACCATGAGAATTCATCGTCAACATCCACCACCACCGCACTCTCAGTGAGCTGCACCCGCACTCTCCGTCCGCTGCACCCTCCCCCTCCCGCCTTACTTCCCTCATCATGTTCTTGGGCCCTGGCGTCCTTGTTTCTAGGTGTCGTTTGGCTCTATCACCCCCTCTTCTCGCCTGCGCTTCGCTGCCTCGCTAAGCGTTCACACGGTCGGCAACACCCTTTCGCCCATGTTACAGACGGCTGGGAATACAGTTCTCAGTAGGAGAAAACACTTCAACAGGCCACGGTCGATTTCTCCACCCTCTTCATTCCCATTAGAGGCTGCCTAGTCAGACACGCACACGGTTACCGATAGTTTCCACGGTTATTGGCTCTACCCCTCCTCCCCCCCTTCAGGTCTCGTCCCGTTGCTCGGTTACAGCTACAGTCCATTCACTCGGCTGGCACCCTACTGCCTTCGCCGCCCTAGCGATTACCACGGTCGCGCTCCTCGGTTACGCTCAGTGATCGTATGGCACTGCCTCAGTGGAGGATGTCAACGCCTTGGGTCCTCGAGTAATGTTTACAACGCCTCACTGTCGACAGTGAAGGTGTTTTGCAACGTCACACCGTTTATAGTGACTCCTGCACCCCCTTGATTCTTCTTTCATTGTTGGTACTTAGGGTGTCGATTAAGTGCTCTTTGAATTATGTACTTAGTTAGTGTCTACGGCCAGGGTTTTCCTGTTGATTCCTCCCCATGTATTTATTTAGTGTTTCTTATTCCGCCCCCTTAGTCGGACTTTGATTTCTTATTTTGCGTGGCTGGTGTGCGGTTGGTCTTGTACCAGAGAGACTTGGGTTGATGGCTTTTTCCCTGGCGCCGGTGGGTTCACGGAGGTTTTTCTTTACCATAGCTAGCGCTGCACGTAGTCTTTGTACCTAGATGACGAATAAACCAAAGCACATGAAAAAAAATGAAAAAAGGAAAAAAGATAAAAAAAAACCATGGATTTGGGTTTCCCTCACAGACACTAACCCCAATACCCCAGCTGAATCCTAAGCCCCGTACTTCGATGCTCTGTCCCGCCGCCTCAACCAGTCCTTCTCTGTCGGGAACAATCCCTGGCTTACATTTACCCAGGCGCCAACCTCTGTACAGTTGGCAATTCACTCAATCCCGACCCACATCCTCCCAGCCGACAATAAACAACTGTTCACCTTCCTCAAGAACTCCATCCTCAACTCAAACGCGGTCGAGATTGGTGCGGCCCGGTACCTTAACCAGAGCCGAGCTGCTAGGCTCACCAAGCAGGCCACTTCGGTGGTTGGCTCCGTCAACCCCGACGAGGTTCCAAGCCTCCTCCCAGCTATCTTCCTCTTTGCCAAGCGGCTCAAGGTCAAGAAAACGACGCAAGCTAACCGCTACACCCAATGCACCAACTGCTACCGGTTTGGACACGCCTCTGCCCGATGCACCCAGAAACACCCCACCTGCACATACTGTGCCCTTCATTATACTCCCTCGGCTCACAGATGCCAAAACCCCACCTGCCCCAAGGGCGGCGACTCCAAGGCCGTCTCCGGCTGCTGTCCCACCTCCCCCCCCCACTGCCCCAACTGTGGTGACGACCACGATGCCTTCTCCAGGGAATGCAGGGCTAGACCAGTCCCACCGCCTAAACCCGAGGCCCCTCCACCTTCCGACGAAGAACTATCCGATGCCTCCTCCGATAGTGAGGAAGCCATGGATGTGGACGACGATGGCCACCCTGCACCCTCCACTCCCGAAGCCCCTAAAACCAAAACCATTGATCTTTCCACCCCCAGACCACCCCAGTAAACCAGAAACAGCCCCCAGCCCCCCCCAGCGGGCCCCAGCCAGCACCCACTGGGCAGGCCCCGCCACCAGTAACCCCTTGGAAACCCTTAGGCCCGTCCCGGAAATGATTGAAAAGGTTTATTCCACTTTCCGCCATGCGCTGGCTCCGGCGACAAACCTCACCCTCGTTCAACACAACAGCCTGGGTAGCTGGGATGTGTGCCTCTCCTTGTCTTCCTCCCTAGTGGATGGCCCCCCGACCGATGTCGTCCTCTTACAGGACCCCCCCTCCTCAAAAGGTTTTCTCACTAGTTTTTGAGGTTTTAAATCTTTCGCTCCTCCTGTTGCTAGGCCCAGAGTGGCCTGCTATGTATCCATCAACTTTCCGCGTAGTTTTGCAGTGCTTCCTTTTTTTCCCCCAGAAACACAGGACTTTATGGCTTTAGATGTTTCTACCCCGCAAGGCTGTTTTGGCACAAATTTCCCCCGTTTTAGAGTCGGCAACGCGTATGCCAGGCAACTCTCTCCACACCTCCACTCAGTTTCCCCCGAGTCCCCTTTTCAAGATCTCGATTACCCATACCTAGTCGCAGGCGACTTCAACATCCACAACACAGCAACCGACCCCTCCAGGCTCCTCTCCGCAAAGGAAGAAAGCCGATCTGCCCCTTACTTTGACAGAGCCACAGATTTAGGCTTCACACTCCTCAACACCCCAGGCATCTACACTCGGTTTCCCTTGACAGGCACCCATAGACCAAGCGCCATCGACCTAACCTTCGCCAACCCAAATATGTTGCCCGCTTTTCGCTCCTGGGACGCGTCGTCTCGCCCATCCACAGGGTCAGACCACGTCCCCATTTGAATCCTCATACGCCCTCCCTCCCCCCACAACGACAAACCCAGACCCCGCTGGCAAGAGGCCGATTGGCCAGGGCTCACAGACAGACTTAAGAACTGGCCAGTGCCTCCTCCCCCAGACACCCCCTCCCCCAACCAACTTGACCAATTGTTCTCCTCGGCCCTCTCCCCACTCACTACGACGATCGAGAAGGACACACCCAGCTCACGCCCCTCCCCAAAGTCAAAGGCTTGGTGGACCCCACTTCTTACCACCCTCCGAAAGGAATTCACAAAAGCCACCCCAAGGGCAAAAAAACTCCGGACCCCCGACTCCTACACCACAGCAAGACAGTCCAAGCTCAGCCATTTCAAAGCCATTAAAAGGGTCAAAGCCTCCTACTGGGCAGATTTCCTTGCAAAAGCCACCCCAAACAACATCTGGACGGCTAAACAACTAGTCGCCCCGAGGAAGACCCCCAGATTTCCCTCCCTCCCGGATGCCTCAGACCTAGTCGCAATCAACAACACACTCCCGAATCACTTTTTCCCCCCCAAGGACCCCCTGCCCAGCAGAGGCCGCCTAACAAG
>Ga0307507_10008338_pt1 | contig 14396 bp, 17 predicted proteins | sample 7_EM_MG_FD_207223 | JGI IMG/M metagenome (GOLD analysis project Ga0307507, IMG submission 207223) | Populus trichocarpa ectomycorrhiza microbial communities from riparian zone in the Pacific Northwest, United States - 7_EM | ecosystem: Host-associated > Plants > Roots > Unclassified | place... | reverse complement strand
TCGGAGTGAAGAAAACAAACACTGAGCGCCGTCCAAATTCGCTTCACAAGAGCTTCAATCTTCTCCTCTACCATGGCGAATTAAGATAGGTCGTGGGGTGCATCTGATGTGCTCCACAGATGGCGAGGATGGCGCGACCCACAGATTGGGGGAGGGGTAGGGCAGAACGGAAATGAATCCATTCTGCCCACTAAGCCTTTTTCCTACTTCATCGGGGGGTGTAACAGCTACCCACCCCCCGCCTGGATTGATGGGTTGTGGGATGCGCTTAATGTGTTTCGCCGATCGCGGCTATGGCGCGACCCACGGGCCGAGAAGGCAGGCAGGCAGAACAGAAATGAATCCATTCTGCCCACTGAGCCTTTTTCCTACTTCATCGGGGGGTGTAACCACTACCCACCCCCCATCTGAATTGATGGGGTAGCACGAAGCACTCAATAAAGGCGTGAGTGCTTGCCTTGAGGTGAGTGAGGTGTTGATCAAGAACACCGCTAGGAGTGGAAGACCTTATTGCCTCTTCCTTAATGGCTTAGGCACACCCTGAGCCTTGCTCGGAGTGTCACCTCCGAGCCCCACACATCTGGGCGCTCAGGAGTGCAAACTTGGGCATATATGAATTTGAAACTATCAACACGAGAGCAGAGCCTAAGAGCTTAGACGTACTCGCGAGATACGATAAAGGTATTGTGTATCCACGCTCGTGTGTTTTCGTTGATCCAAATAGTCTCCTTACTCTTCGTTGGGGAGAGGTCTCTAGAGATTGGTCATGAGTCGTCCTTTTTTTTCTCGCGGCGGTGGTGGGAATGAAGCCGAGCAGAATAGAGCAGGAGTGAAAGGCTGTGCCGGTTGTGGGTTTATTATTTCTGATTAAATTGAATTCCGCTTGAAGAGGAGGGGAAAGGGTAGGGTAGCCCTTTCTAGAGGACCCAGGACTAGAGACATTAAAGATAAGTGATCTCATGTGGGGCAGGGTAGGCTCAAAACCAGTCAGATGTCGGGCCCTGGTGTGTCGGGTGCCGCAGGGGCTCCTATGGGGGCCTAACCACTCACCACAAACGAACCTAACCCCCACCCCACTGCCCCCGGGAGAGAATAGGTCGGGAGATTGCTGATACGGCCTCTGGACACCTTGCTCTTCCTCCCCCCAAAAACCAAGCCGGCTTCACTTCTCGCAATAAGCACACTAGCGACCCCCAGTAGTTGCATATCCTCTCGGGGAACAGGCGATCGTTCACATTAGCTCTAGCTCTATCCGCGGTTGCTGGAGGAAGGACCATGGACTTTGCCCTGGCAGATTGTCGCGCTTGGTCACCGTGACCAAGTTTTTGTCCGGCGGGGGGCGAGAGGTTCCTAGAAAGGTGATTCAGCTGCATTTTTAGCCACAGTCGGGTTTGCGGATAGTATTGTAGGGGTACGTCCGAGATGTTGCGGTAGTTTTCTTTTCTTGCTTGATACTTTTTTCCGGATCGCGAGCTGATCGAAGCGGAGATGTGGCAAGACTTATGAGTTAAATGTTGGAATGGTTTAGATAGGTTTGGGGTAGGGAGAGAGGGCCTCAGGGCCTTTGATACCGCCAGGATAGCTAAGAGCTAAGTTAGAGCCGTAGCGTCGTAGCAGGAATCGCAGAATGGTGGTATAGTGAGAATCACATTCGCTCACTCATAGTGCCAAGCAGACTGTACCGTCTGGATTTTTGGGATACCAGCTAGCTTTACGGTTCCGTGCGCTTTCCTTTTGTTTTTATCCCCTTGACATCCCGAAAAATTGCAGAATGAACTATTCGGAGATCCCGTTATAGCAAGGTAGACTAGTAGGGGGGACAGCGCAGTGCTCTACCGATAATCACCTTATTAGCCGCAGCACTAACAGAGATCGGGCAAGGAAGGAGGGGAGGGAGGATTTACCTTCGCCTTGAAGAAAACAAACACCGAGCGCCGTCCAAATTCGCTTCACCGGAGCTTCAATCTTCTCCTCTACCGTTGCATCTGAGATAGGTCGTGAGGTGCACTTGATGAGGTTCACCGATTGCGACCATGGCGCGACCCCGGACTGAGAAGGCAGGGGAGCAGAAAGGAAATGAATCCATTCTGCCCACTAAGCCTTTTTCCTACTTCGTCCGGGGATATAATCACTACCCACCCCCATCTGGATTGATGGGCCAGCACTAGGCACTCAAGAAGGGGTGAGTGTTTGGCCCAGGATGAGTAGGCGTTGTTCGTCAAGATCATCCAGCTAGGAGTGAAAGACCTTATTGCCTCTTCTTTAATGGCGTAGGCGCATCCTGAGCCTTGCTCGGAGTATCACCTCTTCGCCAGGTGCATCGAGGTGCAGGTCTGGGAAAAGAAAGGTGTGAAAAGCACTGGAAACCACACTAACACTAGAAATGACGTTAATGAGAGAGTAAGATGATACTTACAGTACAAAATTCTGGTTCTTCACAAAGTCTCACTCGCCACACCAATTCCCACATGTCCCTTTCCTTTTCTAAACGATGTATTGTGGGAGTAGGAGTAGTACTACTTCGTAGTCGCCCTGGATGTTCAGAAAATGCTAACCTCCAGGGCTTTGGAGGGTGGCCTTGCGCGAGTAATTTTGGTGAAGAATGGTGGAATTTTAACATGCCATGTGTATCGGTGTGGAAGGTATCGTAGTGTGGAAACGAGTGTAGTGAGGCTTAAGAATGACAAAGGGGAGAGTGATCTTTTTTTTTTCTTTCGAGTTGTGTCGCGTCTACCAAAGGTTATATATCGTAAGGGTAGGGCCTATACGGGAAGAGTGGGGTGATGTAGAGGTCATAGGCTAAAGGGTCGGAGGGGGTACATAATCTTATATTATATTGTGGATTCTTGTAAAATTACCTCTTTGGAAAAGGAAACAGGTAGAAACCCAATTACCCTAATCAATCAGCGTTTCCTCGAGACACATTTTCGATATATTTCCGGGAATCTTCTGCTGAGTATCAACTTCTAGACCTCCGTCTACACTATCAGGCGTCTCGTCTTCGCCGAGTCTAACATGAAAGTATTTGATGATCGCGCCTGGGCTAACACTTATAGTTATACTAGTCTAGCCAGGCCCTTTCCGATCTCAGCACGGATTTGGGGCCTTCCAGTCATATACTATCAGCCAGCCTCGGCGACGGCAACTCGAACTACGGCAACGTAAGCGGTGGTTTCAACAGCACCTACAGTATATGCCCAACGAGGATACACAGATTATGCGTTGGCTCTCTCCACTGGAACCAAACAATAAACATCAGGGTGTGCGCACCGACAGGCTTGATGGTGTTGGGGATTGGCTTTTGGAAATGGGCGAGTTTCGGGAGTGGAGAGGTAGCCAAGGTGGAGCCTATAAGGCCGTCTTGTTTTGCTCCGGGAATCCGGGGGTGGGCAAGACGTATCTAAGGTAAGTGGCGAGATTCTTTGGAAGAGGCGAATACCCCTGATAGCCAGAAATATTAGTCCCCTAGTGATAGATACCCTGTGAGATTGGGGGGGGGGAAGAAAGTATCGCTGTTGCGGGCGTGTACTACGGCTTCCTCTAAATCCTGTCTTTCCCACAGCCAAACTCACATTTTTTTTCCACCACTGGTATTCAGACTGCGGTTGTCGCTTTGCGCACGGAGGGGCCCTGCGATTTGGGTATCAGTGATATTAGTGTTTATAAATTCCCTTCTTTTAAGTAAGTGTCTATCTGCAATGCATTAGATATTTAACAGATATTATACCATAGTTATCCTTAACCTCTGCGAAAAAGTCAAAAACAATGGGATAAGTATTAGCTCCCGTGATTATATAATGTGAAAATGCCTAGCTGGCGCAGTGGTTAATATGTCAAGAAACAATTAACTTCCTGTGCAATTAGCAGGAGCCCAGAAGTTCGATTCCGCTCAAAACTGAGTTATTATTGAACAATCCATCACGTAGGGTAGGAGAACGAAGGATACCTGCCCTATCGGAACTGGGAGACTGAAGACCTTATCCCCCCTCAGTGGGGGGTGTAGCGTAACTCAGACCTGCTGCGAGGTGGTAGAATCCGACTCTGACTGAGGTCAGCAATCGGCGGGGTAGCAGAGCGAAAATGAAAGAACAAATTATTTTTTTCTTCTGTTTTAAAAAGTTGGTTTGCTTCCTTTGATTGGAGGGAAGAGAGCAGCCGAAATTCTGAATACTATATAGATTTTCTAGGCTCCAATGTGTTGTGAGGGGGAAAGAATCATAGACACTGTGCTGTGCTTCTTACTATAATACCTGCTCTTTTTGATCCCGTACCGGAGGCCGGACAAGGGAGTCACAAAAATCAATATTCAGCACTATTGTTTTAATGATTTAGGGTGGAGAGTTAAGGCTGCGATGGGGGATCTTGCGATAAGATAGACGTATCATACTGAATACATTTGTCTTGCCAGATCCGACTTTGTAACTCGTTCCTGGTTTCGGATGATACTATTGACAAACCACTCTGGGGCTAATCCTGAATTTCCAGGATTCCATGAATCATGTAGAAAACAATGTTAACAATACCGTATCAAGCTGTTACTCCGAACCGGGACGTGGAAAAAAAAACCCCCCCACCCTCTATCATATTATTATCATAGTAGGATAAGTATGCATTTCTTCTCATAACATGTGAAATATTTATCTAGACAATACGGCCAAGATCCAACTGACCAATAACCCCCCCACATAATCAATAAGACACCAACTAATCAACCACAGGGGATAAAAGAGAATTGAGAAATCCGGCTCTACGAGTACTGTACTTGGAGATTAAAGACGGACTTATAGTATCATACTTTACCTTACTGAATATCCCCCTAGGACAAACCAATCCCACCACCAAGCGCCCACGATATACCCAACTCCGGACCACTCACGTAACGGCGCTACCCACGATCGACAGAGTAGTATGTAAAGCGTAGAAAAGAAAAGAAAAAAGTTTTGGAAGACGCCCTGATGGAGTGCTGGTAGCTGGTATCATAGAAAACCACTCGACTGTACAAGTCCTTCATTGTGTATACCTGTTCGTGGGGTCGTGAATGGTTTGGGTGCGTGAAGTCCGGTTAGTGGCGGATCGGAGGGGGTTTTTTTTTTTTCCACCTGGGCTTTGAGAGATGGATGGGGCACATGGTGGGAGAAGAAGGGAATATTACTGTATCATTGGAGAGTAGCGTGGCCATCGACTGATGTGGTCGGTAACTTAGGGATGTATTATATTATAATAACTATTATATAAACTGTGCTCAGAGAACGGTTGGGAACAGAGATGAGAACATAGCTGGTGCTCTGCAGTGATGGCTTGATAACGTTGTGACCGGCTGGAACCATTTTTATCGCCCCGATAGGCAGTCCGTTGATATACTGGTACTGTACAAGTACTAAGGTGTCCTAGGTGGCATTCCCCCATCGTATCATACCCACTTGCACTAAATTTAACTTCTAAATACCGATGAACTGCCTTGGCGATGATAGATGGCTTGCGCTATACTCAGTAGCTTGGCCGTTGACATCTCATAGATCTCGGGACATCCGGTCACGGAGCCCACCATTCATTGGATAACACATAAAGCATACAACTGTCGGGGCTACTCTTCCAAGGGATACTATATTGTACACCATTGCAAAAGCCTACCCTATCATTTCGATAATTTATATACAGCGCAACCCCCACCCACGCATGCCAACCCATATATCAATTAGTCGGTCAAAACCCATATGGAATCATACCACTATACATGAAGGAATAAAGAAAAAAAGGAAATAAAACCCACTACTAATACAACAAAGAAGAGTGGAAATATTAAGAAATCGTAAAGCGCCGTGTCGACTAAGAAGGGTGAATGGATGGATAGATGGATGGACCAGGGATGGAGAGTACCTGGGGGTGGACTATCAAGGGGTGAAAGGGTGGTGCGAAAGATAGTACGGGTAACTATGATGGGTGAGTGTGCATGCCTGCATGAGGAGGCTAACGTCTCTTCTTCTTCCTCCCAAATTTCTTCTTGCCTTCCTGCCCGCCGCCGCCTCCGTCTTCCGTCTCCTTCTCTGTGCCTTCGCCAGCCATGCTCTCTTCTTCAGCTCCGGCGATGGTACTACCCTCACCTTCCTCGCCTGGCTCGCCTTCCTCTGCTACTGTTCCCGCTGTCCTTTCCCTCTCCCGCTCCCTCTCGCTTCCCGCGCCGCCAGCGCTACCACTACCAGCACCGACAAATTTCCTCGCAGGCCCAAAGCTGGCACTGAGGGCCTTCTTCATTCCCGCTTCCTCCGCTGTGCGAAAGTTATCTACCATCCCCTCCACGTCCCGGGCCATCATGACAGTCTCTTTCGCGATTTCGCTAGTGGACTTATTGTACATCGTTGCGTTGGCGAACATTCTGAAGAGCTCCTTTTCTAGCTGGACTGAGTTTACTATACCCTTTGGAGGGGTGGTTAACGTTGTTGCGGGGAGAGTTGTGAAGGCTGAGGTGTTCGCCGGTGGGGTCGAGGCGGCGATGGATTCGGTTGTTGGGGTGGTAATTGCTGGAGTGCCGGTTGAAGCGTTGGTTACGGCTGCTGCACCGGCCTTGATCGCGGCTTTGATGGCTGAGAACTTGTTAGCTTTTGAGTCCTTGCTGTGTAGGGGAAGGGAGGGGATTGCATTTGAGATCTTCGGGCTTGTAGACTAGGTTGCGATACCCGGGTGCCATTCGCTCATTCACGGGGTTCATAAATAAGTTGGCAAATTTGTGGCTACTGATGTCACCTAGAAGTGGGGCGCTAAGTTGGAGAAACTTTTTGGTAGCTACGACTATCTGCTGTTGCTCGATAGTGACACCCGTTGGAAGAGGTGATCCAATGCCGGTATTAGTGCTAGAACTTTGAGGTTCGAGCTTCGGGGGCCTGTGGAATGGCTTCCTCGGGGAGACTGTGGCAGTTTCCTCCTTGCTCTCTTCCTCGACATCTGATTGAGATGGATGGCGCTTACGTTTCGGAGTTTTGCTTCTTGGTGTTTGGATGACGGTACCTTCGCGTTCAGTTTCCGCATCTACCTTGCGACCGCTCGCAGATGTCTTTCTAGTTGCCCTTCCATTTCCGGCTTTCTTCCCTTCAATATCTTTGCTCTTGCGTGTAGGCGTAGGTGATGCCATTGCGGTATCGTCATTATCAGCCTCAGAAAGTTCTTCGTCCTTAACTTCACTCCCTTCTGAGGGTGGTGAAACGACAGGTCTGACTGCCTTCGGTTTGTTCACCGGAGGAGGCTCGGCACTAGGACTTCTTGAAGCCCTTCCCTCCGCCTCTGAACTGGCGCTCCTAGTGGCCCTGAGAGGAGGAGGTTCGACGCTGGGAGCCCCACCCATACGACCTATAGGTCTTCCAATAGTTTTCTTATAGGTTTTTGAATATTTCTGCTTCTTGGGAGGTGGTTTGCCACCCGGCGACTTCTCTGTAGATCCCTCATTCTTGTTTTCTGGGCTGATCTCTTCGGATTTGTTTTCGCCAAATAACCGCTTTTTACCACGTATTCTCTCAATGGCGATGGATTTCGGGGATTCAACTGTTGGTGAACCTCCGGGCGTGCTTATTGGCGAGATCTCATCGGGTCTTGGGGGGATGGGCGAACCGGGAATCGCGGGTTCTTCCTCTTCATTAGCCATTGGTTGGGCAGGGATTGATGGCGCGCGAACTGGAGTCCCGGTATTGATCGGCGGGGGCGGAGCTTTCCTAGGTGAGACATAAGATGTCTGTGGGACAGGCGAAGGTCGGGGTGCAATCTTTTGAGAAACGGGCGATACGCGAAGGGCTGGTGATGCCTGAGCCGGTTGGCGTGGCTGCTGGATGGGCGCGACAGGAGTGGGAGTATACTGCTTGAAAGTGGTCACTGGAGCGGCAGCAATTGGCCTTGGCTGAGTCGGTGGGTATTGCTGCTGGGCGGGAACCGGGGTGCCGGGGGTCGGAGGAGGGTATAGAATTCCACAACCTCCGCCCGAAGGGAGCGCTGGTCCAGTGCTTGTTCTATCATAAACAGGAGTACAGGTGACGGGTTGAATGCGGTCAGGAAAGCCTAGAGGAGGATACTGCTGAATTGAAGGACGCGATGGTGGGGTATGTTTTTGCTTCCATCGTGAATCTGCTACGTCTGCCAGCTGATGTAAACCACCCATGCTGGGCGGTGACCCTTGCACTTGTTGCCCAGCCATTTGAATTGGTTGTGTGGGAACCGGTGCAACTGGCCAAACGGACTGCCCAGAGGTTCTAGGTGTGATCGGTGCGTAGGGTAACCTAGTGGGGGGTGGAACTGGAACCGGTGCCTCAATCTTTGCCTGAGGCCTGGCTGGGGGAGGAGCACCAGGCAGCGATGTATTCGGATGCGGAGGAGGGGGTACGGCCTCCATCTTAGGTGGAATTGGCATCGGCCCAGGTAAAATCTTGGGGGTAGATGTCCGCCCGGAGGAAGGCGACATGCTGCTGTGCGCATGTGTTTTTTGAGGCAAAAATGATGGCTGATGGCCAAGGACCTCGCCCGTCCCAATCCCTAGAGCTGGTTGCATGTGCTCGTAGCGCATCTGCGGTGTTGGGCAAGGGAGCTGTGCCTGGTTTAATTGCAGATGTGGGAGTTGTGGTTGTGGAGTTACAACATTCGGTAGGACAGGAGGGGTTGATTTTTCGGGCTTCATGAGGGTTATGATGGGATTTGGTATGGGTGGTAGGGTGGGCGGAGTAACGGGAGGTAAAGGTGACTTGGTGGGTAGAGGTGCCATCTCTCCGGACCCTGTGGCTGCTGAGGACCCTTCGATCATACTGTCAACTGGAATGTTCCGTCTATCGGATGATGGGGAGGAGACTTTGTTGCGAGAGTCAAACGACGTCCTCGACTTACTCCTGTCCCTTGCCCTGGCTTGCTCCTCTAGGTCCTCTAGGCGTTCATCCCATTCCCCCTTATTGATTTTGTCGATTTCGTCATTCAGGTCTTGGTATCTCTCCTCTAATTTTTGAATCTGGTGAAGGGAAACTTTCCGGTACCGTTCGTAGAGTCGCGAAGTGACCAGTCTCAATTTGTCTGGATCGGAAAGCGCTGTCGTATTAGTTTGAGATTTAGATTTTCGTGAGATTGTCTAGAGGGTCCGGTTTACCATCCCCATTGGAATTCCTATCACTGAGAGCAAATTCTGATTCTGCCTCTGCCAGCCGAACATGATAAAATTCGCGAAGTGCATCTGGCGATAGCCTTCCCGGGTGGAATGTAGCATCGGCTTTAATGACTGGGTTCTTTAGTATAAGTTGGGAGATAGGAGCAAAAGATGAGGGACGAGCGCCATGTATTAAAAGATAGTGGAATAGGAGGAGGGCCTCCAAAGGAGTGTAGTCGGTATTCTGAGCAGGAGAGTTCATGCGCGCGAGATTCCCGGGGGATGTGCTGGTCGGAGGCGACCAGCAAAGGGGAGGGGAGGAATCCGAGTTTGTAGTCGACAACTGACGACGGGCGAAAGAATGTGGTAATGTCGGACCTTGGATTGACGCGTTTGTGGTGGTTGTTCTTGGGGGTATTGATGGGGTACGGGTTAAGAGATGGGGAGGGCCCCTGTCGGAGTGGAGGTTGGATCGGGAAGGACTGCTTCGCTGACTAAACGATTAGACAACAATGTCACAACATTAAATTTTGTGTGGCTAGGGGGTGGCGGGTTTCGGTGCTTGCCGCTTCACAAAGGATCAAGACGCCTTGGCGCCAAGGATTTGTGCTTGGTGGGCCTTGGCATTACGAGTGCTCGCCTCGCCGGAATTAGTCATACTCGGGTATGGATGTAATTGATGAGACGGACAGGGGCATAGGTGGTCCGAGAGCATACAACACCAGAATCAGTAAATCAGCACTATGTCTTTACCCTTTTTGAAGACTTCGGTTCTGAAGTCTGGTTATGTATAAGACCACCGGTTACTATGATCGTGATAACACTTATATGAGGCCAGAGCACAGCTTCACGACTGTGACAACAAAGCAACTAATGCATGTAGCTTCGTGAGGTACAAGTGGAACTTGGATTGAATACGAGGTATGAATCAGGAGATGTAGTGAACTAGACAAGAGAGTTAGCTTAATGAGAGTGAATGTAGAAGCATAAAGCAGTATAAGTAGACAAGTAAGAAGTATGAAAAGATTGTCTTCTCCAGACGACCGGCACGCTATTCTCAGTCACTCGTTTTTCTTTACTTTACTATCAAATTTCATACCTCAAGTATCTTCCCGTCAACAGTCAGTCCTAATAAAGGCAATACAATCAAATATCAGCAACTAGTGCGAGTGAGGGGGAAACGGATATTGACCGGAACTACTCAGAGTATGAGTTTGGATCAGATTCTATTTATTCCGATTCCGATTTCTCAGAAGCAGATTTAGAAATATTCGATTCAGTTTTTGATTCAGATTCTTCCTTCTCAGAACCTAGTACCCCAGCAACCCCCACAAGCCAGCAAGCTACTATTCCACCCAGTAGTCCCACAGAGCCGAGCGCCGGTGAAGTAGTGCAGCAAAATATACCAGAAAGTAATGAATTAGCTGAGGCCTGGGAAGTTGTTCGCTGTTGCAGCCGTATGCGCATAAAAGAAAACCCCAACGACTATCGTGACCGTCGCCGCTGCCGAGAATGGGGTACAATACCTGTTACCATTACTTTATATATGCACTCCAATATCATACTGGATGGAGTGTTCGCTAAACATCCCTCGCATTGCAGATTCCCCGAAGTACAGTTGGTCGGATTACAGCAGATGAGGATGAATTGAACCCAGTAAAACGCTCTGGTAGACCAAAAATGCTTACCTCACCTCAGCGGAAACGCCTAATCGAATGGGCCACTCTTGATTCAAGCTCTCGTCGCCTTTCATTGACAGAAATTGCTCGGCAAGCGGGAATCCAAGACTCATCAAAGCTACTCCAAAGAACCTTTGCCCAAGAGGGATATCATCGACGCGTTGCTCGGCAGAAGCCTTTCCTAAACGCTGTATCCAAGGGGCGTCGACTAGAATGGCCTCAACTACATGCAGAGTGGACTATATTAGATTGGGCACGGGTGCTGTGGACGGATGAAAGTTCTTTTAATATTGGAGATAGTCAGAGTACAGTTTTGGTCACTAGGTGGCCTGGTGAAGAATACCTTGAAGACTGCCTTCAAGTTATTCCAAAGTTCAAGAAACTACGCTCTTTAATGGATTGCGGGGCAATTTCAGCTAGGGAAAAAAAAGAAGTTCTTATTTGGGATTCAAAAGAAGGGGGCCGGATTACTAGTAAAAGCTATGTTCAGTATATCCTTATAGCTTATATTTCACCTATCCTCGAGAGTGAACGCTGGTACTACCAATCACCTGTTTATTTGATGGAAGACAACGCACCTCCCCATGCTGCACAACATTCTGAGCAGGCTCGCTCCGAACACCAAATTCCTACTTTACCCCATGGATGCCAGCTAACTCCACGGATTTAAATCCTATTGAGGAGGTTTGGCGACGTATGAAAGACTACCTTTACTAGCTTCCCGAGCGCCCCTCTACCTTAGCTGCCCTGGAAGCAGCCCTTTGGGATGCTTGGGATTCAATTACTGATAATGAGATTGAAGCATTGGTCTCTTCAATGCCGGAGCGTATTCAAGCAGTCATACAAGCGGGCGGTGGCCATACCTCTTTCTAGTCTCTTTTTACATCTTTTCCTTCTGACCGTGCTCCGTATTTCATTTAGTCTTTTTTCTTTTTTGGCTATCTATAATCATTTTATATTTCATCTACTCTCCTTTAATACTGAGCTTCTGCCACTTCGTTCCTTCTTTCTTTCATTAAGTATTTTGTAGTTCGTAGTTTGTTTATTTAATATATTGATTTGATTATTTTAAACCCGAACTCAGAGTTTGTGCTGCTTTACTGATTCTGCTATTCTGCACAGACGGGCTCTTGGGCCACCTATACCCCTGTCCGTCTCATCAATTACCCCCTTACCCTAGTTGGTCACATAAACTGTGGTCAAGTCACTGAACATGAAGCTTGGTTAGATGTTAGGTGCGATGCAATGATCATCAACATTGGAGTGGCATTCAGGAACCTCGGTTTCAAGCAAAACAACTTCAACGGGTAGTATTGGATTGTATTTATATTATTAGATTTTCTTTGTATATCTTAACTAGATACCATATACTCCAGTATCATGAGATTCCCAACCTCAAGAACCCGCTCTCATCCTCCAGGTAATGTACCAGTACTTCTTCACAGTCCAAGTAACCTATCACTAATTCCGGCGAGGTGAGTATGGTAGTAAAGTGTGAGGATGCTCATGAAATTAGAGAGTTTCTTATGATGCAGGCAGGTTGCTTGGCGGTTCACCCTACGACGTCTGGAATTTACCCTTTTGGATTAAGTGGAGAAACTGTCTTCTAGCCCTTCTCTGAGATTGGTATATAGTCATATAGGACTTCAGTATAAATGACATTTCTACACAATTGCAGCAACCCCGTGCAATAGTAATATATCTACTGGCAATAGTCATGATTGAGGTTGCATTAGGGCTTGCAATATTAGTATCATTGAATTGGCCTGAGGGTTTTTATTTTAAAATACATGACTAGATTGTATGCTGCATAATATGCTATCTATCAATACTATTGCCTTCTATTGTATGGCTATAGCTCTTGGTTTTACTCATTTTTATTTTTATTTTTACTTTTCTATTTCTGATTTTTTATACCTTTCATTCCTACTTTTTTCTCTAGTTCTGAAAAATATCTACAATCTAATTCTACTACCACAGGCACATCCAGCAGGAATACTTAATGAAGCAGTTGTATGGAATTTAAATGCATCCTCTGCCCTGTTTTGTATATTATGCATTTTCAGTATGTTGCCTTGTATGCTATCTAATATCTAACTACTTTTCTTTGGCATGAACATTTTGCTCTAATTAATAGTTATATCACAATGGAGTATTTTGCACTTAGCAACAACCGTGACCGGCCTATATGTGATCCTTTCTAGCTCAAACAAAGGGTTTTTGGAATTAGTGATTATGGCAGTGCAAGGTGGGAGTCGCTTGGGAATGGATCAAATAAAACTCGACAGTGCATCGGTCTTGCCAGTACGAGGGGAGATATCATTTGAATAGAGCCATGGAGCTTTATGGAATGCAGTCGAGAAAGAAGTTTTGCGTTAAATATTTGTTTGGTTGAATAATCGCATTCTGTTTACTCAAGATGGTGAGAGCGAATCAGGAACATAGAATATGTTCAAACCTAGGATCTTGGAACAGCTAGTGTATTATTATACATCATACTAGATAACGAAATACCAAGTTTACCTATCTAAAAGATCTAATCTGATAATGAGAAAAACTAACCTAAACCCTGTATTTTAACCCAAATTTTCAGCTTTGCTTGATTAAGGACACTTTTAGAAAACCATTTTAAATTCAGTAGAGCCCATTGGCCTTGAATTCCCCAATCAGGAATGAAATACTCTCAGGAGAGTTATTTGGACAGTAATGCTTATATCATAATCAAGTATTACTGTACTCTATTTTGGGCCTATCCTTTTACCTAACTGAGAGAAGAACTAACAAAAGTACCTCCTTTATGTAGATTGTTATGATAATGTTATAAATAATTATGCCCTGGCTCTTGGGGCTATTGCCGCTCCACTATTGACTACTAGGGAGCAAGAAGCAAGAATGAGAGGAACCAGGATAAGGGGATCATCAGAGGTCTTTCTGCCTGGTAGGCATGAGTGATTTTCTGTTACCCACATTAACAAAATGTAAAAGCCACTCCTGGTCCACCAAGGAGGGTTATGATCCGCCTGGTCCTCCTAGTCTACTGTCACAAACGGTGACTAAGCAAGGCAGACTCTCACATGACTAATAGTTATTAGTCATCGGTTTGTTATCTTTCACACTATGAGAACAGTCGACTCATAGGTTTTTCACATGACGACGCAATAGCGTGTCATTGGTTTATTGTTATTGGTTGATATTTGACATGACGCACGATTGTGGTCATGTGGTTTATGTATTCCGCACATGACTCATGGTTACGAGTCATGGGTTTTGCGCATGTGACCCCGTTAGGGCACATGACTTGTTTTATGAGTTTTTGATTGGTTGCGAGATAGGGCGCAGCTGACTCGGACGATGTTAGGGGTAGCCGGTAAGGTGACTTATGATACCGGGCTAGGCCTTATGCTTGACTGGTCCTTAGTCGGAGAATCTTGTCTAGGAAGGCTCGTAATAAAGTGTAACTAAGTTACTCGCGTGATATAAGGATAATGAGAAAAATAATAATCGTAAACTTATTATATTGATAAGATCTCTTCTCCGGTGCTTGATGATTCTTTTTAAGCGAGGGAGGCACTTCGATATTTATATTCCGCGTCTGAGTGTTCGCGGGCTAC
>Ga0307507_10008337_pt1 | contig 14396 bp, 7 predicted proteins | sample 7_EM_MG_FD_207223 | JGI IMG/M metagenome (GOLD analysis project Ga0307507, IMG submission 207223) | Populus trichocarpa ectomycorrhiza microbial communities from riparian zone in the Pacific Northwest, United States - 7_EM | ecosystem: Host-associated > Plants > Roots > Unclassified | place... | reverse complement strand
TGTTTCTCTCATATCTTATTCTATTCACAAAAGGGAAGGAAGTCCTAGAGTTGTAATGTATACTTATATCCAACTGTTCAAAGTAAACCTGCTGGGTGTCATTTTAGTTTCTTTTGTCTTGCTATGTGTTTTTCCATGGTCACAAGATTCTTGATCTTTCTCTCTGTACCTATTCGCAGGCTCATTACTGTTTAACTGAATGAGGCAACTAATTTTTGCAGGCTGGTTATGTTGGTGAAGATGTTGAATCAATATTGTATAAATTACTCTCGGTATATCTCACCTTTTATCTTTTGAACTTATGTAAATTCTCGTTGTTGTTTCTTAGCCTTGGAGTTGCATTGTCTATCCACTTGGTGCCTTTTTGTAGAGGTTCAGTTTCACCAGTCCTGATTTGAGTGAATTTGTGTCTAATTGTGCCTTTGCTATACATTATAAGATACATGTATTTTCTTGACGGAGGAAGGAGGTTGCCAACGATAATTACTGTTCTTCAAAATAAATGCCTTTACGAGGCAAAGGAAATTATCTCACTTAGGAAGCAGCAGTGGAATTCATCAAAGAACTTACTAGCTAGAAATAGAATATTTGGTAATTATGGATTTTGATGTTAAACAGGAAACAGCCATGGACGCATTGTAGTTGTAGGAATTAACACTCTAGGTTCTAACCAAGGTTATCCTGGCCTATAAAAAAATGCTAGTTATTTTTTTTTCCTATTTTTTTAAAACAATAAAACTCTGATGAATAAGAGTCATCAAGGCAGTCACAGCAGCTTGTTAAGAAAAATTTGGATATTTTTGGTGGTAGTATTTGAACTTTTTAGGTTCGATTGTCTTAATTGCCGGGGCCTTGAATACTTGAAATATTGTGATAAATAAAGAGGGGGAAAAGTAATTGCAATGCTGATTCATACAGGACCATTTATGTTTCTACTGAAAGGACATAATGGGAGACAAAATATTGAACTAATTTTATTGTTAAACATTCTTGAATTTGTTAGTTGTCTGAGAAATTTTAACTCAATTAATGTTTGTTTGAAATTGTGTTCTCTTCATTTTTCCTTCTGGAGGCTGGGGTTGAATTTAATGCTCAAAAACTCATTCTGGATGGGTTTGGGTAGACTTGTTCAGCTAACACTAGCATAATCCTGTTCCAGAATTGTTTTTGGGTGGGCATTGACTGGTTTCCATCTAGTAATCATGTTCCAGAATTTTGCAGCTCTTCCTGAATTAATCACAGTTCCAGTTTGATCGATTGTTACCTTCGATAAAAGTTTTAACTATTGTTTATGCACATGTACATACAAGTCATTCAAGTTTTAACTATTGTTTATATTTTTTTTAAGTATTCATTCTTCCAGAAATTAAACTTATAGCATTGAAATCTACTGAAGTTGAGATTTTTTCCCTTCAAATTACATTTGTATAAAGTGCAATCAAAGCTATGATCTGTCCCTTTTAAGTGCACGTAGTTGTGTGCTTCAGTTCATGTGTTTATTTATGAGAGGAATAGCCCTTTCAGTTGTCTCTAATAATTTTTTTGGGTATTTCATGTATTCATTCATCTCCATCCCAAACTTTTGCTTTCGTGCATGAATTCAAAGAAGTCTAATGTGCATTGATTCAAAGAGACCTAACATGCTTTCCTCTATTGATGAACACTACTGTTTATCATTATTCAACATCTAACCATCTTTATGGGATGAAATTCTTTTTACTGGAATGTTGGCTGCAACTCATTATCAAGCATTTGAATTGTGTACTGACTACATATCTGATGGATGTTTATCCCAAACAGGGTTTGCCTGGAACTAACATTATAATTATGCTGAAGTGTCCTGTTGTAGCAAACTATTCTCTGTTAAGCAGGTGTTTTTTTTTTTATTTAAAAGTTTGATCAGTATAGTTTCTGTTCATGCTTGCTTCACATAATGATGTTTTTATTTTGACGTAGCTCATTCCCAAACACATGCTCTCACAACTTATTAGCTGAATTTAATAAGAATGGAAAACCCCTTGACTTTTCACATATTACAGAACTTACATAGAGTTCCTTCTTGATTTTAGGCAGCTGAATTTAATGTGCAAGCAGCTCAACAAGGAATGGTCTACATTGATGAAGTTGATAAGATAACAAAGAAGGTTCTGTTAATTTTCCATCTTACCATTTAGTTTATGTAACATTCGATGTACACAATCTCTTAAGACTTAAATGTTGTGACAATTTTGCAGGCTGAGAGCTTAAACATAAGCAGGGATGTTTCTGGTGAGGGTGTCCAACAGGCATTATTGAAAATGCTGGAAGGAACTGTGAGTACATGAAACTATACTGCTTATCATTTGTTTACTAGATATCTTGCTACTGTTTCACCTCTGTGAGGCTGATTGCAGAAATTTTACTGAATGATTTGTATGAAATTGTACTTGTCCCATATGATATTCTTATTGTATTCTGGCTTCATTTAGTTGCTGTTTCTATCAAGATATTTGGATTCCTTAGCAATTATGCTGATAATAATTTAAGATATCATGCTGGATATATCATACAAGTGAGAGGTGACATATTGCAATGTAATGAATCTTAAGTTAAATGTCATAAAGTTTTGAAAGAGTAAAAGGTATGCTGGATATATCATAAAAGTCAGAGGTGACATATTGCAATTTAATGAATCTTAAATTAAATGTCATAATGTTTTGAAAGAGTCAAAGGTAACCTCTTCATAGAGACCAGTAGACTGGTGAACAGGAGTACTCTTTTGCAGATACCTTTAACAACAGCGTTAATTTGAAAGAGTGAATTGGAGATGGTGTAAGATAAAAGAGATTCGATGGAGTCTATAGGTGGACATTTAATGGGAAGACATTTTTCATTATAGGGATGAATTCCATTTTTTATTATTGGAATGCTTGAACTGCAGGTTCAGCAAATGAAGTAATTTATTCACTTTTTGGACAGAAAGGGGTCAAACAAAAAAGTTGGTTGATAATTTATGATCTTTCAGAAAGCTTCAGGGAGAATTTGAAGTTGAATTGCTGTTAACTTTCTGACAATAAGGGATTGAACTTTGGAAGTTGGTTTAGTAACCCAGTATGCTTGGAAACCACTGCTGAGCTTTAACTTCAAAATTTGTGGTAATTATGATGGTACTGTGCTACTTTTTTAATTAAGAGGAAGTTCTGCTCTTCTGATGTCCAGATGATGCAGGATCTTAATATTCTGCTCCTAAACACTGAGGTTTACAGAAGTTATAGTTGGTTTTGGGTGTAACTAAAGAGATGTTTTGTAGTTTAGGTAGATTTTTTTAAGGATAATTATACTATTCAGGAAGTAAACAAATCAAGAACTAAAGATCTTCAGGAGAAGTCGATTGGTAAAAGGAAAAGAAACCTAGAATCACACCAGGGATCCTAGAAATCACTCCTAGGTATTCTTAGGCATCACACCTATCAAAGTTTGCTGAAATTTCTATAACATATATATTCCTTCCTTTAAAATTGGGATTATGAGTTCTATATATGGATAAGCCAATAAGGAGGTGACTTGTGGAGGTGTTTGAGGAGGTGCAGCATAGCTAGTGTTAGCTGGCCATTTAACTTCTTAATAGTGAAGTGGTGAAGTAGCTAACTAGATTTTACAAAATGACAAAATTACCTCGATGAAAATGAAAATTACAAACTGCCCTGTTAAAACCCCCAAATCCTACACTACTAGTTAACTAAAAATCTTATTTAAACAAGTTCTAGATGAGATTCTAGCCAAATAATGATGTTGATGCAGACAATACAAGAAGCAGAATTACTGTATTTCTATGTGGTTTTTGTAGACAAGGGCAATTCTGTAATTCAGATTTCTTGGAAATATTCAAGGTAAGGTTTATTTCTATTAGCATTTTATTAGTTCTACAAGTAAACAGGTTTTTTAGGTTTTTCCTATTCTAAGTATGAATGATACTCCCACTGGTCAAACATTGTTTCATGAATATGTGGCTCTTATATTCAAGTTTTGATCTTAAATTTAATTGAAGTGCAGGGACCTTTTATGGCCACAACAAATCTCAATGTATTGGTACTAAATTAATGTAATAAACTTATCCATGATAGATTTGAGATCAACTCTTCAAATTCAAGAGATGATAGTTTGATTCTAACAATGGTCAAAAAGTCTCCATTGCTTTGTTCATTTTTCTTTGTTGAATGGATTACTTGATTTTTAGAACGGAAAAGCTCTTTGAAAGTTTAACCTACTCAACTGCATTGTATATCATACCTAACTATAACTAATCAGAATATAATCTGTTTTAATTACTAGAACTAACCAGAATACAATTAATTTCAGTTAGTTTTTTTTTTATCCTTTCCCAAAATTTAAGAAATCCATATCCTTCATTTTGTTTTTTCATAGAAAATCCATGGCCTTAAACTCTATTATTTACCATTTCTCTTTATGCCAATTCTCATCTTCCTTAATAATTTTAAAAGGAAAGACACAATAGGGTGTGATGCGTGATGTGTGCTCATTTTTTTGAAGTTGTGTTATAAAGGCGCCATGCATTAGAACAAAGTGGTGTGTATTATAATCCATGTTTTAAATTATATTAAGAGTAGTTTTTACTTAACTAATTGAAAAAAGAAAGATATAATGCTACATTTAAATAAGGGATAGCTATAGAACCACGTAGAATTACCAGACTAAAATTAGAATGTTGGGACCAAAGTTAGTGGGTAATGGGGAGTTATGTTTTTTCCCTTGAACCTATATTTTTAGACTCAATGATAACAAGGAAAAGTAAAATGTGTTCTTAGGTATCCATTTATATTCGAAAATTTTAAAAGATCCCTCATGCCATCACCTATTCTCTAATGGCTAGGAAATTGAGAATTCAACGCTTTATTATGTTCCCTAAGGGCACAAGTTAGCCGAACCAAGTATTATATTATATATAATTGTTGTGTCAACAACTTAATGCTTTCATTGGCTTACAATTTAAATTATTATTTTTATCGAAATCACTTTTGTGATCAAAACTTATCATGGTTTCTTTGACATGGCAGTATTACTTCTTGCTTATCATATTCCACTTCTGTTTCGAAGCTAAGAAAGATGATTTATTATTCTGGATGTGAAAAACAAAAAAAACAAAACAGCATTGCACGATTTTGCTTTCTGCTAGCTAAATTTTTTACGCTTTGCAACCCTCTGATTACATTATATTGAGGAGTTGGTACCCCTGAAAAAGAAATGAATTCTAATATGTTGACAGGTATTCAGGCATTTACAGGTTGCTATGCTACTGACATCATGCAATTCTATAATATTCGTAGCACATGGCAAGTCCTATGGTTGTAACTTTTCTTAGTTGACTAAGAAGAATTTTTCATCTGCATTTTACACTATAAGTCTTGCCCATAAAAACTTAATTTAGGTGACGAAAGACAAGGATTCAGTTGCCACATTTAACAGTGTTTTTCTTATAGTGGTTATCTGCAAACTGCAGGTACAAGTGTGAGTTTACTGATGGGTTTTTGTGAAACACAGGTTGCCATATAGGCTTTGCGTGTTGCATTTTTTTCATTATTGTTTTCCTGTACCATATTTTTGTTGTTTTGAAATTTTAGTTACTGTTGCTGCAGCACTTTGTGAACAGTTTGCTGCAGAGGTTTACATGAAAATCTTTAGTGGTTGGATTTTTTTCCCCAGAGATATTAAAGAATGTGAAACTTGTTATAAAATTGCTAAAGCAGAACTTCCTGTTTCCAGATAGTAAATGTTCCTGAGAAGGGGGCAAGGAAGCATCCTCGGGGTGATAACATACAGGTATATGGTCTCAAAATGGTTCTCCTTTTCCTTTTCGTCCTTGAATTTTTGTCATATGCAATGTGTCCTTTATGAGGTAGAGTCTACTGCTTGAGAAATGCTCATCCTAGAATCTTCTTATTTTTGTATTGCTGATAGCTTTTATTTTGTTGGAACCAGATTAAGCATTATCGTACTCCAGATTTCTAACGTAGCATCATTTTATTTATGCATTCCTTTCATTGAGCTCATGAATAATTTCTTTTATATTCTTTCCTCCCAAGTTGGAAAGATATTAAATGCTTGCTTATATTTTTGGTTGGGACCTCTTATGTATTTGCAGCATCCTATTAATTCATATTTCAGAAAATTAATAATAACCAGCAATGATGTTGCCTTGTGAGGATTATTCACCATCATCATAATCAGAGAATTGGCACTATTTTTGTCTTGCTGCTGCTTTACAAATTTAATCATAAATTCATATAAATGTTCTGCAGATAGATACAAAAAATATCCTCTTTATATGTGGTGGAGCATTTGTTGATCTTGAAAAGACCATTTCAGAGAGGTAATTATCTGCAAATATAGTTTTCGTCTGTTTCAGGGTATCTAATCTGAAAATATTTCATGACATTTTATCAGACGACAAGATTCATCAATTGGATTTGGAGCACCTGTGCGTGCTAATATGAGAGCAGGTGGAGTAACCAATGCTGCAATCACTTCATCTTTGCTAGAATCTGTAAGAATGAAGACCTTCCTATGTTAGTGAAATGGGAGTTTAATATTTATAGAGTTTCTACCTTTCTATGTAATATTTCAAGTTTTCAACATAATTAATGATGTTAGTTGTTAAGCATGGAAGGAAGTTACTGGTGAAACCTTTCCTTAAAACTTGAAAAGTAAATTTTGCATTGTCAGGTTGAGAGTGCTGATCTTATTGCTTATGGCCTTATACCGGAGTTTATTGGACGCTTTCCAATATTAGTTAGTTTGGCAGCTCTAACTGAGGATCAACTTGTTAAGGTAATACTCTGTTATACTGGTATTTTTGTGTTTTTATTTTTTATTTTTTTATTTTAATACGCCCTGTGCCAGTCTATATTTGTTATCATCCCATTTTGGGCTGTTTGTGAATGACGAGGAACCATTCAGAATGTGAGAGAATAATTAGCAACTGAATGTAGGAATTTATGATGTTACAAACATGTAGGAGAAGCAGTTACATTCAAACTCTAATTATTCACACTACTAGTTTACTGAAAAGAAAAGAAATTTCTTTCAGCTCACTCAAGTTTGCTAATTTAGTTTGTGCTAGTAAGCCTCATTTTTTTTTTACTCTGATTTTCATCATCGCCCTAAGAAGTTAAAGAGTGTCTTTTCTAAGATAGCAGTATATATTTCTGTAGCTAGGAAATTACTGACTTGACATTAATATTTGGGAAATTTTCTTTGGCTTGTAAAATTTCACCACCCATTTTGGTTTGATTAAAATGGAAACATTAGAACACCCCTGCCCTTCCAAATGCGCACCTCAATCTGTGCTTATCATGTATTTTGCTTAATGCACTTAATATTCTTAGTTTCTCCTAGAAATGAGCAGGCCGGATTTGAAATTATAGTTTTCATTATAAAACATTTTCTTGCTAACGTAAATTTCTGGGCTTCTCTTTACAGGTCCTCATGGAACCGAGAAATGCCCTTGGTAAACAGTATAAGAAGTTGTTTAGCATGAATAACGTACGACTCTCTCTCTCTCTCTCTCTCTCTGATCATTTAGTAGTTAGATTCATTTGATTACTTTTGTGTAATGGTTATTTACCACTTGTATAATTCCAGGTGAAGCTACATTTTACTGATAAGGCACTAAGACTAATTGCGAAAAAGGCAATGGCTAAGAATACTGGTGCCAGGGGTTTAAGATCCATACTTGAAAGCATTCTAACTGAAGCCATGTATGAGGTATGTGATTCCCCAAGGCTTATAAGTAGATATTATCCACCATCTCTATAAAGCATTTGATTATGGATATTGACATATTTAAAGGTTTTGTTGCTTATTTGCTTCAGATCCCAGACATCAAAACAGGAAGTGATAGAGTAGATGCTGTTGTAATTGATGAGGAGTCTGTAGGTTCAGTGCATGCTCCTGGAAGTGGTGGGAAAATCCTGCGTGGAGATGGTGCATTGGAGCATTACCTAGCAGAATATAAGGTAAAGAATTTAGTGGTATGGTTTCAATTTATAGATTAGTCTACGACCATTGGTATGCTTTTATGTGAACTATTTTGTGTTATTTAATAAATCATTATTGTGACAGGAACTGGCTGAGTAGAATCTGTTGGTTGAAAGTCACTTCTAACCACCCTTCATACATTTAATCACCAGCTTCCTTGGTTTTATTTTGAGTAGTATTTTGCCTGTTGAACAATGGACTTCATCAGACAAATTATTGCTTAGTTTTTAATCTATATTATTTGGGATTATTCTGGTTGACATGTGTTTTTGTACTGTAAAAGACTACTAATTGAGCATTTCTTATTTATGTTATAGGACACTGTTGAGGCAGCTGATGGGGAGTTGCAGGACGCTGAATCAGAGGTTTCATCAAGAGCAATGAGCATGTAGCACTACTACAAAGATAACTGTTAACTTAAAGTTACAATTCCTCTTTTTATTTGTAAAAATCAAATTCATGATTGGATGTAATAATCCCTTGTAAAACAGCATAGTTTCTGGTTGAAAAGTTAATTGGATAATAGGAAAAGTAAATGAGGAAAATACGTAGGACATTGTACAAAAGTTCTATTCATTCTCTTTAAGGAGACCTAATTTGTCAATTTTCAATTTTATTTCGTGTTTCCACATACGCATCTCCTTTCACTCCCCGCTGGCCATGCTCCAGAGAAAGCTAAACTCCAGGCCATCTAGTGGAGCTATGAATTATGTTTTCATCATGTGCACTAACTTGCCTTGCAGAGAACTTGTCGTGGATAACTCCATGGAGGTTGGATTTCTGTAATGTTCCTATTTTCAGTAGCTGTGCTTGGACACAGAAGAAGATTTTGAAGGTGCGTAATGCCCTAATCAAGCCAAGAACTGGTAAGATGAGTCAATGCTCATCCCAAGAGGTAATTGTTCCTTTGATATATGACGTTCTGGCATGATGTCAGGTACGGCTTCTACCGGCAAAGGAGCTTGAAGTCTAAAGCGTTTGACCTTGTGTTTGTAAGAGGTATAGTTAAATGAAAACTGGTGCTCCTTTACTTGGAAATTCTGTCATTTTGACAGGGGGTTAGGCCCCCAATCTAATAAGTTGGTGTTCCATGAATGTCAGTTCAAGATGCACCAAAGGATCCTCCCCTGCCAGGATTCGTGGCCCTAGTTGATGCTATGTTCTGTTTTATTACCTCCTTCCTGCCCCCTAAGCTAATATTTTGAGAGTGTGGGATTCATATTTGTGCACTCCGATTTTCATGGCTCTGGTCTTCTGTTTTCACTATGCTTTCTCCTCTCTAGCAAGTATCAAAACTTGTGAGAATCAAGATTTTGTTGTGTTTATTATTAAGCTCAATGTATACGCCAAACAGTGTTGGAGTGATGCACTCAGTCTTCACAACGGTTCTCCATTTCATGTATTTTGCTGGTGATTTGAACCCGTACGATGTTGAGAGGGATGGCATCAATGTTGAGATGTTCTGTGGATGAAGTCATAGTAATTTAACAACCATACTAATATTGTCTGTTTCGGAAAAGAATCAATAGAAAAAGAAAGAATTTTTTCTGATGATTGATTCAACCTCTAATAGAAACGATGTGTCAAGGTTATATTTCATAGTCTGCTTATGTGTTTTCCTTTTCTCCTCCTCTGTGGGTAGTAAAATTGGACGGACCACTATCAAGTTTTGTTTTAATTTGGGGCCGCCCGGATGGTTAGACAGCCTCTGATCCTGCAGTAACGTCTCACAAAACATTGCTGTGATTTTTGGTGACTCTGCTTTCACTTTTTTAGTTCTTGTTACCCCTACCCATTTCCACTGACATGCCATCGTAGAATAGCCCAAAGAGCTGCAAAGTTCTGTGAAGTTACTTCAAAATCAGCGAAGTCACTTGATTTATTCAAGAGAGAGGGGCTGTCCTTCACTCTATGAGCTCCTAAAAAAACATAAACAGAAGAAAGAGTCACTAGTTATTTGTCAAAGCGTCTGAAACAACTTTTTTTTCGTAAATATTGATAATTCTTTTTTTTTTTCCCAACGAAAAAGGTGTAAAATTCATTCTGTTTTGGTTGAAATAGCAGGTATATCTCATGTAATTTTAAAAAAATTAGAATAAATTCCATCCTGTTCATATCTTAGATCATTCTGAATTTTTCTTCTAAATTTTTATCTGACATGTTTCAGGTTTATCCTATTCATTTTGTTTCAGATAAAAGTTTGATAACACTAAAGTGTAATTTTATTATTAATCGAGTAAGATAAAGAGACAAAGTGTATTTGATTTGAAGATTTGGTGATTGTTTTTCAAAAATACAACACGTTTTAAGTATAAACCATACTTCTAAAAACTAAAAATACATGTTTTTTTTATTTAAAAAAAACACAAACTATGTCTCATCCACTCCACCTAAAGAGATATCCAAAGGACCTCTTTCCTGTCTAGCTGAAGGAAAGGACACAATACAACTTAGTCCAGCAGCGACATGATTCTTCTTGATTATCTGAGCCAATAAATAAATTTAAGTTAACCATTGATGAGCGTTGCTTGAAATATAAGTTAGTTACCTGGAAAATATAAGGCAACATTCTACATTTCAATGTAGCAACAATTCGTTAAAGATAAGTTAAATTCAGGTAATAACTTTTATTGTTTGTATTTTTTAAATATAAATTCTGTTTTTGTATCTATAACATTTGAATTTATTGAATTTTTATATTAATTAGTTGCATGGTGGGAGAAATTTAGCGATAATACTATAAAATATCAAAAGTTTGCATTAATCAATGTTAAATTACTTTAAATTAAATTTTTTTTAATCTTGACTATTTAAAAATACTTTAAATTTTAAAATTATGTTTAGATGCTTTATATTGTGAGTCTATTGTATAATTTGAATTAATTTATTTTTACATTTGAAATGAAATAATATCTGTTGAAATGCACACATATACATAATACATGATCTTGAAATAGAAGGTCGAAATGCTCTAGAATCAACATTTATCATTCCAATAAGAAAAACAATACACCAACAAAATTAAATTAACTACCTTGATTTAAAGTGAAGTGGTTATTCATGTAATCTTCTTTTGAAGATAACAAAAGTTGTTATTATACTACCAAATTTGTTGATTTTCTTCTTTCCTTTTTATCGTTACTTTAATTAATGGAAAGAAGGTGGAAAAAATCGAACACAAATAGGAAATAGATCCACTTGTTAAAATTAGATATATGGAATTTCTAGCTTAAAAAGATTTCAAGATGATATAATTTTTTTTAAAAAAAACAATGACTTCTTGAACTGTCCTAGATCAACTCTAGCTAAACTGCGAAACCGATGATCCAAGTTATGGATCCAATTAGATTAATAACTTCATCTTTTTAAAACAATTCTTGGTTTAATTATACCAAAAAACATATACTTGCAGAAAAGCAACCAAATAAAATTTTAAAAACAAATATGATCAAGATGGGCTATAAAAAAATGTTTGCTAATTTTATAAAAAAACAACTATAATCTTATTTGAAAACAAATTAAAAATTAAATGATTTTTAATAAAATAATATCTAAAACATAATATAATTAATATATTTGAAAATGATATTCTTAATTAATAAAAGAAATAAATAAAATAATATAATTAATATATTTGAAAATATTTTTTGTAAAATAAATTTAAACTAAAAAAAATATTAAAAAAAATCCTAGGCATGCAGGTTGGGTGCCCTATTACTCCTGGTCTATCAAAAACTTGTCAGGTCAGCCTGCGCGACTTGGTCTTTTTTATTTTTATTTTAAAAAGGATGGATGAATATTGATTTTATAAAATACAACAGACGACGTATCATTTGTATGCTCAATTTTCAACCACTGGAAAGGTGGCTGGAAAATCTAAAAGACTTAAAAAACCTAAAAGAATGGATGAATTAGGGCTTTATCTAAGATTCTAACACTTTTTTTTTTATAAGTTTCTCAATTACTTTAAGAATGCTAAAATTCACACAATATTCAAAAATAATTTTATCTTTTTAAATTCGACAACAAGGACAATTAATCAAAGCACAAGTAAATTGAGATAGATTGAGAGAGATAAACACACTGATTTTTATAGTGGTTTGGACAACCCCCTTCTCCACTCCTCGAATCTTTATTCAAGTATTCATTATTACACAAAATACTCTTAAAGGGAGAGACCTTAACAATTACACAATTTTTTTTCCGGTTCAAGATTTAAACCCAATTCTTTTACGGGCTTAGGAACCAAACTTTTATCATAATCTTGTTATGGGTTCATGATTCAAAACCAATCATTTTACAGGCTAATGATCAAATCTAACTTAACAATCTTTCTTAAGGAAAAGACTAGAATCTTTATCTGGCTTATAACCAAATAAATAACCAAGTGGGTTTAAGTGCCACTTATACTTTCACAAATAATATATCTCTAACAAGAGAATGATCACACCTTACTCAAGAAAAGATTACAAAGATTAAGCTCATGTATTTATGGAAATGTAATATAACTCAAAAAGGTGAAAGAGAGATTTTGATGCAATTAAGAATTAAAGTTTTTTCAAGAGAATGATTAAAGCTTTTTAGAATAAGAGAAATCCAAAGCATCAAGATGTAAGACATAAAGATATTGAAAAGTTAAGAGAGATCTTACATGAAATCAATTGATTATTTATAGGAAAACTCCATTCCTAGCCATTATTAATCAGAGGAAAAAGGAGAAGAAATTCTTGACATTTAATGTCACACATTCATATTTATATATATATTTTAATGAAAACAATAAAATGAAAATATACTAATAATATATTTGGTTGAGAATAAGCTTTAAACAAGTTTTATACGAAGAACATATCAACAAACATGGTGAATTCTATGAAAAAAATCAATCAAAAAGTCCAAGAAGAAAGCAAAGTGAAGACTTAAATAGAGTGTTCATTCTAGTGCTCATCTTAATCTTTATATTCTACATGATAATACAATTAAAATGAACTCACACACTTCACTTTGCATGCATTAAAGGATTGATACATAATATGATATAATCTAAGATAGACAATTCTAAGAATTCACTAAGATTAATCCGTTAAAATTAGAATTTTACTGGTACCAGTTGACCGTTTGATATGACCAAATGAACTAGTTGATTGCTTATTCATTAGTGATGAATACTTGGAAATTCTTTAGAAACCGGTCGATTAATTAGCTTGACCAATCTAAACCGGTAGACCATTTGAGTTGTTAATGGGATTATAACAGCTATCAATGACTAGTTTTTCTTAGAAATATATATTTAGCTTACATAATTGCAAAATCAGAGAGATATTCTAAATATATATTATCTATTTGAAGAGTAAAAACACTTCAAAATCATCAATTACTCTAATTGGTGCTATTAAACCTTCATAATCTAGCACAAGAGTATTCAATCTTATTCTCACTACACTTAAACACCTTCAAACCCTGTAAGTGTTATCTTATGAGATATAAATATATTAGAACTTTCAAGTGTATTATCCACTCTATTGAGAGACTTAGTTGTGATACCAAAATCACTCTTATAAACTTTTGAGAGTTAGGTAAAAACTCTTGGTATTGGTGAAGTAATTTTACCAAGGAAAGATCTTGAAGAGGGTACATCTTCAAGTGGAAAAAATCTTGAAGATGACATATCTTTAAGTGGTGTAGAAATCTAGAAGAGGGAATATCTTCAAGTGGTGTAAAAATCTTGGTGTGGATTCATCAAGTGGCTATTGTACTATTGAACTAGGACTAGTGAAGGAATACAATACTGAAATATGGGTTAATATTTGAGATGTGGACGTAGGCTTGCCAAACCATGTTAAAAACAAGTTTTCATATTCTCTCCCTTATCTATTTACTTTAAACACTTTAATTATATTGTTGATTATTGTGTTTACTTGAAGCAATTTGTGTTATTTGTAGAAATTAATGATACACCTAATTCACGCCCCTCTTAAGTGTTAAGTTGTCTTAATCATTGAACAACAATTATAAGGTATTTTTAGGAAGAAAAGAATTGTTGCAAAAGCTTGCATCTTAGCTAAAATAGCTCTTGAGTGTTTAGTAAACTTGTTCCAAAATAGATATAAAACTTTTAGTGTGATAAAAAGTGCAAGGACATAATTGACCAAATATATGTTATCCATTTAAAAGCATTATAGTGATAAATACCACAACATGTGATAAAATAATTTTTCATAAGGTAATTTTCACTATGTATTAATTTTGGCAATGAAAATATTTTTGTATGAGAATTTGAAAATAAAATATTTAAGGATGAAAATAATTTTTGTGATGCCAAGTTAAATCCTATAAAGATTTGATTACATATATATTAAGCT
>Ga0307507_10008336_pt1 | contig 14398 bp, 8 predicted proteins | sample 7_EM_MG_FD_207223 | JGI IMG/M metagenome (GOLD analysis project Ga0307507, IMG submission 207223) | Populus trichocarpa ectomycorrhiza microbial communities from riparian zone in the Pacific Northwest, United States - 7_EM | ecosystem: Host-associated > Plants > Roots > Unclassified | place... | reverse complement strand
CTTTAAAGTAGCTTTTATTTATTTAAAATATGTTATTAGTATAAAAGAGGTAAATATAATTATGGTTGCCAAATGCGCAGATTACTGGCAGGTTGCGCGCAGGTTGCGTATAGGCTGCGCGCAGGCTACGTGTCAAAAAAACACAACATAGGCTAGTCGGTCGAGTTGCCAAATAACCTCAACTGCGCGCCAATTACGTCAACCACCAACTATTAAGGCCATTAAAAGGGTACCATATTTTGCCAATGTTATATTATCCGCCAAATTCTGCCAACTGCCGCATTGTCGCATATTGTCGCATATTATTTAGTATTGTTATATACTATCTAGTATTGTCGCATCCTGTCTGTTTGTATATATATAGATGGCAACCACAAAAAGAAGAGTTGCCAGTATTGGGAATAAGGCAAGTTGCCATTACACAAGGCATATTGCCGTTACGTATTAACATGGCCCTAGCGTAGTAAGGAACCTTAAGTTCCTTACCCCTTTTCTCATTCCTAAAAAGAATTAATTAACCATCATTATACTATCTACAAACCGTAGCTACGTGATATTACCTTATATTACCAACAGTCCTCTAATATAAACCTATTAGTCCATCCTATATCCCTACTAAGAGAAGCAGCTTCTACAATACTATATTAGAGAAAATTGGGTTTAGTACTCTATATAGCCACTATAACGCGTCCGGATATTGCTTTTACAGTATTATAGCTGGCAAGGTTTAATCAGAACCTAAATTAAAAGCATTATTAAGCAGTAGATAGAGTAATCTAGTATCTATATAGCACAAGAAGCAGAGTAATCTGCTATAGAGGAGATAAGAAAGGAATAAATAGTAAAGGGAGAGATAAAGGAATACACAACAAAGGACAAGATAACGGAAGAGATAGTAGAAGTAAAGTGCAATTATTTATCTATACTAGCAATACATTATTTGCGGACAACTCCATTAATAGAAAGAGCTTATAAGAATATATTATAAAGCTATTTAGGGGACCAATCACCTGGAGAGTAAATAAGTAGGGTATAGTTATGACGTTAAGTATAGAAGCCGAGTTATTAGCCCTATTATAGATAGTAAAGAAAGCTATCTTTATTAGCAGACTATTTAAAGTAATAATATTAAGGCTAAATAAGCCTTTAATTATTAAATATAATAATACCTAGACACTTTAACTAATTATAGAAAATATAGTAAAGCTAATTATAAAGCTCTAATATGTTAATATCTATTAACACTAGCTACATTAGGAATACGCAATAAGATAAGTATAATTTTAATAGATAGTAATAAAGGAGATAATTGCTAATGGACTTACAAAGGCCCTACCTAAGCAGAGGTTTTAGAACTTCGTTAACTTAGTTAAAATAGTAGATATTAAAGAGCGGCTAAATAAGGAGAAGCAACTAGAGGACCTAAGGGAGAAGGTTAGGGCGAGAAGAAAGGATTTAGATAACATTATAGTTCAATTAACGCATTGACGGACACAAGAAGGTGGTTAGCTTTGACCTTAAAGAGCTCAAAGCTAAAGGGGGTGTGTTAGATAATCTATATTCTCTAAAGGCGTAGGTTACGTGCACGAGTCACGTGCACAAAGACATATCACTAAAGACACGTTAGATTAAGGTCAAAAAGCATCAATCAACAATTAAGTCAAGATCATCAATCAATCAACCCATTTTATCAATGAACCCCTCTACATAAATTATCTGACACAAGCCAGGCGCAGGAGCCAAAGCTCTTACTAAGGACGACCTCTTACTTATTTCAGCCAGGCAGGTATCACAAATAATATAAGCTAGCTAGTAGGTAGAGACACAAAATTTAATAAGTAATCTATTTTATTCAAGGTAGCTCTAAGAGCCCTAATATACATAAGAAAATAACCCTAGTTCGACCTTCGGTGTCCATAGTCGTTCAGAGTCCAACACCCCAGCAGTAAAGCTACCTCCATAGCCAACAACTTAAGCGTCATTAGGAGGAGCTTAAGCATCTATATAATCACCTGGAAACGTTCTATAAGGCCACGATTATGGTAGAAGGCAATTATATAACTCTCACCAACCATTTCCAAACACTTAATTGGCTTTTACTGGAGCTTAAAAGGACTAAGCAAAAATTCATAGAGCTCTTTAAGCAAAAACGGAAGGGGCCAGAGGCTGCAATATATAAATATTTAGCTGGCTGCTCAGAGGCTACATGGCAAAAATACGAGAAATACTTTATCAGGGCAGACGACACGGCGACTTACTATACAGCAATTATACTAAATCCAACACTTAAGATGCAATAGTTTACTAAGCAATTGTCAAATAATCTATATTCTCTAAAGGTGTGGGTCACGTGCACGAGTTATATACACGGAGCACATATATTATAAATCTCTTTATCTAAGCTTAGAGCCTAAGGGGCTTACCAGCACAACAAAGAACGATTAAGTCAAGATCATCAATCAATCAACCCATTTCATTAATGAACTGCTCCACACAAACTTTGTGATAGTTATAAGCCCAGTCCGCCGACTTAAGAAGCTATTTAGCTATTACTTAATTATTTAAAGAAATTCTACCTTATTGTTAGACTCTGACACCTCATTGTTAAGACGCAGACTCTAATAGAAATCCTACCTTAATCATCAAAGGATAATCCTGATAATAAGGACAATCCTAACAACGAATTCCATCTTAATTCCCCTCTGTTTATTAGTCAAAATAACTCCACCAATATTAAGTTCGTTGACTACGATTATCCTTAATAAATTAGAAGACTAGGAGTAATAGATCTGGCAACTATAAGCCCTTATAAATTAGCAAATTTAGGCCTATATTAACCCAGCTATAGAAGCACCTTAAAAAGGTCTACTTAAAAAACTACCTCTTCCAAAAGTTATAGATTTTAATAAGAATGCAACCTTATATACACAGCTTTTAACAAACCAACAGAGAGCGTATAAGAATAGTAGACGATACTACAACTAGGATATAAAGTACTTCCTAAAACAGAAAAAGCATCTGTAATAGATACGCACCCAAATTACGTCTATAGTATTAATCCAAAAGAAGCTACTGCTTGACCCTTCCCTTACAGTTAAGGAATAGCTAATTTGGTTAAAAGAAGACACTAAGCCCTTAAAGAACTTTATAATAAGGAAGGTATAACTACAGTACACAGAATTACTTAAGGGACTTAAGTAGGCAAAAATTACCCAGTAGCTTAACAGATAGGAGTATGCAATAAAAATAGCAGAGAAGTATAGTTTTTTATAAATAACTAATAGGATCTAGCTAATAGACCTTGTGAATGCAATATAACCTATAAGCGAAACCTATTTTGTTATATACACCAAACAGGCAAATGATACCGAAAAGGCTTACTTATTAGAATACCATAAAGTAACAATAGAGCTATAGGAAGCATTTATAAACCTCTTAAAGGTTATACTATCCTTAACTACCAGAGGGAGTGCATTTAATATAGACTTTACAGGAGAGTCCAAAGAGGATATCTCTATTACTGCTAAAGTCTAAAAGGGAAGAGGGAACAGCTTATCTTATAGTTAAAAAAGGGCAGGGATAAATTTAACTAAAGAGACGTTTTTTAAGAAGTTAAAGAACCTAAAATACCTGGCATGCAATATAAGAGGACATACCCTTCCTAACTATTAGTATCTATTTAAGTGTAAGAGGCCTAAGGGATTTAATGCTGAGGGTATACGCATAAAAAAGGTATATAAAAAGGTAGAATATAACAAGGATCTAGCTGCCTAAGTAAAATGACTTAAGCTCAAGGAATCAAATATTAATAAAGCTTAATAACAACAGGTTAAGAGTTAGGAGATAGTTAGGAAGATTAAAGGAGAAGCTAATATAATATTCCTAGAATCGTATTACACCAGTTAACTCCATCTACTAAAGCTATTAACTATTCTTGACTTAGGAACCACTCTTTATATCTTTAATAACCTCTCTTATTTCTATAATTTTAGGAAAGCTCCAAGACACAAATATATTATTATAGGCAGCTCAGAAGTGCCTATACTAGGTTACAGTAATATTACTATCTAAGTTACAAAACCAGACAAGAGCAAGGGAATCCTACGTCTTAAGGACGTTGCCTTTTATACGGACTTTAATATAAATCTAGTGTTGTTCCGTCTACTTTAAAAATAAGGGTACTATTAGGATAATAAAGAAGAGAACAATCTTCTAGTTTAAAAGGACAACACAATCCTATATTAAATGGAAGAACGTTATAGACAATAGACTATTAAATACGTCTAACTAGGAAGTCTATCAGCGTTTAATACAAGCCGACTACTACGCTAATGGAAGCGTAGAGTATTATCAAGAGACGCTTATCCAAATTTAAAAGGAGATGTATATCTATAGTATCTACGTCTAGGTTATCTAGGACCTATAAGCCTTTATTATTTAGGTCTTAACGCCTTAGGAGTTAAGCTTTAAGGCCCAAAGACAACAGAATATTAATATTACAGTCTCACTAAAATTAAGCGTTAGGTCTCAAGAAGGTTCTTAAAACAGAAAATTAATAAACCCTTTCTTAACCTCTATATTAACTAGACTGACCTTAAGGAAGCGCATGCCGGATTTATACAAGTTATATTCATCCACAACACTTTCTTAGAAAGAACCTTCCTATATTTTATAACAACGCATAGCGAAGAGAAGGAGACACTATAAGTGCTTAAAGATTTTATCTAATGGATTCGTCTAAGGTACAACCTTAAAGTTAATACTATTAGATCAGACAATGAGCTAGGGAGAAGAAGAACCCTTAAATAGCTATGGACGCAAGGGATTACATTTAAGCCTTTAGCGCCACATACCCAAGCATAAAACGGCACCGCCGAACGCTTAGGGGGTGTTATCATTAAGAAAGGACGTACTATAAAAATTGCTGCCAATCTACTACATAATCTATAGAACAAGATAGTTAACTATATAGTCTATCTTTAAAATCAAACGCCATGGGAAAGCAATGGATGGAAATCACTATATAAAAGGTTCCATACCTTCCTAGCTAATAGGTTAAGAAAGCCGCAACTAGCGCACCTAAAAGCCTACAGCTATAGGGCGTACGCAATAACATCAGACGCCTAGCTAAAGAAGAAAAGACTAAGCAAGCTAGATCTGTGAGCCTATATCGGCTACCTTATTAGCTATAACTCTACCAATATCTACAGGATCTAGATCCCGCATAAAAGTATCATTATTTTTACTAGGGATGTTATCTTTAACGAAAAGACGTTCTTTAACGGTAAGCAAACGGACATTTTAAAGGATCTACACGCTAAATTAGATACGCTAATTAAGAAGATTTAACTCCCTAATACCCTAACTAAGAACGAGGTTCTTCTAAAAGATAAGGACAAAGTATTTAAACCATTAATTTAAGAGGAAGACAACGACGTTAATAAGCTAGTTTAAACCTTTAATAAGTTAGCAGATCTTAAGCTTGCAAGAGCTCTTAAAGACGCATATTATACGCCACCTCCAATAAAAGAAGACGAAGAATCTCCATATACCTTTTACGTTAAGTATTCTACAAAGTCAGATACTAATTAGGACACTATTAACCGAGTAGGAGATAGGTTTTACACTTAGGGGGTGTTTAATAACTTAGTTAAAGACTCGTTTAAGGAAGCTGGCAATAATAGGCTTAAAGACTTTGTTACCAAAAGGATCACCTTAGCCTATTATAGCGCCTTTATAGCAGGAAGGAAGTTCAACCTTAATAGTCAACTTAACAACAGCAAGCTAAAATCAGGCAGAACACATAATATTAAATTACATAGGAAGAACTTACCTCTACTACTTTAGTTAATTAAGGACCTTAATACGCATCCTCTTTAAAATTAGTTCTAAGAAGCTTAATAAGCCTATCTCCAATCTCATTATTAAATAAGGTTATTTTAGGAAACAGATAAGAAGCATATAAAGGGACAGCAGATCCTTAGCTTAATATAGATATTCGTCTACAAAACAGATAAGCATAGATTCCTCTAGAAATGCAAGGCACGCTTAGTTATATACAGAAATCAATAGGCTCCAGGAGACCTACCTATAAGAGCTACTATATTAGCTAGTACGACCTTCCGAACCCTTATAGCGATTACCGCAAAATTCAACCTAGAGATAACACAGATAGATACAGTCAATACGTTTATCTATTACGATCTTGACAAGGTTATCTATATAAAGCTACCACCAGGGTTTAACAAAGGAAAGACAGACAAAGTACTACGCTTAAGAAAAACCTTATACGGACTACAACAATCACCACTATTATAGCAGAAGAATCTTATAAGCTCATTAAACAAATTGGGTTTTAAAGAGGTACCTTAGGAGCCGTATATTATACTAAAAGGTAGAATAGTCGTCTTCTTCTATGTTAATAATATCGTCTTCTGCTATAAAAAGATAGATAAAAAGAAGGCTTAAGAAGCAATCAAGGAGCTAAGCAAGGAATACCAGATAAGTACCCTTAGCGAGCTAAAATAGTTCCTAGGAATCTATATGCTACGCAATTATAGCTAGAGGCTCCTATAGCTATTCCAGGAAGCCTATATTAAGAAGATAGCTAACTAGTACAAGATAGATCTTAAAGGGCGTCTTCCAGATACTCTAATAGCAGAATTAGAACTCCTTCCTACTAATTACCAATTAATCTGTCTAACGCGTCCGTCCCCTAATATAGACCTATTAATCCGTCCTATATCCCTACCAGCCTCTACAATACTATATCAGAGAAAATTGGGTTTAGTACTCTATACAGCCACTATAACGCGTCCAGATATTGCTTTTACAGTATTAAGGCTAGTAAGGTTCAATTAGGACCTAAGCCAAAAGCATTATTAAGCAGCAGACAGAGTTATCCAATACCTATATAGCACGAGAAGCAGAGCAATCTACTATAGAGAAGATAAGGAAGAAACAAATAGTAGAGGGAAAGATAAAGGAATACGCAACAAAGGACAAAACGATGGAAGAGACAGTAGAGGTAAAGCGCAATCATTTATCTATGCTAGCGATGCATTATTTGCGGACAACTCCATTAATAGAAAGAGCTCGCAAGGATACATTATAAAGCTATTTAGAGGGCTGATTGCCTAGAGAGCAAACAAGCAGGATATAGTTATAACGTTAAGCACAGAAGCTAAGTTATTAGCCCTATTATAGACAGTAAAGAAAGCTATCTTTATTAGCAGGTTATTTAAAGCAATAACGTTATAACTAAATAAGCCCTTAATTATTAAATGCAATAATACCTAAACGCTCTAACTAATTATAGAAGACATAGTAAAGCTAATTACAAAGCTCCGACACGTTAACATCCATTAACACTAGCTACGTTAGAAATACGTAATAAGACGAGTATAATTTCAATAGATAGTAACAAAGGAGATAATCGCTAATGGACTTATAAAGGCCCTGCCCAAGCAGAGGTTTTAAAGCTTCGTTAATATAATCGGAATAGTAGATATTAAGGAGCGGCTGAATAAGGAGAAGCAACTAGAGGACCTAAGGGACAGTATTAGAGCAAGACAGAAGGATTTAGATAAGATTATAGTCCAATTAACTTATTAACGGACACGAGAAGGTGGCTAGCTTTAACCTTAAAGAGCTCAAAGCTAAGGGGGTGTGTTAGATAATCTATATTCTCTAAAGGCGTGGGTCACGTGCACGAGTCACGTGCACGGAGCACGTGCATTGTAAATCTCTTCATCTGAGCTTAGAGCCCAAGGGGCTCACCAGCACAACAAAGAACGATCAAGTCAAGATCATCAATCAATCAACCCATTTCATCAATGAACTGCTCCACACGAACTTCGTAACAGCAATAGGCTGGTCACAAAGAGAAGGAGGCATGGATTCTAAAGGTTGAGGAACTTGTTAGAGGCCTCTAGCTTAAGTATAAAGGCAAGCGTCAAGCCACTCAATCGTCGCTAATAGCAGAGCCAGCACCTGTACAGAAGCCGCCAAAAGAAAAGATCCACACCTCTGCCCGAAATCACAAGCGCCTTAAGACTTCTCACCAGCCAGAAGAGGAAGCTCCGATTATACAACCCAATCGCTTTAACAACTACCTAGCCACGAACACTATACAACTCAAAGATGGCGAAGACTTTGACGTTATTCAATACTGGCAGGATCGCTACTACAGCCAGCCTGACCTTGCCTAATTTGCCCTTAATATTCTTGCAATCCCACCTATATCGGATGACTGCGAGCGCCTATTCAGCAGCGCTAAGATACTACTTAAGGATCGTCGCTCTCGCTTGCAGATGGATATAATTAAGGCAAATGAGTGTCTTCGCCACTTGTATAGGCCTCCGCGGAAAGGCTCATATAACAATGAGGAAGTAGGGGTACTAGAAGGAGAGCCGGATAACCAGCCGCGATCCTTCAAGGAAGCTGCAAAGGCTCGGCTAGCTGCTTCAAAGGCTGCGGACGACGCCGCCGAGTTGGTAGATAATGAGGATGATCTACAGGAGGAATACGCCGCGATTAAGGTCGACGGCGATGAGGTTGAAGTAGATAAGGTAGATAAGGTATAATCCAATCCAAAAAGATCACTAGAGAGACTCTAGATTAGTCGTATTTACAGTCGTCTTTAGGCGCTTCCGCTTTTTACCACCAGAGGCCTTCCTAATGCGCCTTTTAGGAACAGCAGGAGCCTTGCCCGCACAACTGCTACTAGCATGGCTACTACTACCTCCACGCGATAATCGGCTAGTGACGTTAACAAAGCTATCTATAGGATCAACAGTATCAAACAAGGAGGGCAGTAATGTGGGCAGCAATAAGGACAACGCGATAAGGGCAGAAATAAGGACGACGCGATGTGGGCAGCAATAAGGACGACGCGATGAGGGCAGTAATAAGGGCGACGCGATAAGGGCGAGGATTAACTTCAGCGGATTAAATCAGACGTCGCTACACTATAAAACGATCCTTAATATACGGATTGATAATTATATAGCGAATTGTAATAGATTTAATAGGATCGGCTCTCTATAGTGGCGTTCGCCCCTACCTAAATCCTTACCACTAAGGTTCTATATCAACCATATATATCTAGATCTGGTTTCATTGGTTACCTAGTTACCGCTAAAGCTTCAAAACCAATATAGATTAAGCCAATCAAAGCTCCGAACCGGTTAAGGATTTGATTATTAGAAAACCGAACTAGACCAAATAATGAACCAAACCAGTTGCATCACTGCCGGTAACTTTAACACCTCATATCTCCATGCAGCGGCTAGCAACGCCAAAAGTTACTGTCGAGTTATATAACTGTATAACTTAGGCAATATAACTGCCTGAGGCAGTTACAGTTATGTATTATATAGTTATCTAACAATATAACTATATAATATAACATAATTATTACCTACATGCCTAAAGTGGAGCACAAAGCTAATGGGTCGGCCTTGAGAGCGCTTCTAGATTGAAAGTCTGAGACTGCTGTAGGCATGGGGTCTTGCTGAATAAGAGGATGCTCAACCTGCTTTGGTTGAAGGCTCAGTACAAGATCGACATCAAGGCAAGAAGTATATAGTATTCGTCTCTCCCATTGGGGTAATTAGGATCTTTGCCAGGCGCGTTCGGCCACTGCCACACCCAGTACATTGTGTACGGCCTATTAACTTTGACATTCTCCGGTATCCTGACATCGGTTTCGCACAACAGCTTATGCTCGCTTCCACGCTGTCCGAGCAGTGGATTGGGTGTTCGCTTTTTACAGAAGTTTGCCTCAGTTGCGCCATTCCCAAGTTGGTAGCATCTTGTTGAATTGAGGTTATGGGGCTAAAACTCTGTGCATTATTTATTATCTATATAGGTGAAGAGATTTCAAGGAACTTCGACCGCCGGTCGAAGTTGTCTGATTGGTCAGATTCCTGCCAAGAGGTTTCTCCCACAAGTCTCATCACGTGATATCGTTGCGGGCTTTTCCAACAACCCCTTATCTCAGGTGCCTCAGCCGCTTCGCAAGGAATTAGCCCAGCACGTACCACCCCCCCTGCACAACCCCTGCACAACCCCTGCACCCTAGAATTCCTCTGCGAAGCGTCTGAGAGATTATGGGCGCGCGTTTGCAGTAAGCCAGGCCAGATTTCCAACGTGTGTTAACTTTAAGCAACCATAATAGGGTCAATCTAGCAGCTACGGCTACAGTTCGCGATGCAATTAAATTGCAACCTCCTCTACTAGTATATTTTAATTAATATAGCTAACTAACCACCGTATTAAGGGTCGAAGTACAGCCTTAAAGTTTAAAAACGCGTTTTTTGAAGCCAGGCTAACCCAACTAGCCTCATCGACAGAGCGACCGTACTCCACCACCACAACTCTATTTACTATTAAACTTTATAAGGTGCCTCCTATACCCTATTACAAACAGCTCACCTAATTATACTATACCTATACTAATAGGTATAGATTTGCTTCGCAAATCCTATCCCTCCGTCGTGCTGCGCTGCGGGGGCTGCTTCGCAGCAGGGGGTAAGCTTTGGGCAGAGCCTCATGCAGAGCTTTAGTAGAGCTTCGTGCAGAGCTTCGTGCAGAGCCTTGTGCAGGGCCATGTGCAGGCGTGCAGACGTGTAGATTGCAGACGTGCAGACGTGCAGACATTCGTACGGGCGTTCGTGTGGGTAACTAATTGATTGATCATTGTATAGACGTTTATAAAGCCGTTCATATGGGCGTTTAGTTGATTGATTGTATAGACGTTTATAGAGCCGTTCGTGTAGACGATTATAGAGTCTTCCTAATATATCAGTGCTGCGTATTAGGAGAGCTTTGGAGCTCCGTATTAAGCTTCGAGTAGAGCTTCGAGGAGCCTCGCGTAGAGCTTTTAAGCAGAGCTTTTGAGCAGAGCTTTTAAGCAGAACTTTTGAGCAGAGCTCCGTGCAGAGCTCCGTGCAGAGCCTTGAGTAGAGCTTCGAGCAGAGCGTCGTGCAGAGCTTCGAGCAGAGCTTTGATAGAGCTTCGAGTAGAGCCTCATGCGGAGCTTTGAGCAGAGCTTCGATAGAGCTTCGAGTAGAGCCTTGTGTAGAGCCTTGAGTAGAGCTTCAAGCAGAACGTCGTGTAGAGCTTCGAGCAGAGCTTTGATAGAGCTTCAAGTGGAGCTTTGATAAAGCTTTGAGTAGAGCCTCGTGCAGAGCATCGAGCAGAGCTTCGAGCAGAGCAGAGCTTTGAGCAGAGAGCTTCTCTATATAGACCTTGTATTTTGGCTTGTTTTTGAAGGCCTTGTATAGGCGTTCGTGCAGGCGTTCGTGGAGGCGTTCGTGTAGACGTTCGTGTAGACGTTCGTGTAGGCGTTCGTGTAGGCGTCCGTGTAGACGTTCGTGTAGACGTTCGTGTAGGCGTTCATGTAGGCGTTCGTGTAGGCGTTCGTATAGACGTTTGTAGAGATATTAGGGGCATAATCAGGCTCTATTGCGGATGCAATATATAGAGTAAGAGATAAGCTTTTAAATAGAGGTATTGGCAAGCTAAGCAGCGCTATATTAGGGGGCGATATACAACGTTGAAGGCAATAGAACCGTCACCCACCAGCGAGGCTGTACAGCCCTTACAAAACGCGCCCATAATCTCTCAGACCCTCGGAGAGGAATCCACCTCGGCGCTCTGTAATTGGCTACTAAAGCTAGCGCAAGCGCTAACGCCTGCGGCGTACGTTAGGCTGCGGCGCCGGTCGCTAATTGGCTTAGGAGTTTGAAGGAGTCACAGGGGTCACAGAGGTGTGGTGGTGTCAGCCGCTAATTGGTTCAGGAGTTTGCAGGAGGTGAGGTGGATTTTCTCTCCGAGGGTCTGAGTCAACTGAGATAAACAACCCCCTTGGACCCCCTGCGCACTGCGTGCTCTATTTCGCTGCGTGGCCAGTACAATGGGTGGGCAGAGGTGTTGCAAAGCCTTTAGTAGAGCTTCTGATAGAGCTTTGGCAGAGCTTCGTACGGAGCTTCGTGCAGAGCTTTTGCAGGGCTTTGGTAGAGCTCGATGCAGAGCTTTTACAGAGCATTGGTGGAGCTTAGTGTTTTGAAGTTCATCACGTGGATTCTGCCACAACTTACCGCGCGCGGTTTTGTTTCTAACTAATCAGAAGCTGGCTTGGCGGGGGTTTGAATTCCGGGACCCGAAAATATAGACCACTCGTACCTCGGGTCAATAAGCAATACACAGAGTTTTAGCCCCATAGCCTCAATTCAACAGATGGTTCCATGTCTCACAATCCTATCTTTGTCATCATAGGCAGAGGGTTGATGTCACCGGCCATTCCATCACATTTATTCGGCCGCCGCAGCTTCCAGTTGGTGTTCTTACAGGAAAGTGTGGATAGTAGTCTCTCTCCCTCTTTGCGTTATGTCCTTTATCGAGACTGTCATTGTCCCTGATGACGGGGGAAATCTGTCTGCAGAACATAGCCGTCCCGTAGTTGACAGCACTCAACGTCTAGATGGTAAGGAGAAGAAGAGGGTCCAAAATCGTATCGCCCAGAGAACACATCGTAAGTGTATACCGTGATTGGAAGTCCAAGGTTGTGGAAAAGAAAACAACGGCTGATAGTATCATTTACAGGTCGCCGTTTAAAAACGCAGCTGGAAGTACTCCAGGAAAAATTAAAGGTGCATGAGAAGCAAATTAAGGAACCAACCAGGGTCCAGTCATCCAGCTCGACTTTGGTATCTGCCACAGCATCTACCACAGTGGACTCGATATGTCCGGTGCCGGCGATACGAAATGATCATGCAATGACTGTTGATTTCTTCATGAGTAGGTAGATCGCATCGCTGCTGGCATCTTTATTGCTAACTTCGTCAGCGCCATCAGCCGATGTTAATAACGGCTGTCCTTCACATGAGGTCGAAGCCGTGGACCAAGCAGCGTCCCTCAACTCCAATAGTTTAACCGCAGCCTTCTCGCTAGATAACTCGTCCTGTGCTTGGAACACGCCGCCCGGGTTGCAAGAACCTCCAGCTCCTGTGACATTATGTTCCACGTCTAGCGTGCCGGTAGGATTGGAATTGGACGCATTCTGCTCGCCACAGAGCCTTTATGGCCTGAGGCCTAACAAAGAAGCTCATCTATGCTTGTCCGACTACCCCGCCGACATACCACAAGAGGACGTTCAGCGGAACGTGGATGCAACTGCTCCCCTTCAAGACCGTATCCGTTATGTCATGGATCAGACCGTAGCTATGGGGTTTGGCACTCTCGACGAGGTCGTTGCAGCATACTACACAGAAATGTTTGAGCATACCTCTCCATTGTATAAGGAACAGAGATTGAGCCGCAACCGGCGACTGCCTCGGCTTCTAAGCACCCTCCACAACGCGGCCAAGGACTGGGCGGAATGGGAGCGTCGAGGGTTCCGAGAACAGATTACCCAAGGCGCCGAAGAGATCCTTGTTGAGGAGTTGAATTCCTTCATTGCGCAGCATTCGTTTGGCGCTGCTAGCAAAGGACCCACAACCTATGGTCTAGAAGGCAAGCAGGCTGGAAGAAAGAGAGACCGTAAGGAGAGGCGGGAAGTTCAGGACGACGTAAGTACACATTGATTTTGTGCCTCCATTCAATATCTTTGACTGGCGTCAGTAACGTGGGACTGATCAGACAAATAGCTTCCAAACCTTTGGGCTTTAGCAACAGCTCTGCTATCAAAAGATAACACACTCAATCAAGATGCCCGCCGAGACACGGTGCTTACTATCATCGAGACTTTGTGCTTCGACCGAAGTGAAAACCTCGGAGGCCGATTACAACGGGAAGGGGAGGTAGCTGTTTATCTTAACAGCACCGGAAGTTCTTCCTCTCAGTCCTATAATAACTGCAATGACTTTTAAAAGCAATAATGCAATACGACCCCCTGGTCGTACCCTCCTAGTCATCCACACAGCCGTATATATAGCGTAGGCACGCACACATACACATCCATACACAATACACCATATGGATCTTTCCTATAACCAGGGTTGTCGATGATATTTTTATTCATTGCTTCATAACAATATATTCATTCATAAGGAGTGATAATGATTGAATATTTTGCCAGTCCTTATGAATGAATATTCATAAAATTATAAATATATATAGAGGCTTGGACTAGTAAATATTAAGTCGTCAGAGCGCTTAAAGTTGTGAGTAAAAGGACGAGTTATATAAAGCTAGAGGAGAGAGCTGCTGGTGAACGTTTAGGGGGGATAGAGAGGGGCGGAGGAGGGTGGAGGCCTCTAGGGAGACATTGGCCCCGTTGATTTAGTAACCCCACCATGCCAAGACCAGTGATACTGCCTATATCTAAGATATCGCGATTATTCATTCATATCGCGATATTTTGGTTGGCTTATGAATTGAATGCGATATAGGG
>Ga0307507_10008335_pt1 | contig 14399 bp, 6 predicted proteins | sample 7_EM_MG_FD_207223 | JGI IMG/M metagenome (GOLD analysis project Ga0307507, IMG submission 207223) | Populus trichocarpa ectomycorrhiza microbial communities from riparian zone in the Pacific Northwest, United States - 7_EM | ecosystem: Host-associated > Plants > Roots > Unclassified | place... | reverse complement strand
TGCGATTATTTTAAGCCTATATGCAGGCCTAGACCTTATATGGGTGGCTTTATTAACTTTGTTAAAGATTATATATATCCCTATACAAATTTAGGCAACGGACGTCGCAACGGATGTCGCAACGGACATCGCAACGAACGCCGCAACGGACGTCGCATATATAAGGCCCAAAAGTTAATCGATTATAGAGCTGGTTCTTGCAATTATTTTAAGCTTATATGCAGCCCCAGACCTTACATGGGTAGCTTTAACAATTTCGTTAAAGAAGGTGACTGCTCTATATACAAAACAAGTCGGATCGCCTAAGAAACCTTATAAAAGTCTCTCAGACCATAGAATCAACTTTTTAACAAAAAAGGTTAGCAATATCCGCTTGCGGATATACGTAAGTCCGCTAATTGATTCTATGGTCTGAGCTTGCTAAGGTAAGCGGAACGCGAGGATTGAAGATTGGGCGCGGAAAAGTCAAGCCGATCCGACGTGGCTCAGACTGAGGCTTTGCGGGGCTTAGTCAAATGCTGAGCCACGATGACCCTAAGTGCGGGACACCGTTTGTAGTCTCTGGTCGTGTAGGCTAAAACGCAGTGCGTATATGGGATTTTAGTATTATTGGAAAGCTATAGGCAGTATTTTTTTAGTCTATAACTAATTGTAATTATTAGCTTTAGTTTGTTCCGTAATATATGAGGGTTAAATAGAGCGAGGCTCTAATATAGTGATGCTAAAGGCGCCAGGCAAGGTGCAGCTGCGAGAACGGGTTGATTATTAGGTTAATTATGTATATGCCTACGATTAATTATATAGCTGATCCTAAAATGAGCTAAATCTAATATGCTAAATATAGATATAGGTAACCTCTTTTTACAGCAGTTAATTGACCTATTTCCCGAAAACTGGATTCTGTTCCTAGAACCGGATCTGGTTTTTAGAATTGCGCCTTTTTTATAGTGGTTAATTGGCCTATGTCCTAAAACCGGAATTAGGATTTGGTTTCTAGAATTAGATCTAGTTTTTGGGATCAATTTAAGCTAGGACTGAAAATAATCCGATTAGCTTAATACTATATCTTTTTAGTCACATTTAGTACGTCTAGGACCCAGAATCGGGATATAGCCTTTAGAATTAGAATATAGTTTTTAGAATCGGATCTAGTTCTTAAAACGAGATCTTGTTTTTAGTTAAAACTTGGGCCAATATTAAGGGGTAGATTCTATATTTATTCTTAACATTCCTACCTTATTAATATGCAATTTAGAGCTAACTCGTACCCTAGTTACCCTATAAAACGCTAATAGGCCATTAATTATCTAGTACTATGGTAATATGTTTAAAGCAAAGGTCACTACTAAGGTCAAAGCGAGCTATAAACAAGAATTTTTAAAAGTAAAAGGAGACCTTTTTACAAAAGGCTAATAGATTAAAGCGAGACTATGACACAGATTGCTATATCCTAATACGGCACAACAGTCGATTTTATACCTATACGTCTATAGATTAACCTTTATGGCCTCTAAACCCATAAGATTTAGTAGGCCCTCTTCTCTCTATTACTATATGGACTACTAACTGCTTTAAAGGAAAAGTTCTATCCTGTACTAGCTAAGAAAACGCTAGCACATTTTAACTAGGTTAAAGAGGGTAGGCTAATAAAGGCTAATTCTAAGATATCTGGATTAGAAAGCGATAAGTCTTTTCTTTATAGAGGACCAAACGAGTTATAGGCTGGCCTAACTTACGCTACTAAGCATATAAAGGTAGAGAACTATTATGCGAGCTAGGTAATTGTGCGACTAAAATGATTTGCTAAGACTAAACTAGTATAATATAGGTTTAGGTAGGGCATCCTAAGGGATATTTCTTTTTGGGATAGCCTAAAATTAACTATAGTGAAGACTCTTATAGAGATCTCTAGTAATTACTACAACTTAGCTAAGAGTTGCATTATAATTAAAATATCTATTTTCTAATTAAAAATAAAGCGGTGTAAATACTAATTAAATAGTATGCTTTCTCGCGAAATCCGTAAGCGAAATATATAAGCTAAACGCTAACTATCTAGAGACGGCCACTAAAAACCGGCTAAAGGTATATCGCTATAGGCACTCCCCGTTACTCCTAACTATTATAGGTAACTTACCTACCATTATAGGTACTCCCTAATATTATAGGTGCTCTCCGTTACCGTAGGTATTGCCACTTATAGGTACTCCCCTTTATCGCGGGTACTCCTTATTATTATAGGTACTCCTTATTATCGTGGGTACTCCTTATTATTGTGGGTACTTCTTATTATTATAGGTACTCCTCATTGCCATAGGTACTCCTTACTATCAGGAGTACTCCCTATTGTGGATACTCCCTTCTATTATAGGTGTTCCCTGTAATTATAGGTACTCCTACTTATAGGTACTTATTAATATTATAGTGTAACGGGACTAGCCTAGTTACAGTAGGAATATCTCAGTAAAACACTTAATAGATAGAACTTAAAGCTTTAACCAAATTCTGCCAAATTCTGCCAGCTTAATCAACTTCTGCCAAGTTCTACCAGATTAATTAAATACTACCAAAGTCCATCTACGTGCATACGTGCGCACGCATCAACCAAGACCCCTAAACTGTTTAATTGTAAGATTCTCTCGTTATTCCTTTCTCTTCTTTATGCAACGTCTTGTTCCTAGCAAGAGCTATATACCCTTAGATTTAGATAGAATTTATATTATTCCTTTAAATCTTTCCTAAAGCCTCTTCGCGCCCTTACATTACGTTGCGTCTAAAATAACTACTATTAAAATAGCAAACGACCTCAAATCCCACGCGTTAACTATAAGCATTATAACCCTAGTTAGGGAACAGTTAACTGTAATACAAGAAGCCTTTATAGATGCTTTAGCTCAGCAGCGGGCTGCACTAGAAGCCCAGTATTAGCGATTAATAGAAACACTCCGCAAAGAACTCCGCAACATTAATACACTTACAATAGAGACCCTAATAGTAACACCTATAAACAAAATTAAGATAACTGTATATAAACCTAGCCCATTAAATACAAACCTTAAACTAGTAATAGTAGCTTAACCTATACCTATAACAAACCCAGTACCTGCTATAAAATTAGAAAAGCTTCCTAACCCTCCAATATTTAATGGAAATTAAAATAACCTGCGTCCCTTTATAACTAAGCTCCGCCTTAAACTCTTAACAAACTATAACCAATACCCTACTAAAGCTAGCAAGATTAGCTATAGGATATCTTAATTAAGCAAAGACGCTGTACAAACTATAGACCTATTCTTCCGTAATAGCACCTTCGTTAATTTTAAAATCTTTATCTCTTTATTAGAACAAATGTATGATGACACTAGCTGTAAACACACCGCTATTACTAAACTTAAAAACCTATAATAACGGAATTGAGACTTTACTAGCTTCTTTTTGGAATTTTTAGGCCTTATTAGCGAACTAGATTGGAATAAAGCCGCTAAAGTTGCTACTCTTTAACGAGCTATTTCGGATAAAATTAGAGCATAGTTAGTAGGTAGGGAATTGCCAAAGAATCTACCTAAATTTGCTATAATGTATTAACAAATTAATAAGGACCTTTAATATAACAAACAAACTCGTTCTCTAAAGCCAACCACGCCTTATATTCAAGACTCTACGAAACCAATATATACCCTAAAGCGCGACCCTTTTCCAAAACCTATACACAACCCTATGGACCTTAACGCCACTTAATCCTACGCACCCTTAGGAACCAATAAACAAAGGACTTAAGCCACAAATGGAGAATGCTTTAGATGTGGCAGAAAAGGATATATCCAAAGAAATTACCGAACTTACCCTTTTAAAAAAGTCCGCCGTAGTTCCTCCTGGTCTTTAAATTATACCCACTCCTTAAATCGCACTCGTTCTTTAAGCTATACTTACTTCTTAACTTATACTTATTTTATAAATTATACCTAGTTATTATAAAGCATCTTATACTCGGCTAACTTGGAAAACAAATCATCCTAGGGCCAAGTCGCGCCTTAGGATAAAAAGTGGAAGAGTATAAGTATCTAGGCTCTTCTAGCGCTAATATATAATACAACTCCCTTAATATACTTAGCGAAATTTAAATACTTAAAAAATGGAAGGAGGTACAAATCCTTATAGATAGCGGAGCTACTAGTATAGGCTTTATTAATATAAACTACACAAAAACCTAATACCTAAATTTAAAGAAACTTAATAAGCCCTAAGGCCTACAAGGCTTTAACAGCAAACCCTTAATACATAGCAAATTAACGCACTACGCTCTTATAAAAATGTAAATAGGCAAATACCTTAAATACATTTCCCTATTTGTAACACCCCTAAAGCAATATAAGATAATACTTAGACATAGATAGCTAAAACAGCACAACCCTTTAATTAACTAGGTTAAAGAAATACTAAAATTCCGCACAACCTATTACCAAAGTTATTATTTAAAATACCACCTACCCTACAAACATATATAAGACTATTTAAATTTAATATAATACAAATTGCCCTTACCATAAACCTTAAACTAATATAACAAAACTACAACTGCTAATCGCAGTAAAGAATATAAAGATAATATATTTGTTGGTTACACAAGGGGATATTACGTAGCTACGGTTCGTAGATAGTATAATAATTGTTAATTGATTCTTTTTGATAGGAATAAGGAAAGGGGTGAGGAACTTAAGGTTCCTCACCACGCTAGGGCCACGTCAGCACGTAACGGCAATATGCCTAGTGTGACGGCAGCTTGCCTTATTCCCGACACTGGCAACTCTTCTTTTTGTGGTTGCTATCTATATATATACAAACAGACAGGATGCGATAATACCAGACAGTGTATAACAATACCAAATAATATGCGACAATACCAAACAATATGCGACAATATGCGACAATACAGCAGTTGGCAGATAACGCAAAGACGGGTAGGCCGCTAAGGCGCTAGTAGTAAGCGAGCCAATAGCGATTTTCTATCCCGGGGATAGAAAATCCTAATTGGCTAGTTTGAGTTAGGGTTTATAGAATATTATGCTCCTACTCCCTTTTAACCCAACCTTTAACTCATATATATAGAGTGTTTGTGTTAACAAACGTTTCTAGAGCCTTGTTTGGGTTTGCCTTTATTATTACATCTACTAGGTTATCTTAACCGTTAATCTATTAAATCTTAAAGAGTTCTCGCCGTTTGTAGGATTAATAAAGTGCTATAATATCGATTATAAGGCGCTTCTCCTTTATAGTACTAAGCTTAACTAAGCACTTATAAAGGGAGTATGAATTGGTGTATACGATTATAGGGATAATAGGAAGTTCGAGTTGATCTATAATTATCTTTAGGGTAGTTCCAATTACAATTGCTATATTAACTCCGCTAACCATTTTATATATCTCTAACGCTAAAACACTTCGGGTGACGTGCTTGCTCTTAGTTAAGCTCTAATAGATAAGGTTGCTATAGATTATAAAGTCATTCTCTCTAGTAAACTTGTTTGTGATGATAATCTTATATCCTAGCTAGGAGCTAAAATCTTTATTATTTGTAAACGATCTATTAATAAATATAAAGAGCTTGGCGGTGGGAAGATTAATAGGTATGTAGTATAGGCCCTAGTTAAGATGGTTTATTTACCAGGAAAGGCGTTTATTTAGGGTAAGAACGTCGTCCTTAGTTGGTTCCTGGTGTTGGGCGGTAATAGAGAGATTGAATGAAGCCTTAGGTTAATAGATAAAAGCAATATAAGCTCTACAAGCGCGTTGCTCCACGTATCCTTGCTTTAGAGAATTAGTGTTAATAACGTTGATCTTCTTGCCTTAACCCTTCTGGCGCAGAGCAATAGAATCCTTATTTAGGGAGAGGATGCATCTATTAAAGAGTAATGGTATTGTTAAACTAAGCTTTTTCTTTAGCTTTGCTATAAGATTTGCCTTTACTAGCTCGTCTTCTTTAAGAGCTAAGAATTAGTCGTCTCCTAAGATAATTATATTGTTAGTTTACATGCCGATAATTCCAAATGGAGTTCCTGTAGTTATAATAAGAAAGCAGGGATTAAATATAAAAGTAGTTATTAAAAGCTTCTCTTTATAGTGCTTACTATAGGTAGCCTACTAGTAAGTTCCTACCTCTGCAATCCTATATAATGGCTTAAGCACAACTATGATCGTATCTTTAGGATACTGGTGGCGAATTTGCTCTAGAAGGTATGCCAATATTAAGCGCTAAAGGTGCGTCTCTAATTGGGTGTAGGCTTAAGTGATATCTTATAAATAAACCGCTATTCTATTCTTTATTAAGGAGGGAGCTAGCGTAATAATAACTCACTAACTAGCTTGTTGAATTATAGGAGACTGCGTAAGAATTACCTCCTTGCTATTATTGTTATAGCCTTAGATAATAAGCCTTAATTTCTTAAATAGGGCATTAATAGCTTTGCCCTTAATTTCGTTAACTATTCTTAACTTAAAGATGCGAACTCTATTAAACTTGGTAGGGTTATACTTCTTAAATTTAAAAACTCCTTTTATAATAAGACCCTCAATCTCCTGCTTATTAGATACTTAGAAAGGAGCTCCTAGAGTTATAATACAACCTTCCTTTTAAAGCTGTTTTGCGAGTTTGAAGTTATCCTTCTCCTTAGCTGTTATAAAGGCCATTGATAACTCAACTCCATTTTTGATAGCAGCAATAAATTGCTCTTTAAAATTAATAAGATATTAGCGATTTTATAATCCCTTTGGGTGACCTCTACCGCGTTGTGGTTATGGCGCATCTACTAATATTATATTGGGATTGTAGTCGCCTTCTAGAGTATGTTGATTGTGGTTCTCCTCTAGGGCATCTTTTAAAGCATTCTGCAAAGGCTTGGAACTGTTATCTTTATAGTAAGGCTTAATAACAGTTAAACGGAATTAAGTGGGTCTATAAGGCATCTAAATAGTGCAAGTCTGGCTATTAATTATAATAAGTTGATGTGGGCCTGACTATCCTCCCTTTTTACACCATACGCGTACCTTAGACTGGAGTGGCAGATTAAGCGTAGTTAAGGTATTTAGGCCATTTCTTATTCCTAGTATATTGTTAACTTGGCGTGTGGCGTAGAGATATCGTACCTCCTTTATTGCCTTGCGAATAGCCTCAGCTCGTTGCATAACGGAGGGAGATAGTAGAGAATTATTAGTTATTTAAGGGTAGGCGCTAAAGACTAGTAATATGGGTATAAGTCCATCTGGGCCAGCAGAATTATTAACAGCTTTAATAGCTATTTATAAGGTAAGTTCTTCGCTAGCGTCCTCTAGTTCTAAAGAGATAATCTTATATACGCGGTATAATAGCGTGTAATATTGCTCTACTTTTCTAATACTATTATATGCCTTAATAGGGACTTCCTTAACCTTAATTGCCATTGCCTTTATCTATTATTAAAACTTTATAGATAAGAAGTTCTTTTCTATATTATAGACGATTTAATTAGGGGGTCCTAGGTAGACATTAATCTAGCATAACTAAAGGGTATTCTATGCGTTCCTAGCTAACATATCCTTTAAGAATTATGCGGCTTGGAAGGAGGTTGAGAAGTTAACAACTTAGAGTACTAGCTTACCGCTAAGATACATAACGTTGACGATAATATAGAAGTTAAAGTTGTAGTTATCTTTAAGGGTAAACTTAAATCGGCCAGGGGACTTCTAGTTTATTTAGTAGTAATGGCAGTACTTTATAAGATGCTTAATTGCCTTAACCTTAACTTTATAGCCTGCTTGCTAAAGAACCCTAAGCAATTAATAAACGGATAGGTGGCTAAAACGATAGTATAGTTGGCGTAATTCCAACTTAGTTAAGTGGCTCTAAGCAACACTCTTTTTTAGTTAATAAAGGAGCAACTAGGGGTGACCCTACTTGCGTATAATAGGCACCCGATTGTCTCCCTAAATAAGTATATTCTTAAGGTTATTAAGCCTAACGCCTAACTTATCTATATCTTTAATGCAAAATAGAAATAGAGTGTTCGTAGGAACAATATAGAAAGTGATATATTCTAAAGGGGTTTAGACCCTAATTGTGCTAAGAGAGATTGTAGTACCTTTACTAAAGCGAATTATATATTGGCCTGCCGTTAATTGGTTAATCTGAATAGAGCTATTAAGCTGCTAAAGGGCTTAAACTTAAGGTTCTCCTACTATAGATACTCCTGCGGCTCTAGTATCCGGCATAATACCATAGAAGACGTTTGCTAAGTATCTGTCATTAAAGGAAAACGCGGAGCTCTTCTTTGGCTTATTAAAGATATCTAACTTCGTAATAAAATGGAGCATAGATTGGTCATTAAGAACAGTGACGGTTTATATACCATTTACCTTACCATACTTAGTAAAGTATTGGTTAGGAGAGTAGTCCTTAATTTCCATATCTATAAGGAGCTGTTTAACCTTATTAACCTTACCCTTAAGGTCTTTTACGCCTTTGTATTAAACTAGGAAGCTTTAGAAGTAGGCTATAGTAACCTTACAATTTCTAACGTTTCTTATACTCTAACGGAACTTATTATATGCCTCTTTTCGCTTATTAAGGGAGTATCTAGTTAACTAGCACTTTAGCTTTTTACAAACATAGCACTTCTTCTGGTAATTACTTTAAAATGAATCTCTATAAGGACCTCTATGGTTGCCTTATAGTTAACATTAATTGTACCCTCTTCCGTATTCCCTACTACGGCCACTATATGTTCAATCAGTCCAGTTGTGATTATGTTGGTTGGGAATACTTATTTGGGTAGGGTTTTTAGTATAGAGCTGTTAAGATTCTTATATTTGCATTACAGTACCTACAGTGGAGCGTAGCTTAGTATATACTCCTTTAAACGTATCTGTAGGTTTATATAGCGCTAAGTTGCACTTAGGAACGCTATAGCATGCTAAAATAACCTGGTCCCTTAGGCTGTTCTTATTTTAGTAGGTTTTAGTAAGGCCACGTTAGATTTTCTAGAGTTTATTAAAGAGTAGTTAAAGGCACTCTAAACGAGTCTTTATTAGGTTGGAAGTAATAACTCTCTAGAACGTAGTCTCTCGCTATTTAGATATATAAAGTTGGCAATTCTTATTAGTCTTAAAGTGGGCTCTAGTAAGCTAAAGCATTATATTAAAGCTATAGTTTTTACCCGTAATATGGTTGTAATAGAATGTTACTGCCTATCCCTTTAATATAACAGAGAAAGCGTAATAGTACTAGTGGCGTTAAATTCCGACCTTATTACAACAGTCATAAAAGACCTGTAGTTTTGCTCTGAGTATATTGTATAGTTCTCCTCTAAACTTCTTCTCTTTGTTTGAATATACCTTTATTAGATTCGTAACTTCTTGTGGTAAAGGCTTACCGGTTAGCTAGAGTAGAGGAGGTAAAGGCGGAGTAACTTTAAGTAGGAGAGCACCTCTAGGTAGAAGAGCAGCTCTAGGTAGAGGGTTAGCGTTCTAGGGGTTTTAATATAAATTAAAGTTACCTTTTAAAGAATATGGGTTGTTTTTAGGTTTCTATAGTTAATGTATAATCTTAGCTTCCGTCTATATTAGTTCTTCTGTACTAATAATAACGGCCTAAATATTACTAGCAATTGGGTTACTATTTTTAGTAACGTATACCCTATTTCTATAGAGGAAGTCTTAAAAATCCTAAACAATATTAACGTTGCTAAGTGCCTAGGTATCAGCAGTCTATTCTATAAAATCCTCCCTAAAATACTCCCATAGTTATAAGTTGGCGTAGCATCTATTTCAGTAGAATATAATATGGTGTAGGAGAAAGCCGTTAACTTATTTTACGGTATAAGTTGTTATATTAAAGGCGAATTCGTTCTAATCTTTATTAATAAGTTTCGCGTGCTTAACTACCCCTAGTAGTAAGGAGTTTTTCCAGTTATTTAAAGTAGGCGTAGCCATGTTTTTAGAGGGAGGGAAGTGTTATTAGTGTAGGGATTATTGTTTAGTACGCGTTTATAATGTATATTTATCATTTGGTACGCGTTTGTCGTTTAGTATACGTTTATGACGTGTATTTGCGATTATGGGGCTTAGGACCAGTTCTGGCCTTAAATCGCGAAGACTTATAAAGCGTGTTATTCTACGTGATGGACACAAGAATCCGTAATCTTAGAAAGGCTTAGGACTAGTTCTAGCCTTTTAGATCCTTAGATTTATGGAAGAGTTCTATTTAAGGTTTAGGACCAGTTCTAACCTTAAAAGACAGCTTCCTCTAGCACGAGTAGCACTGGTATAGTGGCTCGTCTCTTCTTGGTGGAATACCTAGCTGCTCTGTAGTATAACAGTGAAGTTAACCACTGATTAGTGTTGGTTATATAAGGGGATATTACATAGCTACGGTTCGTAGATAGTATGATAATTGTTAATTGATTCTTTTTGATAGGAATGAGGAAAGGGGTGAGGAACTTAAGGTTCCTCACTACGCTAGGGCCACGTCAGCACGTGACGGCAACATGCCTGGCGTGACGGCAGCTTGCCTTATTCCCGACAACATTAAAACCCCCTAAAATTCGTATAATACAAGCCGCACCTTTATTTTATTAGCAAGAAAACAAGACCACAAAATCTTCGCTATAACAATAAAAGATATTAAAAAGGCGCTAGAACTAAAGCAGTATATTAACCCTTAACCTCTTATACCTAAGGAGTACCACAATCTAGTTAATAAGTTTAAAAAACAATTCGCAAACTAGCTGCCCCCGTATTAGGATAAACATAATTTTAAGATAAAATTTAAACCTAGTACAACACCAAAGTTCGGTCCGCTATACGGTATATTACAAGAAGAACTACTTATAATGCAATAATACCTTAACAAGTATCTAGAAAAAGGATTTATTCACCCTAGTTAATCTCTATTTGCCTTACCCATATTATTTATTAAAAAGCCAGAAAAAGGCTTAAGATTCTATATTAATTACTAAGCCCTAAACGCAATTACGATTTAAAACCAATATCCAATCCCCTTAATCTAAAAGACGCTTGACCGCCTAACAAAGGCACAATATTTTATAAAGCTTAATATAGTCGCTGCCTTTAATCAAATTCGTATCTAAGAAGGAGATAAGAAGTACACAGCCTTTTATATATAATAGGGACTCTTTAAATACCTAGTAATGCCGTTTAGTGTAAAGAACAGTCCCAGTATGTTTTAGCAATACGTTAATAATACGCTCCGTAAATTCCTTAATATATTTATTACCGCGTATATTAATAATATCCTAATCTACTCGTCTTTGCTTTCTAAGCATTAAAAACACATCTAAATGGTCCTTAAACGTTTGCGAGATACGGGTTTATAATATAATATTAAGAAATACAAGTTCTATACGTCTAAAGTCACGTACCTAGGCCTAATTATATCCCGTAACGGAATTAAAATGGACCCTAAAAAGGTCGCTGTAATTATAAACTAGGGAAGCCCTAGTAATATATAAGACATTTAAAGATTCCTAGGATTCGCAAATTTCTACCGCCAATTTATTAACTAGTTCTTAAAAATTACCTAACCATTAGTAAACCTAATAAGAAAAAACATAAAATTTAAATAGACTACCAGATATAAACAAGCTTTTAATAACTTAAAATAACGCTTTACAACCACTCTAATTCTTGCCTACTTTAACCCTAACCTTAAATATGTTATCAAAACAGACTCGTCTAATTATGCCCTAGGAGGAGTGTTATCACAATATAATAAGGACGGTGAGCTATATCCAGTAGCCTTTCTCTCTTAAAAGCTCGCCCCTGCCGAATTAAACTACAAGATATACGATAAGAAACTACTTATAATTGTTAGATACTTTAAACAATAGCGTCTAGAACTTAAAGGATTATTATTTCTAATACGCGTGTTAACGGACCACAAAAACCTGCAGTACTTTATAACTATAAAGCAGTTAACGCAGCGCCAAATTTATTAGGCTAAATACCTCTTACAATTTAACTTTAAGATTACGTACTAACTGGGCAAACTCAATTAGAAGCCTAATACATTAACATAATAATTATAAGATTTACCTACGAACGCCTTAAATAAACGGATTACAAATCAATTACGGATCTTATTGCCCCCTAAATACTTTAAAAAACTACGTCCTATATTCCTAAATACGGAACTCAACAGAAACAAATTAGAAATTAATAAATAGGAAATAGAAATTAATAAGCTAATAGAATACAAATATAAAAACAACGCATAGATAGCAGATGTGATAAAAGCGATTCAAACAAAAAAATAATAGTATAAAGATATCACACTCGCCAAATACGAAATTTGTAACAATCGACTATACTATTAACAGAAGATGGTAGTTCCAAATTCCAAACCCTTACGATTTAAGATACTCGAATTTATATACAATTTCCCTATAGTAGGATATCCTGGCTGTGCAAAGACTTATAAGATTATTTAACAAGCATACTACTGGCCTACAATACACAACTATATACGAAAATACGTTCGAGCCTATAGAACGTATATACATGGGAAGACCTCTTACGTAAAGAAGTAAGGAGTACTTTAACCGTTGCCAATTCTAATGCAAAGATGGCAAGATATCTCAATTAACTTTATAGTCAACTTGCCTAACAGTAACGGGTTTACGAATGTTATAGTAGTTATTAACCGTCTTATAAAAATGCGATATATAATTCCTATAGACTCAATTAATACAATATCAGTAGCCGAATATTTCATTAAGCACGTCTTTAAGCTACACAGACTTCCTAATTTAATAATATCTAATTGTGGAAGCTAGTTCGTTTTAGACTTCTAGCAAGCTCTATATAAACAATTAAGCATTTAAACACAACTCTTAACTACATTTTACCCGGAGATAGATAGTTAAACTAAAATTATAAACGCGATTATAGAATAATACCTATAAATATACTACTTCTACCTACAAGATAACTGGGAAAAATGGCTACCTTTAGCTAAGTTTACTGCGAATAATACAATAAATGTATTAACAGGTATAACGCCATTCTATGCAACCTACAGACAAGACCCCTAACTTGGATTCAAACTACAACCCAAAATTAACATAATAGGACCCATAATTAAACAAATTTAGTTAATTAATACGCATAACTTCGCTAATTAAATAAAGTAGTTAACGGAACTATTATAAAGTAAATTAACGTACGCTTAAATAGTATAGGAATGGCATGCGAACAAAGGACGAGCCCCCACATAGGACTTTAAAAAAGGTAATATAGTTTACCTAAATATACAAAACCTAAAGACTTAACGGCCCTTAAAGAAACTTAATTGGAAGTTTATAGGCCCATACCAAATTAAAAAGAAATTAAGCCCATATACTTATAAGCTTAAACTACCAATTAAGATAAAAATATATCCAACATTTTACGTAAGCTTGCTGCAACCCTTAAAAGACAAACCTATAACTCGCGAAGTGCCGCCGCCACCTCCCATAATTATTAACAATGGTAACGGTTCTTACTTTATTAACTTAATTAATAATATATAATGGAAAACATAATCTAAACAATTTAAACTTCTCGTTAAGTAAAAAGGATATAAAACACAAACCTAGGAGCTCTATAAGCAAGTTAAGACCAATGCGCCTTCCCTAGTAAAAGAATTTTATAAGAACCATCCTTCGCGGCCTACTCTGGCTAGATAGACACAATATAAAGGCAAACAACTGCCACCTAACACAAATACACGAAACATAATAGCAGGAAACTTAAAATTAAAAAGAGCTTAAAGAATACCATAACGCTTATAACACGGTCACATAACGCGTAAGATATTAAGGAACTTTAACCAGCAGTTAAAGTTATCTAATTAGTTAGATTTGCCTTACCAAGACCTACTACAAAGATATTAGTTCAGCTTACCACCTTTACTAAACCAATAGCGATTTTCCATTCTGGGGATAGAAAATCCTAATTAGTCCATTTAATAATTAGAACTGGCAAAACTCTACACTACCACCCAACGTAAAATACGACATAATAAAATTGTATTATTTTAGACCTTCGGCCAAAGGGGGGGTACTATAACAGGACTAGCCTAGTTACAGTAGGAATGTCTTAGTAAAACACTTAACAGATAGAACTTAAAGCTTTAACCAAATTCTGCCAAATTCTACTAGCTTGATTAACTTCTGCCAAGTTCTGCTAGATTAATCGAATACTACCAAAGTCCGTCCGCGTGCGCACGTGCGCATGCATTGACCAAGACCCCTAAACTATTTAATTGTAAGATTCTCTCGTTATTCCTTTCTCTTCTTTACGCAACGTCTTGTTCCTAGCAAGAGCTATATACCCTCAGATTTAGATAGAATTTATATTATTCCTTCGAATCT
>Ga0307507_10008334_pt1 | contig 14402 bp, 3 predicted proteins | sample 7_EM_MG_FD_207223 | JGI IMG/M metagenome (GOLD analysis project Ga0307507, IMG submission 207223) | Populus trichocarpa ectomycorrhiza microbial communities from riparian zone in the Pacific Northwest, United States - 7_EM | ecosystem: Host-associated > Plants > Roots > Unclassified | place... | reverse complement strand
GCGGGGAGACGGATCACGGGGTTTTCTCAAATAGAGTTTTCTCCCCACATGTATATAAGGAGTAGTCCGCGTGGGCCCAACAGGGATCCGAATCGGACGTTAAGCAATGAATAATAATAATAATATACCCTATAAGCGTCTCCTATACATCCTTAGGGTAAAGGGCTTCCTAAAATAGATCATTTAGTTTATTTAAGGATTTATAGGCTAGAAAGAAATATTACTAGTCTTTAGCAGATACTAGAGCCCCCCTATTATAGTTATAATAGGATTACTATAAGGATTACCTCTATTGCCTATACTCTTCCTCTTCTTTATAAGTAACCTACTTAATACTTTTAAGGAAGGGGCAACCTAGGGGATAGGCTTTATTAATAATATAAACCTAATTATATATAGGCCAACAGCCGCAAAGAACTGTAGGACACTAGATAAAGCCTATAACACCTATATAGAATAAGCAAGACGATATAGAGTCCAATTTTTACTAGAGAAATACCAGCTAATCTATTTTATAAGAAAACGTAACTAATCTATAGATTTTTGGTATATAATCTATATCTAAGGCTTTAGGGGTTAACCAGTTTAAGGCCTAAGGGTATTAGGAGTATAGGTAGACAGCAAGCTCTAGTAGAGCGCATATATAGCGCAAGCGGCCTATAAGGGCTAAGTATAGTATATCGCTATATCCAGGATCGTTAATTCTATATAGGGTCCATACTTCTAGAGGTTACGCCTACTATATATAGCAGTTGTCCGGCTAACCATAATATATAGATCTAGTATTTAGGCCACTAGAGAAACTAAAAAAGGCCCCCCTAAATTACTCCTTAAACTACTCTAAAAGGTCTAAATAGCCTGCCTTAGGAGTATAACAGGCGGGTATAAGCAAACGGCTATAGCACTACTTAAGAAGGAAGCCAATATTCCCCTCCTATAACTATATATTGAAGCCGATGCAATATAAAGGGTGTAAAAGAAACGTAACTCTAACGTTATAAAGTATATTAAGACACGCCTAAATAAACTATAGAGGGACCCTAGGGTGCCCTATAGGAGAAGGAACCAATAACCCTAAAGTAGGGAAGATATATTAGGAAAATAGGTAGAGAAAGTAGAAGAATAATAATATAGCGCTAGGGCCTAGGCCTATATAAAGGAGAAAGGGAGACGCGTAAGAGGCTAGTAAAGATAACAGCAAGGGAGAGAAAGGAGCTAAAGTAGAGTATAAAAGAGTACTGGAAAACTATCTACCGCAATATAATACTAGTTAAACTAATGCTGGAGAGATAAATAGGAGTTAAAGGTATAGAGGTAGACTTAGATAAGGGAAACCTAAGCCATAGTATAGGTAATGCTATAGGGGGTAAATACCTAAGGGCTCTAAAAGGGCCTAATAAAGGCAGAAAATATAATAGCAACACTCTTAAGGATAGGAATAATAGGACTAAAAGATTGGCTTTACTAGGTAGGTGTCCTAGTAAATAGCCTAAGGTGTAAATATAGCTGGCTAAGATAGACACCAAAACATATAATACTATTATGCCCCTTACACACCGGCTAAGAAGTAATGCTCTTAGCAGCTAGCACAGAAAACTATAATACACTACTCTTAATATAGAAAGGCCTCAAGGCGGCTACTTAGTGGCTTATTAGCTAAAATATGCTAGACCAGTTCTAGGTTGTAAAGGAAATAGTAATAGAAAGCAAAGGGGCGAGTAATAGGCGCCCCCTAATAACTCTATAGGAGTAGAGTATAGTATATAATACTAGCGCGTCTATAGGTTTATTACAGCAGCAGTAATTCCCAAGGAGGTTAAAAAGTAAGGTAGTAGAGCACCACTAGTAACTTATAGGCGACTTATAAGCGAGCCCTAAAAGGCGGGGAGACGGATTACGGGGTTTTCTTAAATAGAGTTTTCTCCCCATATATATATAAGGAGTAGTCCACGTAGGCCTAACAGGGATCCGAATCAGACATTAAGCAATGAATAATAATAATAATTATTATTATTATTATTATTAGATGCTTTAAATAATAGCGTTTTAAGCTAAAAGGATTATTATTTCTAATATATATATTAACGGACTATAAGAACCTGTAATACTTTATAACTATAAAATAATTAACGCAGCGCTAAATTTATTGGGCTAAATACCTTTTATAATTTAACTTTAAGATTATATATTAACCGGGTAAACTTAATTAAAAGCCTAATATATTAATATAACAATTATAGGACTTACCTGTAAACGCTTTAGATAAACAGATTATAAATTAATTATAGATCTTACTGTCCCCTAAACGTTTTAAAAAACTACATTCTATATTTTTAGATATGGAACTTAATAGAAATAAATTAGAAGTTAATAAATAGGAAATGGAAATTAATAAGCTAATAGAATATAAATATAAGAATAATATATAGATAGTATATATAATAAAGGCGATCTAAACTGGAAAATAATAGTATAAAGATATTACGCTCGCTAAATGTAAAATTTAAAATAATTAATTATACTATTAATAGAAGATAGTAGTTCCGAATTCTAAACCCTTATAATTTAAGATACTTAAATTTATATACGACTCCCCTATAGTAGGTTATCCTAGCTATACAAAAACGTATAAGATTGTTTAATAAGCATATTACTAGCCTATAATGCATAACTATGTATAAAAATACGTTTAAGCATATAGGATATATGTGTGTGGAAAGACCTTTTATATAAAGAAGTAAGGAGTACTTTAACCACTACTAATTCCAATACAAAGATAGCGCGATATCTTAATTAACTTTATAGTTAACTTGCCTAACAGTAATAGGTTTATAAATATTATAGTAGTTATTAACCGCCTTATAAAAATATAATATATAATTCCTAGACCTATATTAACTAACTAGGGAGCTCTTGCTGCACCTAGCCTAAAAAGACCAAACCAACTAAAAGAACCCTGAAAAACACCCTAATAATCCCCTAAGATGCATACATCACAGGGGAGGCATAGGTAGAATAATAGTAGTATATAGTCACGCGCGACCGCCAGACCTATACCTAACAATAGCCCCCCATAACAATAATAAGGACGGGCAAATACCACACTAGAAAGCGGAAATACCCTAATTAAGAAGGTATCTAATAAAATATAAAGCCTATTAGACGCGTCTAGTATCTAAAACTATAGGGGAGTATCTGTTAGCTATTATAAACTAATATAGCTAGTAAAATGGCTCCAGTCTAGTAAACCTTAGGCGCCCCTTTAGCAAACCCTTAATTAAATCCTCCAACGGCTAAATAAAATTGAAGATAAATAAAAAAAAACCCTATAGGCGAACCGCACCTAGGCCGCCGTAGCTGTGCTTTTATAGTATAGGGAACCTACCCCCCTAAAAACAATAACTGGGTATACAATTATAATATAACTAAATATAGAAAAGGCAGAGGAACTTAGGGGACAATTAGAAATAGAAGTTCTTATAGAGATTTATAAGGAGGTCTATAACGCCATTGCAGTCTAACACCTTAGGAGTGGAGATATTAGAGTCACCCTAAAGGACTAATAGGTAAAGGAATGGGCCGTAAGGGCAGGGGATAGGCTAGGAGAGTATATTAGCATAAAAGTGCTTTATAAAAATTACTTAGTTAAAGTCCTGTTAGTTCCTATAAGCCTTAGGGTAAAAAGGGGACGCCAGGCAGATAATACAGCAACTATATAGGAGATAGTAAAATAAACGGAACGCCTTATACTAGGACTTATAATTACCTAAATCTAATAGCTTTAACAGGAAAATATAAACTAAGTATATAATAAGAACAATAAGAGGATATAAGGGGCGCTAGAGACTTACTAGGGAGATAATAAACAAATATATAGCTCCCTTATTATTAGCATATATACACTAGGAATATAAAAACTCCTTATCCAAAAAGGAATAATTATAAATGGCCTTATATATAATATAAGGCTCTATAACTATAGACTATACCTAGAACAATATTATCGCTATATATAATAGGGACACACCCAATCCATATACGCAGTATAGGTATGCTGCGGCCACTATACAGGCCCCTATAATATAAGACAATATATAAATTAAGACTAAATAAAATGCGCGAACTGTTACCAAAGCACATATAAGGCGTAGGAGAGAGAAGACTGCATTAAATATAGGAGACGGAAGGAAAGGGCTTAATAGCTATAGAAATAACTACATACTAGGTTATATAAATAGAAATAACAGGTAATAAGCTAGGGGGATATAGGTATCTTCCTAGCGTTTCCTACCTTTAATACTAGGGGGCTAAGCTAGCCATCCCAAGCCTTAACGGGCTAAAAGCGACGCTGTATAATATTACCAGACTAAACAGGGACATAAGGGATATATAGAATATAAGGGAGAGGACGCCTAGTAGGAAGACCCCCATAGACAGCTATAGTAAGTTTAAGGCCGGGATAATTAAGAATTAGATTTAACGCGGTAAATATAACACACGTAGCTAGCTTATAAGGGGCACACAGCTAACCGGTAAGAATGGGGGAAGAATTGGAGGTAATAATAGATTTAGATTTAGAAAGGCTAGTAGGAACATAAGACATAGGAATAAAAAGCTCTATATAAAATAAGTAGTAGCTAGGGAGTAAACACAGGAGATAGAAGTTCTAAATATTTTAGAGAAAGTGGAAACGGAAGAAGCAAGGAGCGAAGGAAAGGCGAAGGACCCCCGCTAGGGGTCCGCTACTTGACTATTATATAGTATAACTGCGGCAATACAAACCACCGTCTAATAAGGCCCCTACTAGACAGTCTAGACCTAGAGAAACACTATATTCTTGCTATATAAAAGCCGTATTACAATACCTACATATAATTAATATACTGCCCCTAAGGATTTTAGCTCCTATATAAACCAAAAGCAGCTATACGCGTATGCTTTATAATTAGTAAAAATATCAGCCTTGCCTTATAGTTATAGCAGGCAGTTAACTTAGATATTACAGTTATAACTATCTAGATATATAGGGGACTAGTATAAATTATTAATGTCTATAACCCTAGGGTTAAAGGGGTAGCATAGATAGAGAATATTATATCTATAATAAGCTTGCTAGAAACTAAACACGCGGAGTTTATCCTACTAGGAGATATAAACCTCCACCACCTATAGTAGGGGGGCATCCATGTTGCTGCTAATTAATAGGTAGAGTGCCTACTAAGAGCTATAGATAATAGGGGCCTTAAGCTAGCTACCCCCCTAGGTATAATTATATGGTAATAGAGCACTACTAAAAGTACAATTAACCTTATAATTATAGATAAAAACCTATACTAGAGACTTAAAAGGTACTCCCCTAAAAAAGAATAGGCACTTACCTTAGACTATATCCCTATCCAGATATAACTAGATCTGGACATTAAGGCGCAACTAAATAGCAAAAGATACGCAATAAGGAAGCTTAATATAGATAGCTTCTTTAATATAATTAAATAATAAGTCTAAGACCTAGAAGAAATCCACCTAATGCTAAACAAGTAAGGCTTATTAGCTACCCCTAAGGAAATTAATTAAAGACTAGAAAGGATCTAGGTAGCAATTAAAAGTAGGCTAAAAGAGTACTGCCTAGTTTCAAAACCGGGCCCCTATATACAATATATACATATGGTCCGCACAATGCGCGGCCCTTATAGCCGGCCAATGACGAGCAAGGAGGAAATATATAAGCAGCCACAATTCTAAGGACAAGAGATAATATAAAGACATAAAAAACTAGCTAAAGAATAACCTAAGAAAAAAAGTAAGGAATAACTAGAGATAGTTTATAAATAAATATACTACTAACCTAAGTCTCCCCTATAACAAGGGACTTTGGACTATAGCAAAATAGGTAAAGAAAAAGGCGGAATACCTAGTAGAAGATCTATACCTACTACTCCTATAAAGAGCAGGCGAATTATAGGCCACAAGCAATAATAATAAGAAGGTAAAGATCTTTATAAAAAGATTTTTCCCTTAACTGGCTCTAGTAGACCTTAGCAATATTACTAATAAAACACTAGTGACTTGCCTAAGGGTTAACAGCAACATAATAACTAAAGAAATGGCTAGAACTATTAGCCGCCTTTTAAATAATATAATACTAGGACTAGATAGGATCCTAAACAAAGCCCTAAAGACCTATAGACTACTTATAGCACCTTAGCTTGCAGACGTAGCCAAAGTATACTTTGTAATAGGCTACTACCCACGACTTAGAAGATCTATAATGACGGTTATCTTATAAAAAGAAGGTAAAGCAGACTACTTAATCCCAGGAAGCTACCGCCCTATTGCCTTATAAAACACCCTAAGCAAGATTTTAGAAAAGGTTATAGCGGACCATATAGTAGATATGGTAGAAGAACACACCCTACTACCATAAAGCTAAATAGGGGTAAGAAAGAATCGCTTAACGCTATTAGCACTTATACTACTCGCTACTACCATTAAAACTATATAGGCTATGCAAAAGGACTTTATAGTATTAATACTTAGCCTAGATATTAGCGGCGCCTATAATAATATACCCTATAAGCGTCTCCTATATATCCTTAGGGCAAAGGGCTTCCTAGAATAGATCATTTAGTTTATTTAAGGATTTATAGGCTAGAAAGAAACATTATTAGTCTTTAATAGATACCAGAGCCCCCCTATTACAGTTATAATAGGAATACCATAAGGATTACCTTTGTTGTCTATACTCTTCCTCTTCTTTATAAGCAACCTGCTTAATACCTTTAAGGAAGGGGCGACCTAGGGGATAGGCTTTATTAATAATATAAACCTAATTATATATAGGCCAACAGCCGTAGAGAACTATAGGACACTAGAGAAAGCCTATAACACCTATATAGAATAGGCAAGACGATATAGAGTCCAATTCTTACTAGAGAAATACTAGCTAATCTATTTTATAAGAAAACGTAACTAATCTATAGATCTTTAGTATATAATCTATATCTAAGGCTTTGGGGGTTAACCGGTTTAAGGCCTAAGGGTATTAGGAGTATGGGTAGATAGCAAGCTCCAGTAGAGTATATATGCGGTATAAGCGGCCTATAAGGGCTAAGTATAGTATATCGCTATATCCAGGATTGTTAATTCTATATAGGGTCCATGCTTCTAGAGGTCACGCCTACTATATATAGTAGTTGTCTGGCTAACCATAACGTATAAATCTAGCATTTGGGCCACTAGAGAAACTAAAAAAGGCCCCCCTAAATTACTCCTTAAACTACTTTAAAAGGTCTAAATAGCCTATCTTAGGAGTATAATAGGTGGGTATAAGCAAATGGCCACAGTATTATTTAAGAAGGAAGCCAATATTCCCCCCCTATAACTATATATTAAAGCTAATGTAATATAAAGGGTGTAAAAGGAACGCAACTCTAATGTTATAAAGTATATTAAGACACGCCTAAACAAACTATAGAGGGACCCTAGGGTGCCCTATAGGAGAAGAAACCAATAACCCTAAAGTAGGGAAGATATATTAGGAAAATAGGTAGAGAAAGTAGAAGAAGAATAGTGCAGTACTAGGGCCTAGGCCTATATAGAGGAGGAAAGGAGACGCGTAAGAGGCTAGTAAAGACAATAGTAAGGAAGAGAAAGGAGCCAAAGTAGAGCATAAAAGAGTACTAGAAAACCATCTACCGCAATATAATACTGGTTAAACCGACGTTAGAGAGATAAATAGAAGTTAAAGGTATAGAGGTAGACTTAGGTAAGGGGAACCCAAGCCATAGCATAGGTAACGCTATAGGGTGTAAATACTTAAGGGCTCCAAGAGGGCCTAACAAAGGTAGAAAATACAATAGCAACACTCTTAAGGATAGGAATAATAAAACTAAAAGATTGGCTTTACTAGGTGGGTGTTCTAGTAGGTAGCCTAAGGTATAAATATAGCTGGCTAAGACAGACACTAAAATATATAATACTATTATACCCCTTACGCACTAGCTAAGAAGTAATGCTCTTAGTAGCTGGTATAGAAAACTATAATACACTACTCTTAACATAGAAAGGCCTTAAGGCGGCTACCCGGTGGCTTATTAGCTAAAATGTGCTAAACTAGTTCTAAGTTGTAAAGAAAATAGTAATAGAAAGCAAAGAGGTGAGTAATAAGCGCCCCCTAATAACTCTACAGGAGTAGAGTATAGTGTGTAATACTAGCGCGTCTATAGGTTTATTACGGCAGCAGTAGTTCCTAAAGAGGTTAAAAAGTAAGGTAGTAGAGCACCACTGGTAACTTATAGGCGACTTATAAGCGAGCCCTAAAAGGTAGGGAGATGGATTACAGGGTTTTCTCAAATAGAGTTTTCTCCCTATATGTATATAAGGAGTAGTCCGCGTGGGCCTAATAGGGATCTAAATCGGACGTTAAGCAATGAATAATAATAATAATAATATATAATTCCTATAGACTTAATTAATGCAATATTAGTAGCCGAATATTTTATTAAATACGTCTTTAAGCTATATAGACTTCCTAACTTAATAATATCCAACTATAAAAGCTAGTTTGTTTTGGACTTTTAGCAAGCTCTATATAAACGATTAAGTATTTAAATATAACTTTTAACTATATTTTATCTAGAGATAGATAGCTAAACTAAAATTATAAACGTAATTATAAAATAATACTTATAAATATACTGCTCCTACCTATAAGATAACTAGGAAAAATGGCTGCCTTTAATTAAGTTTATTGCAAATAATATAATAAACGTATTAATAGGCGTAATATTATTCTATGCGACCTACGGAAAAGACCCTTAATTTAGATTTAAACTATAACCTAATATTAATATAATAGGACCTATAATTAAACGGATTCAGTTAATTAATATATAATATTTATTGTTTATTGTTTAATGTCCGATTTGGATCCCTATTGGGCCCACATGGACTACTCCTTATATATATATGGGGAGAAAACTCTATTTGAGAAAACCCCGTAATCTGTTTCCCCGCCTTTTAGGGCTTGCTTATAAGTCGCCTATAAGTTACCAGTGGTGCTCTACTACCTTACTTTATAACCTTCTTGGGAACCACTACTGCCGTAATAAGCCTACGGATGCGCTAGTATTGTAAACTTAACTCTACTACTATAGAGTTATTAAGTGGCGCCTAGTACTTACCCCTTTACCTTTTATTACTATTTCCTTTACAACCCGGAACTAGTCTAGTATATTTTAGCTAATAAGCTACTAGGTAACCGCCTTAAGACCTTTTTATATTAAGAGTAGTGTATTATAGTTCTCTATACTAGCTACTAAGAGTATTACTTCTTAGTTAGTGTGTAGGGGGTATAATAGTATTATATATTTTAATGTCTGTCTTAGCCAGCCATATTTATATTTTAGGCTACTTACTAGGATATCCACCTAGTAGAGCTAATCTTTTAGTCCTATTATTTCTGTTCTTAAGAGTATTGCTATTATATTTTCTGCCTTTATTAGGCCTTTTTAGAGCCCTTGGGTGTTTACCCCCCATAGCATTAACTATACTACGGCTTAGGTTCCTCTTGCCTAAAATAGCCTTTGTACCTTTAACTCCTATACGCCTTTCCAGTGTTAGTCCAACTAGTGTTATATTATGGTAGATGGTTTTCTGGTGCTCTTTTATGCTCTACTTTAGCTCCTTTCTCTCTCTTACTATTGTTTTTACTAATCTCTTACGCGTCTCCCTTTCTCCTCTATATGGGCCTGGGCCCTAATACGGCACTATTCTTCTTCTGCTTTCTTTATCTGTTTCTCTAATATATCTTCCCTACTTTGGGGTTGTTGGTTTGTTCTCTTATGGGGTACCCTAGGGTTACTCTATAGTTTATTTAGGCGTCTTAATATACTTTATAATATTAGAGTTGCGCTCCCTTTACACCCTTTGCATTACAGCGGCTTTAATATATAATTATAGGGGGAGGATATTAGCTTCCTTTTTAAGCAGTACTATGGCCGTTTGCTTATACCCGCCTGTTATACTCCAGAGACAAGCTGTTTAGACCTTTTAGAGTAGTTTAAGGAGTGATTTAGGGGGGCCTTTTTTAGATTCTCCTATAGCCCAAATACTGGATTTATATGTTATGGTTAGCCAGACAACTGCTATATATAGTAGGCGTAACCTCTGGAAGCATGGACCCTATATAGAATTAACAATCCTAGATATTGTAATATACTATACTTAGCCCTTATGGGCTGCTTATAATATATATACGCTCTATTACTAGAGCTTGCTGTCTACCCATACTTCTAATACCCTTAGGCCTTAAACTAGTTAACCCCTAAAGCCTTAAATATAAATTGCATGCTAGAGAACTGCAGATTGGTTGTGTTTTCTTATAAAGTGGATTAGCTGGTATTTCTCTGGTAAGAATTAGACTCTATATTGTCTTACCTATTTTATATAGGTGTTATAGGCTTTCTCTAGTGTTCTGTAATTCTCTGCGGCTATTAGGCCGTATATAATTAGGTTTGTGTTATTAATAAAGCCTATTCCCTAGGTCGCCCCTTCCTTAAAGGAGTTAAGTAGGTTGCTTATAAAGAAAAGAAAGAGTATGGGTAAGAGGGGTAATTCTTATAGTATTCCTATTATAACTATAATAAGGGGGCTCTAGTATCTACTAAAGACTAGTAATGTTTCTTTCTGGCCTATAAACCCTTAAATAAATTATATAATCTATTCTGGAAAGCCCTTTGCCCTAAGGATATATAGGAGGCGCTTATAGGGTATATTATTATAGACACTATTAATATCTAAGCTAAGCATTAATACTATAAAGTCCCTTTATATCGCCTATGCAGACTTAATAGTGGTAGCGAGTAGCGTAAGTGCTAATAGTATTAAGCGGTTCTTTCTTGCCCCTATTTAACTTTATGGTAATAGGGCGTGTTCTTTAGCCGTATCTGCTATATAGTCCACTATTACCCTTTTTAAGATTTTGCTAAGGGTGTTTTCTAAGGCAATAGGGCGGTAGCTTTCTGGGATTAAGTAATCTGCTTTACCTTCTTTTTATAGAATAACCGTTGTTATAGATCTTCCAAGTTACGGGTAGTAGCCTATAGTAAAGTATACTTTAGCTATATTTGCAAGCTAAGGTGCTATAAGTGGTCTATAGGTTTTTAAGGCCTTATTTAGAATTCCATCTAGTCCTAGTACTATATTATTTAAAAGGTGGCTAATAGTTCTAGCTATTTCCTCTATTATTATATCGCTGTTGACCTATAGGCGAGTTACTAGTGTTTTATCTATAATATTACTAAGGTCTACTAGAGCCGGTTAGGGGAAGAATCTTTTTATAAGGATCTTTACCTTCTTATTATTGTTATTAGTGGCCTATGTTTCCCCTACTCTTTATAGAGGTGGTAGGTATAGATCTTCTACTAGACATCCTACCTTTTTCTTTAACTATTTTGCTATGGCCCAAAGGCCCTTATTATAGGGGAGGCTTGGGTTAGAAGTATGCTTATTTATAAACTATCTCCAGTTATTTCTTACTTCTTTTTTTAGGGTATTCTTTAACTAGTTTCTTGTGTCTTTATATTATCTCTTATTTTAAGGGTTGTGGCTGCTTATATATTTCCTTCTTACTTATTATTAGCTAGTAATAAGAACCGCGTATTATGCAGACTATGCGTATTATATATAGAGGCCCGGTTTTAAGACTAGGTAGTGCTCTTTTAGCCTATTTTTAATTACTGCCTAGATTCTTTTTAGTCTTTGGTTAATTTCCTTAGGGGTAGCTAATAAGCCTTACTTATTTGGTATTAGGTGGATTTCTTCTAGGTCTTAAAGTTATTATTTAACTATACTAAGGAAACTATCTATCTTAAGCTTCCTTATTGCGTATCTTTTACTATTTAGTTGCGCCTTAATATCCAGATCTAGTTATATTTAGATAGGGATATAGTCTAAGGCAAGTGCCCATTTTTCTTTAGGGTTGCACCTTTTAAGTCTTTAGTATAGGCCTTTGTCTATAAATATAAGGTTAATTATACTTCTGGCAGTGCCTTATTGCCATATAATTGCTTCTGGGGGGGTAGCTAGCTTAAGGCCCTAAATATCTATAGCTCTTAGTAGGCACTCTACCTATTAGTTAGCAGTAATATGGATACCTCCCTACTATAGGTAGTAGAGGTTTATATCTCTTAATAAAATAGACTCTATGCCTTTAGTTTCTAGTAAGCTTATTACTAATATAATATTCTCTATTTATTATTATTATTATTTATTGCTTAACGTCCGATTCGGATCCCTATTAGGCCCACGCGGACTACTTCTTATATATATATAGGGAGAAAACTCTATTTAAGAAAACCCCATAATCCGTCTCCCTGCCTTTTTGGGCCTTGCTTACAAGTCGCCTGCGAGTTACCAGTGATACTCTACTACCTTACTTTTTAACCTCCTTGGGAACTACTGCTGCCGTAACAAACCTATGGACGCGCTAGTATTACACACTGTACTCTACTCCTGTAGAGTTATTAGGGGGCGCCTGTTACTCGCCCCTTTGCTTTCTATTGCTATTTCCTTTGCAACCCAGAACTGGTCTAGCATATTTTGGCCAATAAGCCACCGGGTAGCCGCCTTAAGGCCTTTCTATGTTAAGAGCAGTATATTATAGTTTTCTATGCCAGCTGCTAAGAGCATTGCTTCTTGGCCGGTGCGTAAGGGGCATAACAGTATTACGTGTTTTGGTGTCTATCTTGGCCAGCTATATTCGCACTTTAGGCTACCTACTAGGATACCCACCTAGTAAAGCTAATTTTTTAGTCCTATTATTCCTGTCCTTAAGAGTGTTGCTATTGTATTTTCTGCCTTTATTAGGCCCTCTTGGAGCCCTTAGGTATTTACCTCCCATAGTATTACCTATACTACGGCTTGGGTTCCCCTTGCCTAAGCCTGCCTCTATACCTTTAACTCCTATTTATCTCTCTAGCGTCGGTCCAACCAGTATTATATTACGGTAGATGGTTTTCTAGTACTCTTTTATACTCTACTTTAGCTCCTTTCTCTCCCTTACTATTGTCTTTGCTAGCCTTTTACGCGTCTCCCTTTCTCCTCTATATAGGCCTGGGCCCTAGCGCCGCACTATTCTTCTTTTACTTTCTCTACTTGTTTTCCTAATATATCTTCCCTACTTTAGGGTTATTGGTTTCTTCTCCTATAGGGCACCCTAGGGTCCCTCTATAGTTTATTTAGGCATGTCTTAATATACTTTATAATGTTAAAGTTGCGTTCCTTTTACACCCTTTATATTGCATCGGCTTCAATATATAGTTATAGGGGAGGAATATTGGCTTCCTTCTTAAGTAGTACTGTGGCCATTTGCTTATACCCGCCTATTATACTCCTAAGGCAGGCTATTTAGACCTTTTAAAGTGGTTTAAGGAGTAATTTAGGGGGGCCTTTCTTAGTTTCTCTAGTGGCCCAAATGCTAGATCTATACGTTATGGTTAGCCGGACAACTGCTATATATAGTAGGCGTAACCTCTGGAAGCATAGACCCTATATAAAATTAACAATCCTAGATATAGCAATATACTATACTTAGCCCTTATAGGCTGCTTACGCCGTATATATGCTTTACCAGAGCTTGCTATCTACCTATACTTCTAATACCCTTAGGCCTTAAACCGGTTAACCCTTAAAGCCTTAGATATAGATTATATGCTAAAGATCTATAGATTAGTTACGTTTTCTTATAAAATAGATTAGCTAGTATTTCTCTAGTAAGAATTGGACTCTATATCGTCTTACCTATTTTATATAGGTATTATAGGCTTTCTTTAGTATTCTGCAGTTCTCTGCGGCTATTAGCCCATATATAATTAGGTTTATATTATTAATAAAGCCTATCCCCTAGGTCGCCCCTTTCTTAAAGGTATTAAGCAGGTTACTTACAAAGAAGAGGAAGAGTATAGGCAATAGAGGTGATCCTTATAGTATTCCTGTTGTAACTGTAATAGGGGGGCTCTAGTATCCGCTAAAGATTAGTAATATTTCTTTCTGGCCTATAAATCCTTAAATAAACTGAATAATCTATTCTAGGAAGCCCTTTACCCTAAGGATATATAGGAGACGCTTATAGGGTATATTATTATAGGCGCCGCTAATATCTAGGCTAAGTATTAATACTATAAAGTCCTTTCACATAGCCCATGCAGTTTTAATGGTAGTAGTAAGTAGTATAAGTGCTAATAGCGTTAAGCAATTCTTTCTTGCCCCTATTTAGCTTTGTGGTAGTAGGGCGTGTTCCTTTACTATATCTACTATATAGTCCGCTATAACCTTTTCTAAGATCTTGCTTAGGGTGTTTTCTAAGGCAATAGGGCGGTAGCTTCCTAGGATTAAGTAGTCTA
>Ga0307507_10008333_pt1 | contig 14405 bp, 17 predicted proteins | sample 7_EM_MG_FD_207223 | JGI IMG/M metagenome (GOLD analysis project Ga0307507, IMG submission 207223) | Populus trichocarpa ectomycorrhiza microbial communities from riparian zone in the Pacific Northwest, United States - 7_EM | ecosystem: Host-associated > Plants > Roots > Unclassified | place... | reverse complement strand
GACCTCGGGGGTTTTAGTATTCGTCCTTTGGAGATCTTTTGGGAGTGGTAATGTCCGGTGGCTCTTTTTCGATTAACTGACGGCGGGGCTCCAATATCAGCTTCACGGTTCCTTTCTAATGAGGAGGCATTAGTGATATCTAATTTTTTTTTCTCTCTATAAAAAAATGTATGATAGAGGATGTGCAGCAATTTTTATTTTTCCTCAGTGGGATGCTTGGTGGAGATGTACAAATAATACAAAGCGCTTCGTCCTCAGTGATGATTTATGCTTCTACCCCATAGCCCATAACCTTCTGTATTGAATATGTACAATGAAAGAATCGTTGGGTGCGTATATCGTGTATTATGTGGGTACTTTCTAGAAGAAGCTTTTAACGTAATCGACAACGAAGGGTGCTAAGTCACAATTAGCCTCCTAAAGCGACCTATCATACTCGAAGTAAACGTACACAAGTAGAGAAGTATACAAATCTTAACAGCCCCTTGAATGGCGCCTTTTGCTTCTCGTTCTTGCTCTCTGATCTCTGCTGCTGACGGTGGCGGGGGGCCGGCTGAGGGAATTCGTTAGCGAATCAACAGGCTCCCTGAAATTATTTGATAATGATAGTACCTCCGAACATGTTTTAATGAATTTTATACGATTTCCGTTCGGGGTTGAAGGTAGAGGTTGGATGGAGAAAGGCTGCAAACAAATTTCCTTGACGTTTTACACTTTCTGACCAAATTTGCCAAAGAACAGAATGTATTGATAGCTCTTGGCACTAAACATGCTTTCTTTGTAAAGAGGTAAGGTTAGGGCAAGGCTGTCTTGGCAGAAGTTCGCGCCTCAGAGTCGGTGCAAAGACCTTCTGCAGCTTCAAACCTTCAACTCACAACGACCACACCACCCACCCCACCATCCGTGAGTATCTTTCTTTCAACCCTGCTAAAGCTCCACTTAACCTCGCATCCATTCTCACTGTCCTGTAGGGGAACAGCTATAGACAGTCTAATGTCAGAACTCGAAACCCTTGAGCGCCGCGGTTCGCCGCCCCCTAGTGCCCTTACGGAGGAGAACCTCAATACTCTTAGCCCTGCTCATGAGGGGGCTGCCAGAGCATCAGACAATGAATCCGTTCTTTCCGATATCGACGAAGGGATTTTTCAAGAGTTTGACGACTCCCTTATCGGCAGGATTGTACCCATCGATGAGGAAACCGTTCACACTATTGGAAAGTACAAAAAGAAGCTTGATCCGAGCCAACCCGCAGAGAAAGGCAGAAAGGAAAAGAGGAGGCGGGATATTAAGAGAAGAAGGGATGATGTTGAAGAACGCACCGGGGAGCCGGAGCCGCAAGAACAGGAGCTGACCGCTGAAGAGAGTGAGTGGTTTTTAACGGCTTGCTTTCTCTATCCTCACTGACATATTATATAGAGGCAAGGAGGGAGCTTGACCTGCGCATGGATGCTGCCCTGAAGGGTCCCAAGAAGAAGAAGAAGAAGGGTGAAGTATGTTTAATCGCGACCCGGATGCCTCAGAATCCCGCTAATTATTTTGGGTATAGGATCTTGAAGAAATGAACGACGATTTGATCATTGCCTTGAAACAGCGCATGATTGACGCCGCAAATCGTGACCAGGAGGCGATCGTCAACGGCCAACAAGCTGTGCATAAGTTGGCGATGCTTGAAGAAGTCAAGGACATTCTCCAACGCCCAAATCTTATGGCGACCGCGATGGATAATAATCTCTTGGAGGCTATGAAGAGATGGTTGGAACCACTCCCTAATAAGGCTCTTCCAGCATACGGCATCCAGAAGGTCATGTTCGAGATTATGGGCAAGATGAAGATCACCACCGACTACCTTCGTGAGAGCGGTATTGGGAAAGTTGTCATGTTCTACACTAAGGACAAGAGGCCTCAGTTGCATATCAAGCGCGAAGCCAATAGATTGGTTAGAGACTGGTCTCGTCCTATCTTGGGTAGAAGCGACGATTACCACTCCCGAGAAATTCCCATGGCTCATGATGGGTTTGCATACCCGACCCGAGCTTCTTGCTCACCTGTTTGCTAATTTATAGATTTTTTAGTGACTCCCGTCTTCCCCGTTTCAAGCAACGTGGCGATAACGAAGAAGCCAACCCTCTCGCTCCTCCTGATCGTAACAAGAACCGCACCCGTGTCCCTCAGGCCATGCCTCGCTCATATGAAATCGCTCCCGCCAGCCGTGTCGTCCAAGGACACAACGCATATGCTAGACCTATCGGCGCAGCAGGAGACGATATCATTCGTCGTATGAAAGCTAAGAAGCAGGCGGCTAACAAGGGGAAAAAGAGCGGTATGATCATCGGTTAGGTAATCGGCGGGGCGTTTGGGGAAATGGATTCGGCTTTTTTTTTTCCATCTTATTTTCTCGTTTGTTTTACTTTGCTTTCCGCGCCTTAGTGACTTTGTCGAGTGAGTGATTTCTAAATTGGACTTCTGTTTGGGGATAATTGGCATTATGTGACAATTAAAGTTAGAGTGTATTTTATTACCGGCACCGGCTGTTTCTTGTATGATATCAATAGCTACTTACTGTATGAACTGTCAGATAGCTCAAACTTTTCGTAAGCATTCAATTTAATCACGTGATATGAAGCCAACCTGTTACCCTATCGCACCCGCCCAAGCCTTCACGTCGCCGCCTTTCATACAAGTATCATACCTAGAGAACATGTGAACCGAAGCTCCATCCATTCTCACCTTTCACTCAGTTATCGTACTGTCAAGACCAAAACCCATCTTCTTCCCCACCGACCTAAACAACCACCCCTACCACAACCAACTACTTCACACCCCCCCAAAAAAAAAGTCCGCAAAAATGTTCTTCGGTCTAATGCCCTTGATCAAAAGTACCCTCCTCCCCCCCCCCCTCTTTATCCCAACCCTAGCTCCTAACTAGCTAACTAACAACTACTCACAGTGACAATCCTAATGATAAACGCAATAGCAATCCTCTCCGAAGACCGGTTCCTAGCGCGAAGTTGCTTCCCCCTCTCCCCCCCTTCGCCGGCGAAAGGCCGGTCACATTTTTTCGCTAATTGTGTTTTCGCCTTTGATTTTAGTCGGCTGGAGTACTGCTACCCCCGTAGAACCGCAAACCTTCGGAATGCAACAACAGAACGTCGCGAACGAGAGTATTAAGGCTAAGACTATGAATTTGATTTCGGCGACGAGGACGTTGATGAGGAGTGAGTTTTTTTCTTTCTTTCTCGGCTCGGGGGTTGGAAGGGGATGTGGGCTGATGTGTGTGGTTTGGGGATAGTACCGCTTATTGGGATTAATTCGTTGTTGATTGTTTATGAGCTTTTGCTTGGGTAAAGGGGAGCTAGAGTGCGGGAGCTACGGAGTTTACTGGAGTGGGATCGGGTAGGTGGCAGATGACGAGACTGCTGGTGTAATGTCATCGGTGGAAGGATGGGGCGCTGGTTTACCTTGCTAGAACAGAACGCAAGGGAATGGACTGGAATGCTCCGCTGGAAGTTGTCTTTCTTCTTTAGGATTCTTTTTATGTTGCTGAATGGGCTTTTGATTGCGCTTGTACGATACGTTTGGGGTGCGCTGGTGGCCTTGATTGAAATATAGTGTCTCTATATCCCACGGTTAATGGCCTAGAAGGTTCGGGGTGGGGGAATTATTCTTTTTTGGGTGGCACTATGCTGGTAAGGCTCGTGGAAGAGCCGCTTCAAGAACTGGTATCCTAGGGACTTGACCGAAGCGCGGCTGGGCTTCGAGTGATCGCAGGTGAAGATCACTACTTTTCGGCCGGGTCTAAAGGTGCTATCATAACCTCCATCTATCATTGTTAGCAATGCTACCTCTATTAATTTCTATCCCAAACCCGGAGTCAATCTCCCAACATCACTCCAATCTATCAATCTCCCTTACCATGCCCCCCTACACTACCTCCCTCAAAACCTTCTCCACAGCACCCTCCACCCTCTCAGCCCTCACCCTCCCTGCCAGCTCCTTCATGACCTTCCCGACGAAAAAGCTCGCAAGGCCCTTCCTCTTCTTCTCCCCCCTTCCCCCATCCTCCTCCCGCAGCCCCCGAATCTGCGCTAGAACACCGGCGCTCCGCCCATTGTCATCATCACTCGTCACGGCCCGGCGCACAACCTCCTCTAACTCTGCCTCCGACAAGGGCTTCATCGCGAGGTTCTCCTGCTCGATTATCTGCTCTACGGTTCTGGTTTCACTAGGAGCGAACAGGGCTGACAGGAGGGATTTTGTGGTTGCGGGAGTGATCCTATTGGTTAGGAGGTGGGTGATTAGTGATGAGAGGGTGGTTGGTGTGAGGGGATTGAGAGACCAGGGGAGGGTGTGGGTTGTTAGTGCTCCGCCGAGTTCGTGGATTATCCTAGGGGTGGAGGCGGATGTTAGAGTTGTGGGGTATAAAGGAGGAGGAGGGAAGGGGGAGTGAAGGAGTACCAGTTTCCTACTATTTTTCCGATTTCTTTGCCTTTCTTTTGTTTTACTGCTGCGGTTCCTAAAGCGGTGGTGACTTTCTCGACGACATCTTTGTAGTAGGATATTACCCCTACTTCTCCTTCGTCCCACATCATTAACGTTTGTGCATCCTTCACGCTCAAGTGATATCCTGTCCCCGTGAGCTGTTCCAGGACTTCATCTGGGAGCAGCGGCAACCCCTCTCTCACACTCTCCACAACTCCCGGCGCAATAACCACAGGGCCTAAATCCGGATCAGGCATATACCTATAATCCACCTCCCCCTCCTTCCCCCTAAGCCTCTTTGTAGTCCCCCTCTCAACATCCCAACCCCTCGTCTCACCCTCTACCGCCCCGCCGTCCTCCAAAATCCGCACCTGCCTCTCCACCTCAGCAGTGATCGCCTCCTCAACCAGTTTCAGCGAGCTCAAATTCTTAATCTCGCAGCGCTGTCCAAGCACCTGCATCCCCTTGGGGCGTACGGAAACGTTAACGTCAGCGCGGAGGCCCCCCCACTCCATACCCACCACGCAAGCCTCCACAGCACGCAGCGTAGCCTGCAACTTCTTCATAACGGCGGAAGCAAACTCCACACCGGGGACGTCGAACGGCGCCGTAATAATTTCTATAAGTCCCGCACCAACGCGGTTGAGGTCCACTAACGAGACATTCGCGCTAGCGATCGTCTTGCCGGTGTCCTGCTCCAACTGGACCTGGCGAATGGGCACACGCACACCCTCACGACTCGCGTGCGGGGTGTCGTGCGGGTACAGCGTCACGTACCCGTCGTTCGCGAGGGCAGAGTAGAACTGCGTAATCTGATACCCGCTCGGCTGGTCCCAGTAAAAGTAATGCTTCCTATCGAACCTGGACACCTCATTCACCTTGCACCGTAATGCGACCGCCGCCCTCAGCGCGGGTAGCAAGACGGACTTATTAAAGCTTGGTTGAGACCCTGGTAGTGCTGCATCGAACGGCGCAATGTGCGTGTTTGGAGGTGCATTGATACTCGTACTTGACTGGCTGAAGAGTTTTTGGGGACAGTTGAGCTGAGCGTGGATTTCCAGGCCGCAGGTTACCGTGTACGCTGCTGGGAAGGTGCTGTGCTTCAGGGATTGACGGGACCTGTGCTCAGATTTTAGGCTCTTTTTTAGGTCTTTGCGGAATGTTCCGGTTTCGAAATCTGCGGGGGAGGGTGGTGGTGGTGGTAGTGGTGGTAGTGGGGGGATGGTTATCGTTTTTAATCTTCGGAGGGGAATTGAGTAGTGCTGGAGGCGGGGGCGGGGGCGGAGGATCCGGAGGCATGATTGGCAAATGTATGCCATTGCGTGGGCGTGGGGCGGCATTAGGTGAGATTCCACTAGCCTATGTGGTTGGTGGGATGGTGGGGGGGATGTTTGACGGTTGAGACATGTTTGACCGCGGTGGCTGTGACGTAGGGTAACCAACTGCAAGGAAGCTCAACAGGCAAATAGCTTCCAAGTGTTGGGTTTCAATTCGTGGGCTTCTTCTTAGTGTTCTAGGAAAGGGAAGAGCCTCTCCCCTGCCTTCAGGTAGTCCTTAATGGTTAGTTTAGGCAAAGGGGTAGTGAATGTTTGGCGATACAATTGCGTAAAGGTTAGAGACGAGTGATCGTCTATGAGCAAGTAGTACATTTTTGGGAATAGATTACTTGCGCTCGAATTAAGTTATGCGCCATCGACCAGCACAAGTGAAATACTCTTTAATTGCAGCTAGTGCCAGTAAAATACCAGCCTAGAATGCCAAATCCCAATTTATCTCTCCGAATCAAGCGAAGGGTGTGCATTACTTCTGGGAACTACCGCAGTTCACCATTGGCAGCAAGAGTTGTCCAAATCACCCCCCTGAGTAGGATTCTAGATGAAGCTCATAACACACTACCGTTCCCTATGGGGCAGCTAAGTTCTAGTTGATTGCTAATATCATGCATCCCTCTCACGAATTATCCAATACCGGGCGAAGAGAGCGCAAGAAGATCTAATTAGGAAAGGATTGTGTCCTAGCCACCCGCTCCCCTAATGTTCGCAAGGAGCTAACCCCATGGCACTGTTTCAAATGATAAAAATTCTGGACAACTTCCGGAAGGCTAAGGTCTGAGGTTAAGGATAACGGTTTAAATCATTAAACGTTGAATACACTATAAGAGCAAATAGTTCCTCGAGATAGAAGAAGAGATTGCGAGCGTTGGTCCCTAATAGCTAACGGCTTAAGTCGCAACTGGAATCCAAGCGATGGGAAAAAGGAAGGTTTAGTCGCAAGTAAGACTGATCGGGAAGAGGTACGGACTCGAGGCGTGCTGTCGAAGGGGGTCAGAGGCCAGCGCATAACAGAAGAGTGTGATGGTGTAAAGTCAACGACTTCTGATAATCCGGCTTGGGGGATCGTGCTGGGATGTACAGGTTGGGCCTCATGGGTTCAATAGGTAGAGGTTCGGATAGGTTTTGATTTAGAGCCTTCTTCTGGAGCCCCAAAGGGAAGAGAAGAGCCCCTCTATTGCCTTCAAATGTTCTTTAGTGGCAAGTTTGGGTGAAACGAGATCGAATGATTAACGTCACAATTTCACAAGACGATAAGAAACGAGTGATCACTAATGAGCACGCAGCACACAGATGGGAATAGATTGGGAGACTCCCTAATTCGGGCGAGGCACCAACTAAACACTAGCCTAATAAGCTAAGCGATCAATTTATCTCTCGGCGACAACTTTTCTCCTACATCGAGTGACCCTCCATGACTTCACCCATCCCTCACAATCTCCCCCATAATTCTCCTCTGGAACTCTTTGATGATCGCCTCGATCTTCAGCAGCGCCCCGGAAGCCAACCCCAGAACCTTGCTCCCTCCCCTTCCAGCAACAACGATCCCACTGAGCCATTCCTGCGTCTCAATCAGTTCCTTGGGATGATCCCTCGCGAGCCCCACCCCGTTCTCGGAGTTTAACTCTAGCATCGTCAGCAATGTGAACAGCAGCCCTTCCAGTACGGTTTCTTCGTCTGTGTGGCGGAAGTTGAATGTGACCTCCCAGAGCTCTCTAGTCATTTGTGGAAGTGCGGGTGCAGATGGGCCCGTTGCGTGGAGGATTATGCCAAGGGTTTTGAGGAAGCTTGTTAGGAGGAAAGGGGTAAAATGGATGCCGCGGGCGGAGCTATTGGGTGTTAGGTATAGTTTGAAGTGTAGAAATAGAGAGGGATATTACTAGTCTTTCAATGCGGCCCACCATCTCCCCGTTAATGGGAAAAAGAAAGCTTCAGCAACTACTTTGCTGAGTTTGTTCTCCGTAGGCTTTGCACGTTTCTTTTCCACCTCGATTCTACTAGAGAATATGCGCACTTTGAGGGCGTTCGGCCCTGCAGCTTTGTCTGCTGCTTCTACTGCCATGGGCTGGATCATGAGCTGTTCCAGGGTGCCAGTTATTCTTTCTAATGGAGTTTTGGGTTTATCTTTGTTCCATATGGTGTCTCCCTTAGCGGGAAGGCGCTTTGAAGGGAATAGATCTGTGCTGCTCTTCCCCTTGGCTGACTCGATGCTAAGTGGGAGATCATCATCTTTAAATCCAGCCAGCTCTCTTGCACCCATTCCAATTGCGGATAGGATACCGGCGCGTTGGCCCATGGAATAATCTCCTTCGAAGAATAGCTTTGCTAGTAGCGGTCCCACGATTGTTGGAAGTGAGACAACCAATGCAATTAGAGCTTGCATACGCATCTCTTGAAAGTTGTCCATGTCGTATTTATCATGCATCCCTGCGAGGTGTGAGGTGAGCTCGACGGTATGATCTACGAGCTCTTTTCCGAAAGCCGCTTTCCGTCGGATGAGAGAAGCAGCAGATCCTAAAGATAGTTGTTGTCGGTCGTAGGACTCTGTGTCGCGGAGCATAGATAGGAGGTCTCGGATGTAGCTATTTTTGTTAGTGAGTGATGATTTGTGATTAGGAAGACTTACACTGGTGCAGTATCCCTCTTTCTGACAACATCTGCTGCATCCTCTTCCGAGTCCTCTGGATCAGAATCTGGCTTTGCGTAGGGCATCAAGTCGTCGTCATCCTCTTCCTCCTCTTTATCATCCTTTACCTCTTCAATAATTTGGATCACCGAAGTCATCTTTGCCTTTGGCTGGATAGTTGGCTGATTTTTCTTGACGATCAATTCTGGAGAGGATAGTAGACCTGATGCGGACCCCACTGTGTCTTCTATACTAGGAATGCCCTTCCACCATTTAGCCTCCTCTGTGGAAGTTTCATGGACTCCGAAGCTCATCTTGCTCCCTTCTTTATCGACAAGACTAGAGAGAGACTCCCCGACAACCATTCCAAGGAATCGGGCTCGTTCGGACGTAGCTCCAATCCGATTAGATATCCCATTTAAGAACATCGAAGAACGTGTCATACGGGTCAGGAACGCGGGTATCTGGCGATGAACATATCCAGCACAGAGAAGGAGTATCTGAGCGTTTACTTTAAGAAATGGGACAGAAGAGAAAGAATAAGCATATAATGTATTTATAGTAGTAACAGATAGATACGCTAGAAGCATGGCCCCGACCGCCGATACGGGCTGACGAGGAAATCAAGTGCAGAGAGAGGTCAAACAAACCTTCTTGCTGGAGTATGGGTGCGTGTTTGATCCATAACTGATTTGAAAATTGTTGCAAACTCTTTTCAAACAACCCTTTGAGGGTTACAGCATCCTTCGCCAGAATAACGATGAGGGCTCTCCGAATTCCCATGGGCTCCCCGATCCCCCCGCCTTGACTACCGATCAACCATTCTACTACTAGGGCTCGAAGATCATCGTCGCCGCCTACTAGAGAGTCTATGAGACCTGCAACGGAAGATACCCTGACAGCATCTTCCTTCCACCATTCACTCTCTTGATACATCCCTAGCGATATAGAGAGGTGCTTCAAAGATAATTTACGGAGCAGGGAGGCTAGATATGTGTGCTTGTTATGCGCCGGGAGAGAAGATATCAATTTATGCAGCCGCTCTAGTCCACCTTCAGGCCGAATATGAGGGTAGCTAATGCTTTCCACGAATTCATCTATGACCGATCGACATCAGATTTGCTTCCGAATAACAGATCCGCAACTCCCGGTGTGAATGATGTGGTTACATACCACGGTGGCCCAAACTAAGCGCCCTCACAATCATTGAGTTTAGAGCCTTCCATTCGGCTTCGTTCGTAATGTCAATTTTGGAACTGGCCCAAGCAACCTCTTGACCAAGCCAGGATATGAATAGAGGTTCGTTCCCTATCCATCTCCCCGCCCCCCCATTGCCTATGCCCAGCAATCTATCAGCCTCTGCAGTGACGGATAGAAGCTTTCCACCAGCTATTAGCGAAGTAAATTCTTTCCAAGCCATGGTTTGCTTAGGATTCGCCGGACCGTGGTTTCCCCACTCCCAGATTTGATGAATAAAGCCTTTAGTTTTTAAAACTGAGTGTAGAAGAGCAAAAAGCTCTTCTATTTGTATGTTGAAAGAAATGTCGCTTGGCGCGTCTTTCTTGCTTTTAGACAAAAATCGGAGCCTCGAAACGATTCCCCCAAGTCCTGTAATCGATCTCAGGCATTCTGCTAGCTGCTTTTTTTCTTTTTTCGAAAGGAAGTTCCAGAAGTCAGGTAGGGTGGTTTCTAACAGGATGTTGACAACCTGCGAAGCCTTTGGTGTAGGAGTACGAATGTCATATGAAGAATGAGGCTGGATGTTTGTGGTCAGTAAATCAAGTGTTCGGGAAAGAAGGTCAGCCGAGGGCCTTGAGCGGAGGGTGGAAAGGATATCGTCCAGATTGGATATAGATTGAGGGATGGATGCTGCGGTGATAGGGGTTTCGGGGGAGTCGGTCGGCTTGGTAACAGCAGTGAGAAGGGGGGCATCGTTTTGTTGGGAAGAGGAGGAAAGAGTTGAGGCTCGGATAGGAGTAAGAAGGTCCATAGTATCTGTGATATGGGTAAGGTGTGGTATTTTTCCGTTTATATGCTTGTATTCCGCTCTTCCAACCGTGTTGATTTGCTTCGGGAACCGGTATTGGAGGCTGTGTGATAGGATACTGTACTATAGTCTGTAGATGCTTAGACGAGGTGCTGCCTATGATCACAGCATGTTAGGCAGAGGTGGAGGGCGGAGGATTCGTCTCTTACCGAGGCTCAAGGTCTTTACTTACTCTTGGACTAACTTTTAAGTCCCGGCAGCTAGCTTATATAGGGCCAGGCAACTGTAGATCGGTTGTCGCATTGGAGCGTGCCGAGCTTCACTGACTTACTCGAGCACAGTACCGATATGATATAGTACTCTGTTCTCTTCCACAGCCGCCGATACGCGATCTTTTTTTTTTTTTTGGTGATAGTTTGTATGCTTGCGGTGGAAACTGTGAAATTCGGAATCAAGCGAAGGATAATGTCAAATCGCCCTTCAAATCCACAGCAGCAGCTTTAGTGGGGGACTAACAGCAAGCGCTGTTAGATTCACCAAAGGCAGATAATCACACTTACAAGTACCCTTTGAATGGAATTTTGGCAGGTTGAAAAGTTGTAGAGCGTGACCCATGAAGTTTCTGTGACCCGTGACAATCGGGGTGTTTCATTCTTTTGGTTATTACTGTAATATACCGCATACTCGAGTAAATTACCGGTATGATACAACAAGGGGGGTTCCTGCTTTGTTCTGCTGAACAAATTCCAACTTCCAAATACTATCCAGCTTCAGCATGTGACTGTCGCCTTGTAACCTCCGACCTTCCTTCCGATAGGATCCATTATAGTATCAGGATGTCCAAGCCATCGTGCACCTGTAAAATATTCCTCGGGACTCGGTGCTCTCGGCATTACCGAAAGAAAAAAAAAAAAGCCCTCGATTCACCTGAACCTCGTTTCCTCCCCCTTTCAAACTTACCCTAGATCTTCCTTCCATTTGCCTCTCTTCGCATCCCCGTTCCCCCCCACACGTTATAATTATTCCAGGAATTTGAAAGTTGGTTAATCAGTAGTCTTCTCTCGACTTCACAATTCACCATGTACACTGATCCTGCTCTAGAGCATGGAACGACCTTTGCCCATCTACCTCCTCCAGGGAGTCCTCATGCTGTTCCAATAGCTGGATCTGAACAGGAGGGGCACACTCCAGCCTTTCGCCACTGGCGCGCCGACCCTAAGGGGGAGTTAATGAGATCTCTAGATCCTAAGGTGAGTCCCCTTAGATTTGTTTCTTTGGGGTTGCGACAAATTTTGTGATACCCTATCATCTAGCTTGGATGAGCAATTTCTAACGTCTGCTTGCTTCTCTAGATAAATACCATTCATGCCGCTTTCGAAGCAACTTGTACGACCTTCTCCAACACTCCATCGTATGCATTATTATAAACCTGACATGTGCTTTACACAGGTCAAAAATGGCCCAACAACAACTGTTTAGGATGGCGGGAACGAGACAAGACAACTGGTGCTTGGGGTCCTTATATCTGGATGGACTACGAAACTGTCCAAAAGAAACGTGCAAATATAGGCGCTGGCCTTTCTTATCTACACGCGATTCATGGTGTAAGTCTCTCTAGGATGGGGGGCCTTGGAACTTTGGTGGCTAAAGTCGGTCGTGAAAGGTTACCGAGAAGCAATATGGTATTGGCTTATGGTCACAAAATCGTCCGGAATGGCAGATTACCGATTTGGCAGCCATGTCCCAATCGCTTTATACCGTTAGTATCTACGAAACGCTGGGACCAGAGACCACGGAGTATATTATCAACCATGCCGAGCTTCGCTCTGTTGTTTGCAGCTTAAACGTATACACCTATAATACCTTCGTGTGGGCTATTTACTAACCAGGCTCCCTATAGCACGTCCCTACCCTTCTCTCCATGAAGGACAGGATACCAGCCCTCACATTCATTGTTTCTCTTGACCCCCTTGAGCGGGAAGGGGAGCCTTCAGCGAACAGTAAAAAAGCTTTGTTGAGCGCCTGGGCGAAAGAGAAGGGTGTTGCGATTTACTCGTTGGCAGAAGGTAGTCCCGCTTTTGAATCTCTCTTGGCTTGATTGTAGAAAATGGAGCTGACAAAATTTAAAAAAGTCGAATCCATTGGGCAGCAACACCCAAAACCTTGCGTACCGCCGACCTGGGATGATCCCGTAACTATAAATTACACTTCGGGCACAACCGGAAACCCCAAGGGTGTATGGCTGACCCACGGCAACGCTGTGGCAGCTGTCACATGCGCGATGAACACTGCAACCTATGGTGGGCCAACAGATGTAATGCTCTCATACCTGCCATTAGCCCATATCTTTGCTCGCCTGGCCGAGCAAGTTGCTTTGTGGGGAGGTTCGGCTATTGGTTACTTCCATGGTAACATCCTTGAGCTCGTGGATGATATCAAGGCACTACGCCCAACTACCTTCATATCTGTCCCGCGTCTTTACAATAGATTTCATACTTCGATCAGGGCCGCTACGATAGAACAACCCGGAATCAAAGGCGCTTTATCACGTCATGTTGTGAGCACCAAACTCGAAAATATGGAGAAGACTGGCAGTAATAAGCACATGATCTATGACCGCATTTGGGCAAATAAGGTCAAGGCAGGAGTTGGTTTTGATCGCCTCCGTGCTGTTGTAACGGGCTCTGCACCGATCTCACCTACGGTCCTCTCGTTTCTTCGCGTGGCCTTTGCAAATAGCTTCTATGAAGGCTTCGGGATGACTGAAACTTATGCTGCGACTGTTGCCCAACTGGATGGTGATAACTCTGCTGGAAACTGTGGACCTCCCTGTATCAATGTCGAGGTTAGGCTCAGAGATGTCCCTGATATGGGATATACTAGCAAGGATAAGCCACATCCCCGTGGGGAGCTCTTGACCAGAGGTCCCGGGGTTTTCAAAACTTACTATAAAGCGCCGGAGGCGACGGCTAGCGTATTTGATCAGGATGGTTGGTTTGCGACAGGGGACATATTCTCAGTTGATGAATTGGGCCGATTCAAGGTCATTGATCGTGTTAAGAACTTGTTGAAACTTGCTCAAGGAGAATATGTATCTCCCGAAAAGGTGGAGAACACTTATCTTGGAAACATGGATCTTTTTGCTCAGGCGTATGGTAAGTCGACTTTTCTTGGGAGTTGTCCGGGGCTGACAAGAAACCCTAGTCTATGGGGATTCACTTCAACCATTCCTCGTTGCCATCTTCGGTGTCGATAGGGATCACTTTTCAAACTTTGCTAGCAAAATCCTCAAAAAGACTATCTCTGCAACCGACGAACAGGCCATCAAGGCGGCCTGTGGTAATAAGGAAGTGATTCGTGCTGTCCTCCGTGAGATGGACCGGGTCGTGAAGAAAACCAAGATGACTAGCTATGAGAGGGTTAGGAACATCTACCTCTGCATAGACCCCTTCACAATTGAGAATGACCTCTTGACACCAACTTTGAAGCTCAAGAGACCCCCAACTGCGAAAATGTACAAGAAAGAGCTTGACGCCCTTTACGAAGAGGCATTGGTGGCGCAATCCCCTAAGGCTAAGCTGTAGGTGCTTTGTATACTAGTTTTTTCCCTCTGTTTATACACGAGCGTTCATTTTTTTGTTACTCTGTGGGCGGGGGTTGGGTGCACGGATTACGCTAAAGATCCCGGAAAGCTAGATAATGCAGACTTTTGGCCATTCCCCGGGGTGGACCTCAGGTGAAAATATATTCTATTTGTGCATTATGTCCGGTTGTGAACTCAGCCTTTTCTATGGCTTAATATTTAATGAAGATATCTCGTAATCTATTTAGGGGTTGTTTGGCATGACGGCAAACTACCGTATTATCTTGAATATAAGAGAATCGCGCTAAGAGGTCATATTAAAGCTAAGACATCTCTTTGCATGATTTTATCATATTTCTTCTCTCCAGCCATCTCAGTTTACAGAGAGGAGGACCGTGA
>Ga0307507_10008332_pt1 | contig 14405 bp, 1 predicted proteins | sample 7_EM_MG_FD_207223 | JGI IMG/M metagenome (GOLD analysis project Ga0307507, IMG submission 207223) | Populus trichocarpa ectomycorrhiza microbial communities from riparian zone in the Pacific Northwest, United States - 7_EM | ecosystem: Host-associated > Plants > Roots > Unclassified | place... | reverse complement strand
GCCAATATTCCCCCCCTATAACTATATATTAAAGCCGCTGTAATATAAAGGGCGTAAAGTAAACGCAACTCTAATATTATAAAGTATATTAAGACACGCCTAAATAAACTATAGAGGGACCCTAGGGTGCCTTATAGGAGAACAAACTAACAACCCTAAAGTAGGGAAGAGATATTAGAGAAATAGGTAAAGAAAGCAGAAGAAGAATAGTGCTATATTAGGGCCCAGGCCTATATAGAGGAGGAAGGGAGACGCGTAAAAAGCTAGTAAAAATAACAGCAAGAAAGAAAGGGGCTAAAGTAGAGTATAAAAGAACGCTAGGAAACCATCTTCTGTAATATAATACTAGTTAGACCAACGCTAGAGAGGTGTATAGGAGTTAAAGGTATAGAGGCTAACTTAGGCAAAAGAAACCTAAGCCGTGGCATGGTTAACGCTATAGGGGGTAAATACTTAAGAGCTCTAAGAAGGCCTAATAAAGGCAGAAAATATAATGGCAACACTTTTAAGAATAGGGATAATAGGACTAAAAGATTAGCTCTACTGGGTAGGTGTCCTAGTAGGCAGCCTAAGATATAAATGTAGCTAGCCAAGACAGACACCAAAATATATAATACTGTTATGCCCCCTATACACCAACTAAGAAGCTATACTCTTAGTAGCTAGCATAGAGAACTATAACATACTACTCTTAATATAAAAAGGTCTTAAGGCGGTTACCCGGTGGTTTATTAGCCAAAATATACTAGACCAGTTTTGGGTTATAAGGGAAATAGTAATAGAAGGTAAAGGGGCGAGCAATAAGCGCCCCCTAATAACTCTATAGTAGTAGAGCAAAGTTTGCGATACTAGCGCGTCTATAGGCTTATTACAGCAGCAGTGGTTCCTAAGGAGGTTAAAAAGTAAGGTAGTAGAGTACTATAGGTGACTTATAGGCGCCTTATAGGCGAGTCCTAAAAGGCGGGGAGATAGATTATGGGTTTTTTTTAAAAGAGTTTTCTCCCTATATGTATATAAGGAGTAGTCCGCGTGGGCCCAATAGGGAATCAAATCGGACGTTAAGCAATGAATAATAATAATAATAAGAAATAAGCTCGGACCCTTAGAACTCGGTTACCTCCTAAACTTGGACAGGTTTCCTATACAAAACGCTGTTTTTCCACCTCTATAAAAACGGCGTTTTGTATGGGAAACCCGTCTGAGTTTGGGGGGTAACCAAGTTCTAGGGGTCCAAGCTTATAAGGAACTTTAGGCTAAATACGTTTAGAACATATTAAAAACTTACCTCAATCTAATCTTATGGCTATATTTAACTCTTTTCTAGTATATAATCTTCTAACCTACCTATAACGTTTTGGTTTTTGTAAACTCAACTAACATTACCTCGTTAGCTAGGTGGCCGATAGCATGGTATACAGGTGGGCAAGGAACCCAGAAAATCATAATATATTGACTATTTCTTTTTATAAGGCCCTCGCCGTACTACAATTCCATTAGCCTTATTGTAGGCCCTTATAACTTTACGCGCATTCACTTCTTTGCGCTTTTAGGCCTTAATTATCTTATTAGCAGCCCTTTTTTTAAGCACGTCTAGCTTTTATTAGGCATCCTCCAATGCTTTAAGTTTAGAATTCTTAACAGCCTTACGCCCTTACTGTGCATAAAGTATACTACCTGTTTAAAGTGATAACTAAATATCCTTTTATGTATCCTTATGCTTCTATACTGCCGTAGTGGTGCGTAATAAGTCTTAATGTGCAGCTTATAAAGTATAAGCGATTACTAAGCTTCCATATATATACTTGCTATATAAGATTCTGTCCTCTTTATCCTCTAAGTTCCTATCTAGAAGATTAGCTATATGCTTAAGTGTATAAGCGCAAGATGGAGTTACAAGAAACCGATTATCTATTAGGCCTATAGGTGGTGTTACCCTTTAAGGTGGTATTAGTAGATAAATTTAATTAATTATAATAGCTGGATTAAATGGAATTAATCTAGATTTTGCTCAAGTGCTTTTAATTATGCTGCGCTTAAATATCTATAGTTTAATAGTATATAGACTTTAAAGGAACTCTATTTTATTAAAGTTAATATAGCTATTTTAAAAGGCTTTAGCAACAGCTTTTCTATATTAATGTTTATATAGTTAAAACACTATAATATTAAGAGGCTGATAGATATATGTTATTTAAGGAATTATAGTAAAAAGGATAATTAAATAGTTATCGTAGAATTTAATAAATTGCCTTGTAAAATAGCTAGTATACCTATCTAAAATAAGGAGCCGATTTTTGCTAATTTAACGCTTTGTTATAGGACACCTCTATAACATCTTATATACATCTACCTATTTCCACTAACGTAGCAAGAAGAGACCGACCGTGAGACGGCAATCTAATGGCAATCTACTATATTCTGCTATATTCTACTAAGTCTACTAAATCCTGCTAAGTTCTGCTAGGACCGCTACTTAAATCCTACTCTACTCCGTACACGTATTAACTAAGTAACTAAACTAATAATATATACTCTTTCTTCCTATTTCCTTACTTTCTTTCCTTACGTAATGTCTTAACTTTATTATATAGTTTATATATATAGCTTAATAATATCTACTTTGCTATATATTATTATTGCTTATACTTACTTCTTAATACTATATTATATTAACCCTATATACTACCCTTTAAAATATAAAACGACCCTAAAGCCCCTATAATAGCCACTGGCATTATATCTATATTTTAAGAATAATTAACAGAAATATAGAAGTCCTTTATAGACGCCCTAGTATAGAACTAAGCCACTTTAACTTAATAATAAGCCAAATAGGAACAATAATATTAGTAAATAATTAAGGACCTCTAAGAAGAAATCCGCACCCTTAAGATACCTATACTAGGGCCCTAAGACCAAATACTATCTTTAGAAATAAATACGCGGAACGAGAGTCCTAAACCTATAGTAGTTATTTACCCTAAACTAACTACTACACTATAATAATCTAAACAACTACTAGACCCTCTAATATTTACTAGTAAATAATAAGAACTCTAATTATTTCTAAGCCGGCTTAAAAATAAGTTAACTAGTAATACTAACCGCTACCTAACTAAAGCTAACTAACTCTGCTGCGCCCTAAGTTAACTAGGAGGAGATATAGCTAACCTTATTAAACCTCTTTAACCAAACTTAGTACTAAGCCTAGTTGTACTTCTTAAAGCTATATATAGTAACCTAAACCGCTAAGCTACTACTTAGAGAAAGATAAACTATATAGCTTAAGGAATAAAAGGCTTCCTAGTATACTTCTCTAAATTTAACCGCTATATAAAAGAAATAGGCTAGAACGACTCCGCACTAATTAATAGCCTTATTAAATTCCTAAGCCCTAAACTAAAAACCTCCCTAATTAGCGTAGACCTACTAAAAGCCCTTAACGCCTATATAAACGTTATTAATAAACGGTATAATAATATACTACGCCTAATACTAAAACCCACTTCTTAATATAATATAATAGCTTCGCGAATATCTACTAAGTTATTATCTTAGCTTAAGTACCCTAACGCCATAGATATTAATACTAGGACCCTAGGATACGCCCTATTAGGGTCCTCTAAATAAGAATAATATACTAAGCTAGGCCTCTGCTTTAAGTATAGAAATAACTCTTACCTCTCTAACTACTATTCCGTTTCCTTACCCTAACGCGATTTATAAACAGCCAATACTAGCAGCCGTTTACTATATTAATCCTCTAGTTACTATCTCTAATCTTTACCTAGTTCTAGCCCTATATCTAATAAATACCACTTATAAGGACGAAGCTATAACTAATATACTATAAGAACTCCGCCCTAATTACCTTTAAAAAAAATGTCTTAAGGCTAAGTTGCTTTCTGGAATAGCGCTGCCTTAGGATCTTATTAAATACTTTAGATATTATAAACTCTAACTCTTAGGATTGCAGTATAACCGTTAACTATTATCTTTAGCAGAATAATTAATAGGCTAATACTTAAGTCCTAATTAATATAGGAGCTAGTAGCATAGGATTTATTAATAAGATCTTTATATAAGATAATGGTTTTACTTTAACCTCCCTTAACTAGCATATTAATCTATTTAGATTTAATAGTAAACGCACTATTTTAGGCTGTATTACTTATATAGTATTCCTAAAACTCCAATACCTAAACTATAAAAAACTAATTAGGCTATTTGTTACTACCCTAAGTCACTTAATAATCCTTAGATAACCCTAGATAAAGCTATATAAGGTAACCATTAATTAGGATAACCTTAAGCTTTTATTTACCGCCTCCTATTATAAGCAGAAGTGCCTTATAACTTACTACTTAGACTTAAAACTAGAACCAAAAAATCCACTAGAATTTACTAGTCTAAAATTTCTACTAATATCTACCCTATACCTAAGAAGTCTACCTAATTCCACTAACCTAAGAATTCTACTAAATTCTACTAATATAAGATTTCCGCTAATATTTACTAAGGACCCGAAAATTATACTAAGTTATATAAACTAATTTTAACTACCCTACTGTCCTAAACCAAGCAGAAGCTTAAGCTTAATATATAAAAGTACTAAAAGAACTAGTATTCTACTATAAAAAGAATACTTAAAGAACCCAAACCTAAACTTAAACCTAAACAAGAAACCATATAAGAAACTAAGGATAATCTAAGCTCGCTTAATACCTTAGACATCTATATAATTAGAGCTACATTATTAGTATAACTTACTAAGAAACCTAAATATATAATCTTTACTATTATAATAGCCGATATTAAAAAGGCTTTAGTATTAAAGAAATATACTAACTCTGCCATAAAAGTACTAGTATGCCACTATAAGTATCTAGAAGTATTTTATAAAAGGAAGCCGATAAGCTAGTAGAATACCAACTATACAACTATAAGATCGTACTTAAAGAAGGAAAATAGCTAGGATTTGGACCTCTATATAGAATGTCCTAAAATAAACTCTAAGTACTGCGGAAGTATTTAGACAAATATCTAAGTAAAGGATTTATTAGAGCAAGCTCTTCGCCTATAGCTATAGCTATAATCTTTATTAAGAAACCTAGCAGCAGTCTACGCTTCTATATAGACTACTAAGCTCTTAACGCTATTACTATTAAGAATTAGTACCCGCTTCTATTAATTTAAAAGACACTAAACTAATTAAGTAAGGCTCGCTACTATATAAAACTTAACCTTATCTATATATTTAACCGCCTCTGTATTATAAAAGGAGATAAATAGTTTACCGCATTCTGCACTAGATATAGACTATTTAAATACTTAGTAACGCCGTTTAGCCTTATAAATACCCTAAGTTTATTCTAATACTTTATAAATAATACCCTATAACCCTACCTAGATATTTTCTATACTACTTATATTAACAATATCCTGGTATATAGTAATAACCTAGCTAAATATAAGAAATACATTAACCTTGTCCTGGAAGCCCTATATAGAGCTAGCCTATAATTAGATATAGATAAATGCGAGTTCTATAAAATGGAAGTTCTATACCTTAAACTTATTATTTTTATAGATAGTATATAAATAGACCTAAAGAAGATTAAAGTAATTGTAAACTAGTAAGAACCTAAGAATGTTAAGGACGTAAGAGCCTTTATAGGATTTGCTAACTTCTACTAATAGTTTATTAATAACTTCTCCGCCCTAGTTTTACCCCTTATGGCTTTAACTTAAAAGAATAAAGCCTTTATCTTTAATAAGGAATATAAGAAGGCCTTTGCCTATCTAAAGGTTATATTTACTACCGCACCTATACTCTAATACTTTAACCTAAATAAAAAGAGTATTATAGAAGCTAACTTATCTAACTATGTTACTAGAGGTATTCTATCCTAGTATAACAAGGAAGGAATACTATACCCTATAGTATACTTCTTAAAACAACTAAGTCTAGCTAAATATAACTACAAAATATACGATAAGGAATTATTGGCTATTATTAGATATTTTAAATAATGGCGACCTAAACTAAAAGGCGCTGGATTTCCAATTAAGGTCCTTAGCAACTATAAGAATCTATAGTACTTTACAACTATAAAATAGCTAAGTTATTGTTAAGCCCGCTAGTTAGAATGTCTCTCTTATTTCTAATTCTTAATTATATACTACCTAGGTGTTTAAGGTTAAAAACCTAATGCCCTAACCTAATGTTTATAATATATACCAGCATAAGAAAAAGCGCGTGCCTACTATAATTAAACCCTACTTCGCCTTAAGCTATTTAACCCTCCTATTAAAGACGTTATAATATATATCCTTAAAATAACTAATTAATTAATTAAATAGATAATAGTTAATAAACATCCAAATAACAAGTTTATCTAAGAGATGCTTAAGCTAATCTAAGGTAGTATTAAACGCTCTAAAAGGATTTTTTTTAAGTAAATGCAAAGCTTATAGAGATCGCTTATACTATAGAAACCGCCTAGTTATACCTAACTATAACAAATTTAAGCTTAAGCTCCTTGAACATATATATAACCTACTAGTAGCCAGTTACCTAGGCTAAGGAAAAACCCTAAAACTGCTCTAATAAGAATATTACTAGCCAAATATATATAATATAATACGAAGGTATATCTCTAGCTATTATGCCTACTAATAAGCCAAAGCTTTATATAAGACATATAACAGCTTTCTAAAGCTACTGCCTATTCTAGACTAAAAATAGAAAAATATCTTAATTAACTTTGTTGTTAAGCTCCCTGTAAGTAAAGGCTGTATAAATATTATCGTAGTTATAGACCGACTATCTAAGATAAGATACTTAATCGCCTGCCCCAATATATTAATACTTACCGTTACCCAACTATTCCTAGATTATATATAGAAACTCTATAAACTCCCTAAAATAATTTTCTCCAATAAAGGTAGTTAGTTTATCTCTATATTTTAAAAAGAACTAACTACCTAACTCTATATTAAAGCACTATTATCTATAGTATACCACCTAGAGACGGATAGTTAAATGGAATATATAAATACTATAATAGAATAATATATTCGGATATATACATTGTATTTATAAAATAACTAGATAACCTGGCTTATATTTACTATATTTACTATAAATAACTCCGTCTTGGAAACTATAAAAGTCTCCCTATTCCTGGCTAACTATAGCTAACATCCATAAATAGGTTTTAAACCCTTTAGTAATGTTCCTTACCTAGCTTATTAGGTCTTATAAGTTATAAAAGTAAATAAATTTATAAAGAAGATGGAAAAACTATAAGAGTTCCTTACTAACGAAATAATATAGGCCTAATTGGTTTATAAAGCCGCAGCAAATAAGAACTAAACCCTAGCACTAGCCTACTAAATAGATAACTTTATCTAGCTAGATATAAGAAATATAAGTATAAAACAACCTACTAAGAAACTTAATTAGAAAAACACTAGCCCTTATAAGGTTGAAAAGGTTGTCTTTCCTTATACCTACTAACTAAAGCTCCCTAATACGGTTAAAATCCACCCCGTATTCTATACGTTAGTCCTCCGCCCTACTACCCCTATATTAGACGCCCTACCTAAATAGATTTAGGACCCTCCTCTACTAGTTAAAGTAGATAGTAAGGATAAGTACCTTATTAAAAGAGTTAATAATATTAAGTATAATAAACGGAAACGCAAATATATATACCTTATAAAATAAAAAGGCTTTACTAAGTCCTTATAGGATCCCGTTAACTCTATAAAACTTATATAAGCCGTAAAAGACTTTTACAAACTTTACCTAGAACTACTATAGCCCTATTTTGTAGAAGCCTAAGTTTAAAGAGGGGGGGTACTATTCTAGGACACCTCCGTAATACCTTATATACATCTATCTATTTCTACTAACGTAGTAAGAAAAGACTAACCGCGAGACGGCAATCTAATGGCAATATGCTAGCAATCTACGGCAATTTAACGGCATTCTGCTGTATTCTGCTATATTCTACTAAGTCTACTAAATCCTGTCAAGTTCTGCCAGGACCGCTACTTAAATCCTACTCTACTCCGTGTATGTGTTAACTAAGTAACTAAACTAATAATATATACCCTTTCTTCCTATTTTCTTACTTTCTTTCCTTACGCAATGTCTTAACTTTATTCCATAGTTTATGTACATAACTCAATAATATCTACTTTGCTATATATTATTATCGCTTATATTTACTCCTTAACACGCTTAAATAACCACTTTTAAAGTAAATTACCCATTCTAATAGTAGCTAATTATTAATATATGCTGTATTACTTACGTCAGTAAGTAATTACCTAGAAGATCCTCTTCTGTCTATATATACCACCGCTTTTATATTATTTTACTAGCTAAGATAATAAGTAAAGGCCCTATAACTCTATTACTAGAAATTACCTCTATAGCCATAGCTGATTCGCGATTAGTATCTTTAGCAGTAGTAATTTAAAAGGCCTTTAAAGCTATAATTACTTTTTCTTTCTTACCTATTTCTAGATAAATACCTGTCTTATTATAATTATATATATCTCCCACTTTAATTCTATACAACCCTATAGCATTATTATAGTCCTAGTACCACTATAATAGCGTAATTAGGTCTTTTGCTGCTTATCATTCTAGCTCTTTAGGATTTTTAGTGCGTAGGCTAAATTCTAGGTACCTTTTAAGGAATCTATTGGTCTAATAGTTGCTATAAATAGGTGGTTCTAATAGACTAAAATAACGCGCCGCGAGTATATAATTATACTCCCACTTAAGCTCTTGGATAGTTGCATATATTCTAAGCGTAGATATAGGGATAATATAGGTTAAAAAAATAAAAAAGGAGCTCTTGCTGCACCTGGCCTAAAAAGACCAAAACCAACCAAAAGAACCCTGAAAATCACCCAGAGAATCCCCCTGAGATGCATGCATCGCAGGGGAGGCATACGTTGAACGACGGTGGTTCGCACTTGCGTATGACCGCCAGAACCACGCCTAGCAATGGCCCTCCACAATAAAAATGGGCGAATACCACACTATAAAGTAGAAATACCTTTATTAAGAAGGCATCTGATAAAATATAAAGCCTATTAGATGTATCTAGTATCTAGAATTTTAGGGGAGTAACTATTAGCTATAACAATCTAATATAGCTAGTAGAATAGCTCTGCTGGTCTAGTAAACCTTAGGCGCCCCTTTAATAAACCCTTAATTAAATCCTCTAATAGCTAAGCAAAATTAAAAATAAATAAAACCCCCCTTTACTAGCAAACCGTACCTGGGCCGCTATAGCTGCGCTTTTATAGCATAGGGAACCCACCCCCCTTAAGATAATAACTAGGTATATAATTATAATATAACCAAATATAGAAAAAGCAGAGGGGCTTAGGGGACAATTAAAAATAGAAGTCCTTATAGAGATTTATAAAGAGGTCTATAACACTGTTGTAGTCTAATACCTTAGGAGTGGAGATATTAGAGTTACCCTAAAGGATTAACAGGTAAAGAAACGAGCTATAAAGGTAGGGGATAGGCTAGGAGAATATATTGGTATAAAAGTACTCTATAAGGATTACTTAGTTAAAGTCCCAGCAGTTTCTATAAGCCTTAGGGTAGAAAAGGGACGCTAGGCGGACAATATAGTAATTATATAGGAGATAGTAAGATAAACAGAACGCCTTATACTAGGACTTAAAATTACCTAAATTTAATAGCTTTATTAGGAAAATGTAAACTAAGCATATAACAAGAATAATAAGAGGATATAAGGGTCGCTAGAGACTTGCTAGGGAGATATTAAATAAACGCATGGCTCCCTTATCGTCAGTATATATATACTAGGAATGCAAAAACTTCTTATCCAAAAAGGAATAATTATAAATGGCCTTATATATAACATAAGGCTCTATAACTATAGACTACACCTAGAATAATACTATTACTATATATAATAGGGACACACCTAATCCACATACACAGTATAGGTGTGCTGCGGCTACTATATAGGCCCCTATAATATAAGACACTACTTAAATTAAGACTAAATAAAATGCGTAAACTGCCACCAAAGCATACATAAGGCGTGGGAGAGAGAAGACTATATTAAATATAGGAGATAAAAGGTAAGGGCTTAACAGCTATAGGAATAACTACACGCTAGGTTATATAAATAGAAATAATAGGCGATAAGCTAGTAGGACATAGGTGCCTTTCTAGCGTTTCCTACCTTTAATACTAGGGGGCTAGGCCAGCCATCCCAAGCCTTAATAGGCTAGAAGTAATGCTGTGCGACATTACTAAACTAAATAGGGATATAAGGGTCACAGGGAATATAAGGGAGAGGACGCCCTATAGGTAGACCCTTATAGACAGCTATAGTAAGCTTAAGACTAAGATAATTAAGAATTAGACTTAACACGGCAAATATAATATTTATAGCCGACTTATAAAGGGCATATAGCTAATTAGTAAGAATAAGGGAAGAACCAGAGACAATAATAGATTTAGATATAGAAGCGTTAATAGGAATATAAGACACGGGAACAGAAAGCTCTATATAAAATAAGTAGGGACTAAGGTGTAGATATAAGAGATAGAAGTTCTAAATATCCTAGAGAAAGTAGAAATAGAAGAAGTAAAGAACAAAGGAAAGATAAAGGACCCTTATTAGGGGTCCGCCACCTATCTATTATATAATATAACTACGGAAATATAAACCACCGTTTTATAAGGCCCCTACTAGACAGTCTAGACCTAGAAAAATACTATATCCTTACTATACAAGAACCGTACTACAATACCTATATATAATTAATATACTGCCCCTAAGAATTCTAGCTTCTATATAAACCAAAAGCAGCTATACGCGTATGCTTTATAATTAGTAAGGCTATTAGCCTGTCCTTATAGTTATAGCAGGCAGTTAACCCAGATATTACAGTTATAATAATTTAGACATATAGGGGACCGGTATAAATTATTAATATATATAACCCTAGGGTTAAAGGGGTCCCGTAAATAGAGAATATTATATTAGTAATAAGCTTACTAGAAACCAAAGGTATAGAGTCTATTCTACTAGGAGATATAAACCTCCACTACCTATAGTAGGGGGGTATTTATATTACTACTAAATAATAGGCAGAGTACTTACTAAGAGCTATAGATATCTAGGGTCTTAAGCTAGCCACCCCCCTAGGAGTAACTATATGGCAATAAGGTACTACTAGAAGTACAATTAACCTTATATTTATAGACAAAGGCCTATACTAGAGACTTAAAAGGTGCAACCCTAAAGAAGAATAGGCACTCGCTTTAGACTATATCCCTATCCAAATATAGCTAGATCTGGATATTAAAGCATAACTAAATAGTAAAAGATACGCAATAAGGAAGCTTAAAACAGACAATTTCCTTAATATAGTTAAATAATAACTTTAAGACCTAGAAGAAATCCACCTAATACCAAACAAGCGAGGCTTATTAGCTACCCCTAAGGAAATTAACTATAGACTAGAAAGAATCCAAGCAGTAATTAAAAATAGGCTAAAAGAGCACTGCCTAGTCTCACAACCGGGCCCCTACGCGCGATACGCATGGTCTATATAATATACGGTTTTTATCGCCAGCTAATAATAAGCAAGAAGGAAATATATAAGTAGCTATAACCCTAAAGATAAGAGACAATACAAAGACACAAGAAACTAGTTAAAGAATACCCTAAAAAAAGAAGCAAGGAATAACTAGAGACGGTTTATAAATAAGTACACTTTTAATTTAAGTCTCCCCTATAACAAAGGCCTTTAGGCTATGGCAAAATAGGAAAAAAAAAAGGTAGGGCGCCTAGTAAAAGACCTATACCTACTACCCCTATAAAGAGTAGGGGAATTACAGGCCACTAACAACAATAATAAGAAGGCAAAGATCTTTATAGAAAGGTTCTTCCCCTAACCAGCTCTAGCAGACCTCAGTAATATTATAGGTAAAACACCGGTAACTTGCCTATAGGTTAACAGCGACATAATAATAGAGGAAATGGCCAGAACTATTAGCCACCTTTTAAATAATATAGTACTAGGACCAGATGGGATTCTAAATAAGGCCTTAAAGACCTATAGACTACTTATAGTACCCTAGCTTACAGAAATAGCTAGAGCATACTTTACTATAGGCTACTACCCATAACTTAGAAGATCTATAACGACGGTTATCCTATAAAAAGAAGGTAAAGCAGATTACTTAGTCCCAGAAAGCTACCGCCCTATTACCTTAGAAAACACCCTTAGTAAGATCTTAGAAAGGGTAATAGCGGACCATATAGTAGATATAGCTAAGGAACACGCCCTACTACTATAAAGCTAAATAGGGGTAAGAAAGAACCGCTTAATACTATTAGCACTTACGCTACTTACTACTACCATTAAATCTGCATAGGCGATATAAAGGGACTTTATAGTATCAATGCTTAGCCTAGATATTAGTGGCGCCTATAATAATATGCCCTATAAGCGTCTTCTATATATCCTTAGGGTAAAGGGCTTTATAAAATAGATTATATAATTTGTCTAAGGGTTTATAGGCTAGAAAAAAATATTATTAGTCTTTAGTAGATACCAGAGCCCCCCCATTACAGTTATAATAGGAATACTATAAGGATTACCCCTCTTACCTATACTCTTCCTCTTCTTTATAAGTAACCTACTTAATTCCTTTAAAAAAGGGGCGACCTAGGGGATAGGCTTTATTAATAATATAAACCTAATTATATACGGGCTAACAGCCGCAGAGAATTATAGAACACTAGAGAAAGCCTATAATACCTATATAGAATAGGCAAGATAATATAGAGTCTAATTCTTACTAGAGAAATACTAGCTAATCTACTTTATAAGAAAACGCAACTAATCTATAGATCTCTAGTATATAATCTATATCTAAGGCTTTAGGGGTTAACCAGTTTAGGGCCTAAAAATATTAGGAGTATAGGTAGACAGTAAGCTCCAGTAGAGCGTATATACGGCGTAAGCGGCCTATAAGGGCTAAGTATAGTATATTATATTATCTAGGATTGTTAATTCTATATAGGGCCTATACTTCTAGAGGTTACACCTATTATATATAGTAGTTATTTGGCTAACCATAACATATAGATCTAGTGTTTGGGCTATTAGAGAAACTAAAAAAGGCCCCCCTAAATCACTCTTTAAACCACTCTAAAAGGTCTAAATAGCCTACCTCTAAAGTATAACAGGTGGGTATAAGCGAACGGCTATAGCACTACTAGAGAAGGAAGCTAATATCCCCCCCCTATAACTACATATTAAAGCCGCTGTAATATAAAGGGCGTAAAATAAACATAACTTTAATATTATAAAGTATATTAAGACACGTCTAAATAAACTATAGAGGGACCTAAGGGTGCCCTATAAGAGAATAAACCAACAACCCCAAAGTAGGGAAGATATATTAGAGAAACAGGTAAAGAAAGTAGAAGAAAAATAGTGCTGCTTTAGGGCCCAGGCCTATATAGAGAAGAAAGGGAAATACGTAAGAGGCTAGTAAAGATAATAGTAAAAGAGAGAAAGAAGCTAAAGTAGAGTATAAAGAAATACTAGGAAACTATCTACTATAATATAATACTAGTTAGACTAACGCTGGAGAGGCGTATAGGAGTTAAAGGTATAGAAGCTAACTTAGGCAAGAGGAACCTAAGCTATAGCATAGTTAACGCTATAAGGGGTAAACACTTAAGGGCTCTAAAAAGGCCTAATAAAGGCAGAAAATATAATAGCAATACTCTTAAGAATAGAAATAATAGGACTAAAAGATTAGCTCTACTAGGTAGGTATCCTAGTAGGTAGCCTAAGATGCGAATATAGCTAGCTAAGATAGACACTAAAATATATAATACTATTATACCCCCTATATACTAACTAAGAAGTAATACTCTTAGTAGCTAGTATAGAGAACTATACTACACTACTCTTAATATAAAAAGGCCTTAAAGTGGTTACCTAGTAGCTTATTAGCTAAAATATACTAGACCAGTTCTAGGTTATAAAGAAAATAGTAATAGAGGGCAAAGAGGCGAGTTATAGGCGCCCCCTAATAACTCTACAGTAGTAGAGTAAAGTTTGCGATACTAGCGTATCTGTAGGCTTATTACAGTAGCAGTGGTTCCTAAAGAGGTTAAAAAGTAAGGTAGAAGAGTACTACCGGTAACTTATAGGCGCTAAGTAGGCGAGTCCTAAAAGGCGGGGAGATAGATTACGGGGTTTTCTCAAATAGAGTTTTCTCCCTATATATAAATAAGGAGTAGTCCGCGTGGGCCTAATAGGGATCCAAATCGGACGCTAAGCAATAAATAATATAATATATA
>Ga0307507_10008331_pt1 | contig 14406 bp, 12 predicted proteins | sample 7_EM_MG_FD_207223 | JGI IMG/M metagenome (GOLD analysis project Ga0307507, IMG submission 207223) | Populus trichocarpa ectomycorrhiza microbial communities from riparian zone in the Pacific Northwest, United States - 7_EM | ecosystem: Host-associated > Plants > Roots > Unclassified | place... | reverse complement strand
AGTTTGAAGCACAAAAAATGTGAATGATGTGACACTGGGCTTTTGACACTTCCAAGATTTCATGGCTAGAGGGTACATAATACATTACTCAGTCCATCATCTTTTTGGTGGGTAGCATGGAGGTATACCTTGTGCTTACTAGAGCAATGAATATTGTGCTCAAATATTACAGTCCCCCAAGCATAGTAAATGATCCCTTTTCAAAAAGGGCATTGGACATTTCTGACAGGTAGATCACTACAAAGTTGACTGTGTGATGAACTCTTCAACATCTAAATTAGAAAAGTTCTCACTTATCGTCATCACCAAGAATTGTTATCCTGGGTGTCCTTGACTTGAGGAATCTTGAATCGCCCTGCTTGCCCATTGATAAGAATAGGGAAGCAGCAATGCATCATGATAAGTGCTCAATGTTGCATCAATGCACAGATCCTGTGATGTATTCCAGTCATGGCCCAATGAGATATATATTCATCCACCTCTACAAGCCTTTGCCTAAATCAACTGGTAGCTTCCATTTACATCATGTACTACAGGCAGGTGCCATAGGAAAACTTGATCAGCTACCATAAATGAATGAAATGAATTTTCATTCATTCACAGCACCTGTTTCATTCTAAGTCCCTGCAACAAGAGAGTGAAATTTCTTTCATTCTCATCCATTCCTGCCATTGTTTTCATCAAGAAAGATGCAAAAAACAAAAAAAAACGCGACACTCTTGAATAACATCATTACCAACAGCCTGTATTTTTTCTGATTTTTTTGATATATTTTTGATATTTTTACATTCAGCACAGCCTCACTTTCCATAATTGGAAATGCACACTGGACCCTGAAAACAGCACATCCAACATCATCAACAGTGAGCACCATCCCCTATTTTTTTTCCTGATTTTCCTCTATTTTCCATTTGGAACAGCGCACATTTCCTCATTTGGAAGTGCGCACTGGACCCTGAAAACATCACCCAACATCATCACCAACCATCCTTATTCTTTTTCTGATTTTTCCCCTATTTTATTGTTATTTTTTCATTTAGTACAGCTTTACCTTCTATATATGGAAATATGCAATTGACCCTGAAAACAGCACCATACCCCATTTTTTTTTTCTATTTTTTTCTGCTATTTTATTTATTTGTAAATGCAATTTCTTTTATGGAAATGTGCACTGGACCCTGGAATGATGAGATTGCCGTGAGGGAATGAAGTTGCTATTGAAATGAAAAATGAAATGTTTTGTGGCAGGAATGAAAGAGAATGAAAGAAATTTCATTCTCTTGTTGCAGGGACTTAGAATGAAACAGGTGCTGTGAATGAATGAAAATTCATTTCATTCATTTACAGTAGCTGATCAAGTTTTCCTATGGCACCTGCCTGTAATACATCGATGCAGTTGGCAGCTACTAGTGGTTTCTTCACACTTGAAACACATCGATGTTAGATATCATTTCATTCAAGAACATGTTTCTGATGGTACTTTTTCTACAACCTGGATTCCTACTGAAGACATGACTGCCGACATACTTACTAAACCACTCCCTTTCCCTCTTTTCTCTAAACATTGTCTTTCACTTGGTCTCATCCCCACTTGACTCCACTCCTGATGGGGGTGTGTCATAATTGTACTATCCACTCTACTATACTTCTCAGTCTTTCCATCTAGCGTTGCCAAAGTTCGGTCCTGAACCTCAGTTCAAACCTGAACCTTCTGGACCAAACACAAAGTTCAGTGCGAGTTCAGGTTCAGGTTTGGACTCCAGAAGATTTCTGGAGAACAGGTTCAGATTGAACTGAACCTCCGAACCATTAGCCACTGGGGAGCCTACTTTCCCTCTATTTTGGACATTTTTTTGGCAATTTTTGAGTTTAAACCTATTGGGATCCATAACTAATTCAATATTTTAATGTAAAGTATCAATTGTTCACCCTGGTGATGACTGATAGCCATTTTGGGTGGCTTTCCTGCATGTGTGCTTATTGGGGTCTGTTGTATAATACCTATTTGGTTTATCAAACATGGTTTATGCCACTGCTTTGCATAGATACTGGTTTGTAGAGATTGGACAAGTATTTCAAAGCATTTGGGTGCAAAAGAAAATTGGAAAATAAGATTTTAAGAGATTATAAGGTTCAGAAGGTTCGAACCTGAACCAAATGCACGGTTTGGGTTCGGTTCAGGTTCGGAAATTTTGTAGGAGGTTCAGGTTCAGGTTCAGACAAAAGGGGGTCTGAACCGGATGGAACTGAACTTCAGCAACACTATTTCCATTATGTGCCATCTCACTTCATATATAGTTACTTTGCTTGCTTCCTTTCTTCCCTCAGTTGTCTTTCTCATCCCTGACACTGAGCGTATGTATTCCCTATCCCTTACTCACATACCTACACTAACCTGCATGTAGTGAGCTCTACGTGCTAGGTAATATGACAGTTGTCTTTCTCATCCCTGACACTGAGCTGAGCTCTGCATGCTATGCTGATATGCCATCTGTAGTTCATTAGAATAACTAACAACAATTCAAACAAAAGAAGCCTGAAGGAGAAGAGACTCAAATGGGATTAACCATGGCTTAGGTATTGGCAGGAAGAGAAACACGAACACCCAAGATCAAGTGAACAAACTCTGTGAGCTTGGGCATGGTAGTGTGTTGAACAAACCCAGTTTACAAGATTAAATGGACAAGCAGTTTGAGCTGGGTGCATTGAGAAAGGTGAGCCTGTTCCAGAACATGAGAAGGCTGCTACCAAGAACATGCAAAACACAATTGCAAAGAGTGCTATCATGAATGAAATTGGGGTGGAAACAAGGATGGACAGACCAATGGACCTGACTGTGGGTGAATGGGAGCAGAGAAAGCCCCAAGCAACAGATGAATGGGTGACCAATGTCTCAACAATGAGAGGACATGACCAGCTGGTCATGGAAAGAAGACGAGAGCAGTCCCCTCCACGAGCAAATGCAAATGAAGAGCCCATCGCAGGTCTGGTAGGTTACCAGCTGCGCAGCCAGAAACACGCCTGCAAAATGGCAAGCTCTTCTTTCCTTGTCCCCACTTCTCCAAAAACCAGCGTGAACTCACCCACCTGTCTCCCCACACCCCATACACAAAGGGAGCCTATAAATCAGAGCCCTTTCACCTCTCTGACAACATTGATGTCCTCCTTCTGCGTGAAAAAACATGCTTTGGAGCAGCTTTGGGTGGGTTAGTAAATAAGAATCCAGGGTGCTTGAGGGTTGTTAGTATCTGTATGCCCCCTTAAACCTTTGTGAGTAACCTGAGGGCAAGTTGAAGGAAGGCCCAGAGATGGTGATGGTGGTAAGAGAGAGAAGAGCCCCAAAGCAAACACAATAGAAAGTAGCCTGCTGTGAGATTAGCCAGAGTCAGGGGCCATGACTGGCCTGCCAAAACCTTCAGGTGTTTTTGCAAGACAATAACATCAATATGACGTTGATGAATTGACAAGTTAGAGAAACAGAAAGTCAGAAATCGATTTGACATAGGCTTGTGGCACAGAGTCTTGCTAACAAAGCTGGAGAGCATTTTGACACGTCCTACGTTGGTTGAATAGAAATTCCCCATTCCCTGTCTGTCAAGCTGTTTTTAGTGTCGGAGTGTTTGAAGGAAAGCAGCCAGTCCAGAGATGCTGTGATGACACATCTTGTAGCTCTTACACACAACACCAGACAGTTCCCTCAGGCCTCAATGTCAACTTTCAATGTTTGCACTTGAATGGACCAGAACATATTCTAGTTGTTTCATCCACTTAGCTATCCCAAAGCTGCCCCATATAGCAAGCAGGCACTACTCAGACAATGAGGCTGGCGGCAGCAGGCCCCTTGAGTGTGTGTTTTGTGTGTTCAGTATGGGCACACAGCACTAGAAGGACGAGGCACTGATAGTATGTAAGTCTTTCCCTTCTGTTGGTTTTGACATGGATTTGAAGTGTCCGGTGTTCATAGAGCATGAACTTGGTGGAATGGGAGAATGAGGGGAACCTCCTTCGAATAAGGAGGACAAAGGTGTGTGCATTTTTTTTCTTGCAAGGTGCCTTCTGCTAATTTGGAGATGCGGAGAAATTCAGAGGGCAATACAAAGTATCTGATCCCTACCACCTTGTGAGTGCATAATGGGCTCTGTGGGTTTTCAAGAATTGTATGTGAACTGGTTCCCCTTCCTCTCTTTCTACTTTTGCTGATACCATGCAAGCTCACAACTGCCTATTGTCAATCGTTCCCTGTGTTGAATCTTCACCTTGGACTCTATCAGCAGTGCTGTCACTTCTCTTGAAAAACACACCAGCAATATCGACCCATCTTTCCTGGAAAACGCCCATGTCACCAGCTCTTTATAACAGCCTGGGAGCTGACAACACCCACCCCACTGCGAAAAGGCAATGGCAAAAGCTCTTCAGTCTCAAGAAGAAGGCTCAGCTGAACAACTTGGTATGCTCAATCTTCCATCAGAGAATCTGCTCTTTCCATCTCAATCCCCTTTGTTGCAGCAGCTGTCTCTGTCATGACGCTGTAAACCCCCCTATGTCCAGACTTATACTTTGGCTTGCTCCTCCATGAGGTACCCATCATTATGATGTTTTTCAACTGCACACACATAGCTCGCACATCCACCATCCACGTTGACCAACTATGTTTACCCCTGCCCAGGCTCCCATCATTTAGGGTGGATCACTACAGGGTTTCAGGGCAATTGACACCCCCATTCTAAAGATGACAATGTGATGGCATTGATAGACCTATGGAGCTGCCAATGCTGCTGCACTCGAGGAGCAGTGAGGAGAAGCTGCAACTTTCATAGATGTGAGCTGCAATTGTGCTCAGCAGGTTGGAGAAGGCTTATATGGTAAGCTCTCATACCACTGTTGTGCTCATTTAGTTGGAGATTGACTGGCTGTATGCAGGTTTCTTTGCCCCTGGCAAATTTCATGATTACAGATCATCCTTAAATGAGGTGGGTTCATGTATGCACCTTCACCCTCCATTCCATGGATTCCATATGGATTAACCTGGGGAGAGTAAAGTACTGGACTCAGGTCAGACCCTAGGTCAATGGAGGTCCAAGTCATGTGCTTACCTGATGACAGCTTCAGCCACAACAAGATTGAGTGCAAATGAAAAACCTGATCAGCCACAAACTGAGTTTTCTCCTGAGGCTTTTGTTGATGCCATCATGGAGTTTATTTCTGGGAATGATCAAGTCTGTCTCAATTGCCCTCAGAATGTTGCTTAGCTTACACATTTTTTCAGTTGCTCAATGTTGTTGAAAGCCAAGATTTGCATTTCATATTTTTAATGTTTCAGGAAGAGCTTTGTGACTTGGATATACCACACCACTCCAAATTGTGTGATCACATCATGGAGGTCTGTAAGGAGCACCTTGCAATGCTCAAGAGTGACACGGAGGTTCATTCAAGTCATTCTTGAGCTAGTACCGCTTACATTATCATATATTTATAAAGCATTGGGGAAGTTTGATATACAACGGATATGTGGTCTGACCCAAATCTCTCCCCTTTCATAGCAGTAACAGTGCACTGGATTGAAATGAACCCGTTCAGACACCCCAGGGCCTCCAACATACTTTAAAGCTCTGTGCTGACTTGATCAGATTCCAGCAGGTTCCAGGTCATCATACCAGCAAGCACCTTGCTTTTGCATTCATGCACATTCTTGAGTGCCTTGAAATTTTGCTGAAAATATGCATACATCCCATCATGATAACTCTATCCTTATGTGAATCCCACTTCTAGATGGGTGGGTTACATTAGACAACACTTCCAACACCAATATATTTATGGCCAAGCTCACATATGAGCTCCACAGGCATCATATCCCTTTTGATTCTGCAAGCTGGAGAATAAGGTTACTTTTTATCACTAAACACCTGTAACACCTGTATTGACATTATAAAAGATGTTTTTCTCATGTCATGAACCTTGCATGCAAAGCTGTCCTCTTGGCAATAACAAGTGCCAACTTTTGCAGGCACAGGTGAATGTGAGGAAAATTTATTTGAGTATCTCAATAAAGACCCAATTGCAACACTGCAAAAACTTGTCAATGCAGTTCATAACTTTCACTCTTGCCAACAAATTTCTACAGATCCTTTAGCAGATTTGGTCCTCCTCATTGAAGATCTCCAGCTCCTTTGAGATGTTGACACATGATGGTTGTCAACTTTGCTGATGATAGAATGTGCATTGGAGCTTGAATTGGTATGTTCCACCAAATTCAATCCAAGGAGTCAAGTAACTATTCAAAATAGGCCATCACAGAGTTTCTTGGAAATGATGAATTTGATGAAGTTTGCAAACATGAACTCAATGAAGTTGATTCGGATACTCTTGATCTTTTCAGATACATTCTTCAGGTATTCTTATTGTTTTAGTACAGTCCCCTGCTAACCTTCCTATTGTGTTAGGTCCCTCATGCCTTTCAGCATGTGCCAGCAGCTGAGAAAACCCCCACACTCAGCAACACAATCCCTTCATAACATTGATTCAACTCAGCTGCAGGCAACACCTGTTCAACAACCAGTATGCTCACATTTGGCTTTTGGTGCATCCACAGAGGATATCCTCCAACTCACAACATCTCAAAATCAATGCATAGAGCAAAGCTTGGAAGATGAAGTTGAGGCATATTTACTTCACTTTGACATCTCATGTGATGCAGCATTCCAAAATGCTGACGTCCAGTGCCTGTAGTTGTCATCACTATGGCAGCCTTTTTCATTGTGCATCCACTTTTATTGGCTGGTGGGGGATGCTCAATTTAGGCTTATCTACTGTGTCAATGGCACAGGAGAGCTGCAACAAGAGATGAGTTCAATCCAGACCAATTCTGGTGATCTGCCATTCTGATGAATGATGCCAATGACAAGCCTGGCTTCAAGCCACCCCCTGCCATCGACATATCCCTACTCTAATGGTGATCCTCCAACCCAGTATGGCTCTGACCAAGGAAACATCCACAGCTACAGTGCTGCTCCTGGTCAGTATGCCACTTCAGGACAATATAATGGTTCTCCCCCTCTGTATGGTGCTCCAAACCCTTTCAGTGCTCCTCATATCCCACATGGCAGTCAACAATATCCCTCTTCTGACCAGGGGTATGGTCCTGGTGCCACTTCCTATGGCACATATGTAGCAGCTGATTTGCATCAACCATGGTCCCTTTTTTTTTTGATTTAAAAAAAGTTTATTACAGTTTGCATTTACCCTGCCTGTCACTTTGGCAAGTGTTCATTCCATGATCATTCCATACCATTCCATATGGATTCCATTGTCAAAGTCCCCATTTTATCATAGTTTATACACCATTCTATGTGGATTTCACGAAATCCACCCATTCCATATGGAACATCCCAGGGAGTGTAAAGTACACTGTTGTTGTCCTGTCATCATTGTGTGTTGTTATTACCACATGTCATTGCTGCATGTCCTTGTCACATGTCCTCATTGTGTCATTGTCCTGTGCCCTTGTCATTGTCCCACAAACAATGACAAATGTCATCATTCATTGTCTGGTTTCAAACTCAAGCTGATGTCAAAAAGTACTAGACATTTAGTTATGAGTATATAGCATATATCCTGCATGTTTTGTGTTATTCTCCCCAAGATCAGCAGCAGCTAGGCTCAAAACAAGACCTGCTGTGAACTTTTGTTCTAGATGAAGACCATGATCTTTGACTGGAATGAAAAAAAAATTGATACCCCCACACATCAAAAATAGAGAATGTTAGACTACAAGCCAAATTTTGAGAAGAGAAGGACTCAGGGGATGAAGTGGTGGGGGAGGAGGAAAAAAAGGGGAAGGATGCAACATGCAAGGTCACATGGTCATGTGTACTTCCCCTTTTGGTTGCAATCCAGGAGATCCTGTTAAATCAGCCCAAATAAGTACAGATTTCACATCTAAATGGAACAACTGGAACAGAGTTGGAATAGTATTCTCACCAGACTCCCACTGGAATCCACCTGGAATCCAATGGGAATAACTGGACTAGTAGGAAAGCAATAGAGGTCTTTACACTCCCCAAGTTCTTCCATATGGAGTGCTTTTAGCTGACTCCCCAGCTATTTTTTTGTTCCACAGTCACCATGGATTCCATTGGATTCCAACTAACCAGCTGGAGGGTCAATCCAGAGGCATTCCATGGATTCTATGGACTATACCATCTGTCACATACATTGTCAAAAATAGTAACAACATCAAGAATTGAACACTCAACCTGGGACACATCACATGCATAAACAAGAGAGCAATCTAGCAGCTGCACCATACAACCTTTGAAAGTATGTAGACTGACCTTGCTGAATGCTATGGTTGCATGGCTATGCCCAACTTGAGCATTGGTGTTTGCCAAGGCTTGATTTGGGTGTCATCAACAACCAACAACCCTCTTCCACAACCACCACCATCATCCATTAATCCCATACCACACCACCAACATCACCAATGGCCACCACTGCCCACAGCCCTTGTTGACCACCCATGACCACCCCAGCACACCCCAACACCACAAGAACAATGCAGGTAATGCCATGTTGCAAGCCCCAGCAACCAGATCAACACAAGGTGATGACCATGATGCCACACACCAAGATGTGCTGCTTCATTTGATGGTGATGATGCATGATGTTGTCACTGTCCACAGCCCAGGTGAGTAAGTAGGCCCTGCCCACCAAAACAGGTGCCATGTTGCTAACAGTGATGTGGCAATGAAATGGTGAATGATGATGTCCACTGTCATCAGACCAATGTGACATGATGGCAATGGCCAATGATGTGGCAAACAATGAACAACAACATCTGTTCTTGTTGTTTATTCTCTGGTAGGACAGTGAGCACCCCCCATCCCACAATTGTCCCAACCCCCTACCCCCCCACCTCACTGACACACAATGACAGTGGACAACATGACCATGATACAATGCAACTACAACAATACCACAGCAACACAATGATGGTGGATGATGACACACAACCACAACACAATGTGACATGATCACAACACACAATACAATGTGACCTCTCTCATTTCATACATAGACATATCTTTACTCTTGTATTTACAACTGAACCCTGGTGTGTAATATACTCTGCTTTGACTTGCACTCTGTGATGTATTTGGCAAACATGACACAGCCAAACAAAAGTGAGTTAATTTAATTCTGTTAATGTCTTAAATATTGACTATTCCATATGGATTCCATTCCATTCCATGGTATAACTTTTAATTTTAACAGAAGTTATACAGTATTCCATATGGAACATCTGGGGGAGTGTAAAGTACTGGATTATGTGACATGACTTTTTAGAATTAAGTCACATGACATGTAAATGGAATAGAGGTGGAGCAGAGTTGGAATGATATCTCCACCAGATTCCACATGGAATCCAATGGGAATAGCTGGACTAGAGTAGGAAAATAATAGTCCTACCATATTCTGCAGGACTGCAGCTGGAATGCCAGACTTTACCTGGACTACAGTAGGATTCCAGCAATCTGCCAGATGCCACTGGGAAAACCAGGGGGAGAGTTAAGTACAGACCATGACTCTAGTGAGGTGAGAAATGCAAAGGGATGAGGTAGCACAATAGAGAAGAGATATCCAAAGAGCAAGCACAGGCTGAGGGTAATAGATGGCCCCATGGGTACCTTTAGAGACTTTTGGGGTGATAAAAGTCCATTCTATAATGTAAATAAATAGTAGACAAATAAAAAGAAATAAATTAAACCAAGAAATTTAGGACCCATCCTATATATGCATACAAAAGAAAAATTTCCTTATTGGGTAAGCCCTAGTAAGATTCTTTTCCTCCACTAGGACCATTCTACTATAAAAGGAGATAAGCTGACAAATAATCTCCTTATTTGGTCAACTGGACCATGCCTCCATCCTTTACATTATAACACTCTACATGTACCTCACTCTAGGTGTGTCTATTTCAAACTGTGAAAGAAGTTATTCAACTTTTTCCTAATAAAACTGCCCTATTTGTACTCCTTGTAATTATTACCCTTATTGGTATGCTCAATTTCAGTGGAAAATAGTTGTGCTGATATACATCATACATTCCACATGTCCCTCCCTCTGGCTGTGTCCTTTTAAGCAAAAGCAAATTAGGTATTCAAATTTCTGCTAATAAAACTGACTCACTTGTGATCTTTACCAGTTGTTGCCCTCAAATTCAGTGATAAATAGTGTGCTGCATGAGTGGCCAGTTCAACCTGCAGCACTTTAGGGTTAGCATTGTTTATAGGGTATATGGACTAATCATGGAGGGGCTGTCTGTTGGTGAGCAGGACAATAAAGGATGACATGAATTAAGAATATTTTTGCCATTACTTTACAATTTTTTGAGGAGATGTTGTGGCATGCATTTAGTGTAGTGGAGAAAACACAATAATAAGAAAATATAAAATTATAATTATTCAAGTAGATTCTTAGATATGAATTTTATAAGGGACTCTTAAGTTACTTGCATGAAGTTTGAGTTGCTTAATAACAATCATAATTAACTCTACAATCATACATAGATTTGGTATGGCAGGTGGTATGGTAGGTGGTGCAAGGAGAGGAGGAGGGTCATCTGAATCTGTGTGTAAGATGGTTTTCAAATTATTGGAAGTTCAACTGTTGGGAATTCTGAGTATTCTAGGTATCCTTTCTCAGGCTATCTTTTTTCTGATTGTTACCTGACAGTTCAACCTCTCAGGAGATGTCAATGTGAAAACCATGTGACACATTGCAGATTCAGATGATCCACCTCCTGTCCTTGCACCACCTTCCATACCAAATCTATGTATGATTGTAGAGTTAATCAGTATACTATATTAATTGAAAAGAGTTCTACACTGTCTAGTGTATGAATAGGTACCATACTAGCCCCCACAGATATGTAATGGGTGCCTGATACCATACTGTCAGCTGCAGGACCTGGAGAGATAAGAGGCATCCACTATAACATTTTGGAGATGTCTGACATGCTGTGTTTCAGGAGGAGGGTGTACTTGATCTCTGTCAGTTCTCCATCATTCTCCATCATTGAGGGCTCGTTTACAATGTATTCTAGTATAGCTTGAAGGGCCAGGAGAGATGAGAGGCTTGCATGTCTGCATTCTGGCGATATTCTGCATTTTATGTTTGGAGGGCAGGTAGTCAATATAGTGTCATTTAAAGGGCCCAAAATGATGATAGGTGCACATTCCTGCATTCTGGAGATATTTTACTTTTTCTGTTTTGGTAGGTAAATACTCCAGGTCACTCAATTCTCCACCATTTCTGATGATCCTGGGCTTGTTTAAAACAACATCCTAGATTGTCACCAATAATCAGCACCATCCCTATTTTTTTACCCATATTTCTGCCCAATTGATTGCTATTTTTCATTTACACAGTGGTTATTTCTATATTGGAATTATCAGGCTGGCAAGGAAAGAAATTGGACCTGGCTAGCAATGAAAAATCAGGCCAGCAAGGAATGAAATCAGACCTGGCTAGGAATGAAATAAGACTGGCTAGCAAGGAAATATCAGGCTGGCAAGGAGAGAAATAGGACCTGGCTAGCAATGAAATGGCATTTCATTCAAATCCCTGGCTGTTAACAAATGGGCCAGCTGGAATTAGCCAGGGATTAAAAAAGTTAGTTTCATATGGTAAGAATATATACAACTTTTTTTTTGAGAGGGTAGGACCCCTACCACCCCTCAGAAAAAAATCTATTCAGAGACAAAAACTGTATTAGTACAAAAACATTTATTTAGTAGTGTGACAGACAAGTTTATGGTCTTGGCACCAAAAAGATTCATTAAGCCTATAAAAAAATATTCAGCCCTGAAAACATAGAATATATCTAATTCAGAGTCTTGGCACTTAAAAGATTTATTTAGTCCAAAAAAATAGATTCAGCAGTGTGACAGCTGACTTTGTGACATTTCAGTATAGAAATAGAAAATAGATACAGTAAAGATTTTAGATATATTTAGTACAATAAATAAAGGCAGTGCTACTATTAGTCATGTAAGACATATGGAGTTTGCATGACTAATAGTCAGTAGTTGGTGGGTGATTGAAGTGTTGCCGTCAATGTTATGGACTTTCTTGCTGTCTCCAATTAATTAATTGGAATAGCTAGATTTAAATAATGGAGCACTCACTCTTTATGACCTTCACCTTCCACAGAAACTCAAATAAAAGTGCAGTGAGTAATGCCAGATTTGATAGCTGTAATCTTTGCTGAGACAATGCCCCTAAATTCCTCTTGATTCATCTCAACCCCCCAAATTCCCACAAGTCAGTTGTGACTTCTGGTTGCAAATTTATTGTAACTAATATGTTTTCCTGCATCACTTTTTTTCCAGCCATTGACCATCAGTTCTCAATTGTTTTGGGGGACTCAATGAATCCGGAGGCATCATCCACTCCAATTTCCATCTTTGTGAGTACACTAGAGTTGTTGCACTGAGACATCACAATCCTCAGAACTTGTACTGATTATCTGTGTTACAACAGACTGCAAAGTATTCTGCTTGTTCCTCAAAGATTGGGTGGAAAAGGCAGAAAACCAGTCACACAGCATTTTCAGGGGGTCTTTGCTCATGGAAAATGGGGTTTATCCCCTATATGCCCCAGTCTGTTAAACTTTGCTTCCATATGTCAGTGCTCATTCTCTCATTACATATAGGAGGGCTTAGAATTGAACTTCTTGGTGGTGAGCTTTGCAACATCCATGCTGGCAAATTGATGTCAACACACTCACTTCAGTCACCCATAGGTAACAGACTATTAGTCATGCAAACTCCAGGTATATTACATGACTAAATGTCATCAATTCTCCACCATTTCCTATGATCTTGGGCTTGTTTGAATGTAATATAGTGTTGTTTAATGGACCCAAAAAGATGAGAGGTGCTTGTTCCCACATTCTGGAGATATCACATTTTCTGTTTTGGTAGGTAGATACTCTATATCACTCAATTCTCCACTGTTTCTTATGATCTTGGGCTTGTTTAAATCCACTATGATATGGAGTGTAACAATACACTCCTAAAAATGCGAATTTTTAGCATTTTATTCATACAAGTCCCTGTAAGAACACTTAAAGGGTCTTGTAGTCTCTCTTTGAGGGATGGTACAGATTTTGTTGCATTCCAGCTTTTGATCTCAAACACATCAGTATTGATGCATATATGTAAATAGCCAAGGTAGCTATTTTTACTTTTCTTTGATCTCTTGAGTTTTCTTTCTGTATAGCCTTGGTTACTATTATGACACATTGCATCATAGTATTGATAGGCATGCTGATGTGGTGATCCACTTTGCCATCTACCTTCAGCTTATGATTCTCTAGGTAAGTTTTCAATAGAAAACTTCTCATCTTTGTATCTTAGAATGGCTGCAAACTATACACTCAATGATTTATTTTATTGTAGTGTGATGTAGGACATGACACAAAGTGTCTATCATGCAATCTCCTTTGTAGAACTTGCTTTCATCACAAGTTTTAAAATAAAAACTCCAGCTTTCATCACAAGTGGTCCAATCCATAAGTATTTGTAGATTAACTTGTGTATCATTCCACAGCTGTGATGGCATCTCTTCCCAAGCTCTGTTAAATATATATCACTGGCAGTAAATGGGATATCAGATCAATAATTTGTGTATGTTATCCTAAGCATGAATACAATCTGTCACATTGCCTGATGAATGCCAAGGTGAACACCAGGTTCATGGATCAACTTCTATTCCACTCAACCTCCAGAAACTGAAGTTTGGCTAGATACCTGGATTCCCAGGACAGATTGTGAACATGCGCACAGTCAACAGGTTCAGCAAGAAGCATAGCAATAATCTGAGAGTAGGTGATACTTATAAGTAGTAAAATACATACAACTTTTTGTTCATGCTTGGAAGTCCAGTCCAGTCTGGTCTTTCGTCAAAATTTGACAAGACCGGGACCAAGACTGGTCCTCACAGGTTGAAGAACCTCGAAAAACTGGACCAAACCGGTGTCAACCAGTTCAGTGCAGTTTTCATCAGTTTTCATTGGTTGAAAGACCGGTCTCAACCAGTCTTGGAGCTCCTTACATAGGGAAAACATGTATCCAATTTACTAAATATACTGTGTGAGGCTACTACTACACAAGGGTGAATGAGGGGGGGGGGCAGGGGGAGGGGGGGAGCATTTGTGTGTCCTTGTTGTTGTCCATCATCACCCATCTCATTCTTCGCGTCATCCTTGGTTGGTCGATCATTGATACGGAGTGTAACCATACACTCCTAAAAATGCGAATTTTAGCATTTTTACCAATAAGTCCCTGTAGTAGCACTTAATACAAATTACATGATCATAAGGATCATTGGACAAGCCCTGTCCAG
>Ga0307507_10008330_pt1 | contig 14407 bp, 5 predicted proteins | sample 7_EM_MG_FD_207223 | JGI IMG/M metagenome (GOLD analysis project Ga0307507, IMG submission 207223) | Populus trichocarpa ectomycorrhiza microbial communities from riparian zone in the Pacific Northwest, United States - 7_EM | ecosystem: Host-associated > Plants > Roots > Unclassified | place... | reverse complement strand
CTTAGCCTAGATATTAGCGGCGCCTATAACAATATACCCTATAAGCGTCTCCTATATATCCTTAGGGCAAAGGGCTTCCTAGAATAGATCATTTAATTTATTTAAGGATTTATAGGCTAGAAAGAAACATTACTAGTCTTTAACAGATACCAAAGCCCCCCTATTATAGTTGTAATAGGGATACTATAAAGATTACCTCTATCACCTATACTCTTCCTCTTCTTTATAAGCAACCTACTTAACACCTTTAAGGAAGGGGCAACCTAGGGGATAGGCTTTATTAATAACACAAACCTAATTATATATAGGCCAATAGCCGTAGAGAACTGTAGGACACTAAAGAAAGCCTATAATACCTATATAGAATAGGCAAGACGATATAGAGTCTAATTCTTACTAGAGAAATACCAGCTAATCTATTTTATAAGAAAACGTAACTAATCTGCAGATCTTTAGCATATAATCTATATCTAAGGCTTTAGGGGTCAACTAGTTTAAGGCCTAAGGGTATTAGGAGTGTAAGTAGACAGCAAGCTCCAATAGAGCACACATATAGCGTAAGCGGCCTATAAGGGCTAAGTATAGTATATCGCCATATCTAGGATCATTAATTCTATATAGGGTCCATACTTCCAAAGGTCACGCCTATTATATACAGCAGTTATCCGGCTAACCATAACGTATAGATCTAGCATTTAGGCCACTAGAGAAACTAAAAAAGGCCCCCCTAAATTACTCCTTAAACCACTCTAAAAGGTCTAAATAGCCTGCCTTAGGAGTATAATAGGCGGGTATAAGCAAACGGCCACAGTACTGCTTAAGAAGGAAGCTAATATTCTCCCCCTATAACTATATATTAAAGCTAATACAATGCAAAGGGTATAAAAGGAACACAACTCTAACGTTATAAAGTATATTAAGACACGCCTAAATAAACTATAGAGGGACCCTAGGGTGCCCTATAGAAGAAGAAACTAACAACCCCAAAGTAGGGAAGATATATTAGGAAAACAGGTAAAGAAAGCAGAAGAAGAATAGTACAGCGCTAGGGCCCAGGCCTATATAGAGAAGAAAGGGAGACGTATAAGAGGCTAGTAAAGACAACAGTAAGGAAGAGAAAGAAGCCAAAGTAGAGCATAAAAGAGTACTAGAAAACCATCTACCGCAATATAATACTGGTTGGACTAACGCTGGAGAGACAAATAGAAGTTAAAGGTATAGAGGCAGACTTAGGTAAGGGGAACCTAAGCCATAGCATAGGTAATGCTATAGGGGGTAAATACCTAAGGGCTCCAAGAGGGCCTAATAAAGGCAAAAAATACAATAGCAACACTCTTAAGGATAGGAATAATAGGACTAAAAGATTGGCTTTACTAGGTAGGTGTCCTAGTAGGTAGCCTAAGGTGCGAATATAGCTAGCCAAGATAGACACTAAAACATATAATACTGTTATACCCCTTATATACCGGCCAAGAAGCAATACTCTTAGCAGCTAGTATAGAAAACTATAATACACTGCTCTTAATATAGAAAGGCCTTAAGGCGGCTACCTAGTGGCTTATTAGCTAAAATATGCTAGACCAGTTCCAGGTTATAAAGGAAATAGTAATAGAAGGCAAAGAGGCGAGTAACAGGCGCCCCCTAATAACTCTACAGGAGTAGAGTACAGTGTGTAATACTAGCGCGTCCGTAGGTTTATTACAGCAGCAGTAGTTCCCAAGGAAGTTAAAAAGTAAGGTAGTAGAGCACTACTAGTGACTCGCAGGCAACTTATAAGCAAGCCCCAAAAGGCGGGGAGATGGATTATAGGGTTTTCTCAAATAGAGTTTTCTCCCTATATATATATAAGGAGTAGTCCGCGTGGGCCCAACAGGGATCTAAATCGGATATTAAGCAATAAATAATAATAAATATCTCAGCGTCTTATATCTCGATTTTAATAGGTGGTAGCCCTTTAGCTTATTTGTCTATAGTTATATAGTTAATAAAAGATAAAACATTATTAATGTCCACCTTATTAAGGTTATTATAGTCTTTTAAGCCACTAGGCTTCCCTTTAGGGGTTAAGGCTAGGGCTAATAAATTAAATCCTCCTAGGATTAATTGGCGTCGTGGGTTTAATATAGGTATTAGATTATTTTTTAAATTTAGCATAGTAGCTAATAAGGAATTTCGTCTTATTATTGTTAGTTCTTTAAAGGTATAAAGTAGGAGACACGCTGCTTCTGGCAGCGCCTATAGTATTATAGAGACGTAGAATTGGTTATAGGCTAAGCGTTAGTAATAAAAAAGGCGCAACGTAATGTTATAGGACGGGGGCAATAGCTACAGAGCGTATGTATTTAAGGAGTTTACAAGACATTACATAATTGATCGTAAGGGTCAAGGGCGTAAGGAGGTAATATACCTACGCGTAGCTAATATAAGCTATACGCGAGGTGTACACAGGAGCACGGGGCTCTCTTATAGAGGCCCCTATAGTGGGGTTCCGTGACAGTTATAAATAAATATTAAATACTTGATTTAATATTGCTTATAAACGGTATAAAAGAACTTAAATTAATTATATATAACTACTAGATTGTTATTTTAAGCTCTTTAGTAGTTAAGCTAATGACTTAATATATTATTAAAACCATAGGGTTGAATAAATCTTTGCTTTTAAAATTTACTTACTATACGGCCTTCTCTTAAAAGGGAATAAGCCATTTATAAAAGTATATAAACCTTTAACGGTGTTGGTTATATAGGGTAACTCACCAATAACAACTACTTAAGTAGGTTATAGTGATATTAGTTAAAAGCTTCTTTAATTAAAATAAGGAAGGGCGAGGAGCTTAAGACTCCTCGCCACGCTAGTGCCGCGGCGTTACATAACAACCGCTTGCCTAATTCCCAACACTAGCAACTCTTCTTTTATAGTTGCCATCTATATACAAATACTACTTAACTAGCGTAATAAATATCGATCCTCCTTACTTACTATTACCATTGTAATATAAGTCTCGCTATCCTAAAATTTGCCTCTTAGCACGTGGTGCTTTCTTACTTGGAGTTATAGGTGGATATCATATTAGGGCCGCCAAGGCGCTAGTTATAAGCGAGCCAATAGCAATTTTCTATGCCGGGTACAGAAAATCCTAATTAGCTGCTTTTAAATTGCTATATCTCCTACTCCCTTTTAACCTAACCTTTAACTTATATATATAGAGTATTTGTATTAACAAACGTCTCTAGTGCCTTGTTTGGGTTTGCCTTTGTTATTATATCTACTAGGTTATCTTGGCTATTAATCTACTAGATTTTAAAGAGTTTTTAACACTTGTAGGATTGCTAAAGTGCTATAATATTAATTATAAAACGCTTCTCCTTTATGGTACTAAGCTTAACTAAACACTTATAGAGGGAGTATAAGTTGGTGTATATAATTATAGGAATAGCAGGGAGTTCAAGCCAATCTGTAATTATCTTAAGGGTAGTTCTAATTATAATTGCTATATTAACTCCGCCAACCATTCTATATATCTCTAACGCTAGAACGCTTTAAGTAACGCGCTTGCTCTTAGTTAAGCTCTAATAGATAAGGTTGCTATAGATTATAAAGTCATTCTCTTTAGTAGATTTGTTTATGATAATAATCTTATATCCTAGCTAGGAGCTAAAATCTTTATTATTTGCAAATAATCCATTAACAAATACAAAGAGCTTGGTAGTAGGAAGGTTAATAGGCATATAGAGTAGTCCCTAATTAAGATGATTTATTTACCAGTAAAGACGCTTATTTAGGGCAAGAATATTATCCTTAGTTGGTTCCTAGTGTTAGGCGGCAATAGAGAGATCAAATAAAGCCTTGGGTTAACAGATAGAAGCAATATAAGCTCCGCAAGCGCGTTGCTATATATATCCTTACTTTAGAGAATTAACGTTAATAACGTTAATCTTTTTGCCTTGGCCCTTCTGGCGTAAAGCAATGGAATCCTTGTTTAGGGAGAGGATGTATCTATTAAAGAGTAATAGTATAGTTAAATTAAGCTTTTCTTTTAGCTTTGCTATAAGATTTGCCTTTACTAGCTTATCTTCTTTAAGAGCTAAGAATTGGTCGTCTCCTAAGATAATTATATTATTGGTTTATATGCTAATAATTCTAAACAGAGTTCCCGTAGTTGTGATAAGGAAGTAGGGATTAAATATAGAAGTAGTTATTAAGAGCTTCTCTTTATAGTGCTTGCTATAAGTAGCCCACTAATAAGTTCCTGCCTCTGCAATTCTATATAATGGCTTAAGTACAACCATGATTGTATCTTTGGGATATTAGTAGCGAATTTGCTCTAGAAGGTATGCTAATATTAAGTGCTAAAGGCGCGTCTCTAATTGGGTATAGGCCTAAGTAATATCTTATAAATAAACCGCTATTCTATTCTTTATTAAGGAGGGAGCTAGCGCAATAATAACTCGCTAACTAGCTCGTTGAATTATAGGGGATTATATAAGAATTACTTCCTTGCTATTATTATTATAACCTTAAATAACCAGTCTCGACTTCTTAAATAAGGTGTTGGTAGCTTTGCCCTTAATCTTATTAACTATTTTTAACTTAAAGATGCGAACTCCATTAAACTTAGTAGGGTTATACTTCTTAAATTTAAAGACTTCTTTTATAATAAGACCGTTAATCTCCTACTTATTATTATTATTATTTATTGCTTAACGTCCAATTCAGATCCCTATTGGGCCCACACGGACTACTCCTTATATACATATAGGGAGAAAACTCTATTTGAGAAAACCCCGTAATCCGTCTCCCCACCTTTTAGGGCTCGCTTGCGAGTCGCCTACGAGTTATTAGTAGTGCTCTACTACCTTACTTTTTAACCTCTTTGGGAACCACTGCTGCTATAACAAACCTACGGACGCGCTAGTATTACACACTATACTCTACTCCTATAGAGTTATTAGGGGGCGCCTATTACTCGCCCCTTTACCTTTTATTGCTATTTTCTTTGCAACCCAGAACTAGTCTAGCATATTTTGGCTAATAAGCCACCAGGTAGCCACCTTAAGGCCTTTCTATATTAAGAGCAGTGTATTATAGTTTTCTATACTAGCTGCTAAGAGCATTGCTTCTTAGCCAGTGCGTAAGGGGCATAATAGTATTACGTGTTTTGGTGTCTATCTTAGCCAGCCATATTCGCACCTTAGGCTACCTATTAGGACACCCACCTAGTAAAGCCAATCTTTTAGTCCTATTATTCCTGTCCTTAAGAGTATTGCCATTGTATTTTCTGCCTTTGTTAGGCCCTCTTAGAGCCCTTAGGTATTTACCCCCCATAGTATTACCTATGCTATGGCTTAGGTTCCCCTTGCCTAAGTCTACCTCTATACCTTTAACTCCTATTTATCTCTCTAGCGTCAGTCCAACCAGTATTATATTATGGTAGATAGTTTTCTAGTACTTTTTTATGCTCTACTTTAGCTCCTTTCTCTCCCTTACTATTATCTTTATTGGCCTCTTACGCGTCTCCCTTCCTCCTCTATATAGGCCTAGGCCCTAGCGCCGCACTATTCTTTTTCTGCTTTCTCCACCTATTTTCCTAATATATCTTCCCTACTTTAGGGTTGTTAGTTCCTTCTCCTATAGGGCACCCTAAGGTCCCTCCATAGTTTATTTAGGTGTGTCTTAATATACTTTATAACATTAGAGTTGCGTTCCTTTTACACCCTTTACATTACATCGGCTTCAATATATAGTTATAGGGGGGGAATATTGGCTTCCTTCTTAAGCAGTGCTATAGCCGTTTGCTTATACCCGCCTATTATACTCCTAAGGCAGGCTGTTTAGACCTTTTAGAGTAGTTTAAGGAGTAATTTAGGGGGGCCTTTTTTGGTTTCTCTAATGGCCTAAATGCTAGATCCATACGTTATAGTTAGCCGGACAACTACTGTATATAGTAGGCGTGACCTCTAGAAGCATAGACCCTATATAGAATTAACAATCCTGGACATGGCGATATACTATACTTGGCCCTTACGGGCCGCTTACGCCGTATATATACTCCACTAGAGCTTACTGTCTACCTATACTCCTAATACCCTTAGGCCTTAAACCAGTTAACCCCTAAAGCCTTAAATATAGATTATATACTAAAGATCTGCAGATTGGTTACGTTTTCTTATAAAATAGATTAGCTGGTATTTCTCTAGTGAGAATTAGACTCTATGTTATCTTGCCTATTTTATATAGGTGTTATAGGCTTTCTCTAGTATCCTATAGTTCTTTGCGGCTATTAGCCTATATATAATTAGGTTTATGTTATTAATAAAGCCTATCCCCTAGGTCGCCCCTTCCTTAAAGGTATTAAGTAGGTTGCTTATAAAGAAGAGGAAGAGTATAGGCAATAGAGGTAATCCTTATGGTATTCCTATTATAACTATAATAGGGGGGCTCTGGTATCCGCTAAAGACTAATAATATTTCTTTCTGGCCTATAAATCCTTAAATAAATTAAATGATCTATTCTGGGAAGCCCTTTGCCCTAAGGATGTATAGGAGACGCTTATAGGGTATATTATTATAGGCGCCGCTAATATCTAGGCTAAGCATTAATACTATAAAGTCCTTTTGCATAGCCTATACAGTTTTAATGGTAGTAGCGAGTAGTGTAAGTGCTAATAGTATTAAGCGATTCTTTCTTGCCCCTATTTAGCTTTATAATAGTAGGGCGTGTTCCTCTACCATGTCTGCTATATAGTCCGCTATAACCTTTTCTAAGATCTTGCTTAGGGTGTTTTCTAAGGCAATAGGGCGGTAGCTTCCTAGGATTAAGTAGTCTGCTTTACCTTCTTTTTATAAGATAACCGTTATTATGGATCTTCTAAGTTATAGGTAGTAGCCTATTATAAAGCATACTCTGGCTACGTCTATAAGCCAAAGTACTATAAGTAGTCCATAGGTCTTTAGGGCTTTATTTAGGATCCTATTTAGTCCTAGTGCTATATTATTTAAGAAGCGGCTAATAGTTCTAGCTATTTCTTCAGTTGTTATATCGCTGTTGACCCTTAGGCAAGTCACTAGTGTTTTACTAGTAATATCGCTAAGGTCTACTAAAGCTGGTTAAGGGAAAAATCTTTCTATAAGGATCTTTACCTTCTTATTATTGTTGCTTATAGCCTATAATTCGCCTACTCTTTATAGGGGTGGTAGGTGTGGATCTTCTACTAGGTATTTTACCTTTTTCTTTACCTATTTCGCTATGGTCCAAAGGCCCTTATTATAGGGGAGACTTAGGTTAGTAGTATGTTTATTTATAAACCATCTTTAGTTATTCCTTGCTTCTTTTCTTAGGGTATTCTTTAGCTAGTTTCTTGTGTCTTTATATTATCTCTTATCCTTAGAATTGTGGCTGCTTATATATTTCCTCCTTACTTATTATTAGCCGGCTATAAGGGCCGCGCACTATGCGGACCATGTGTATTACGCATAGGGGCCCAGTTTTAAAACTGGGCAGTACTCTTTTAGCCCACTTTTAATTACTGCCTAGATCCTTTCTAGTCTTTAATTAATTTCCTTAGGGGTAGCCAATAAGCCTCGCTTATTTAGTATTAGGTGGATTTCTTCTAGGTCTTAGAGTTATTATTTAATTATATTAAGAAAGCTATCTATATTAAGCTTCCTTATTGCGTATCTTTTGCCATTTAGTTGCGCCTTAATGTCCAAATCTAGTTATATCTAAATAGGGATATAGTCTAAGGTAAGTGCCTATTCTTCTTTAGGGGAGCACCTTTTAAGTCTCTGGTATAGGTTTTCGTCTATAATTATAAGGTTAATTATACTTTTGGCGGTACCCTATTGCTATATAATTACACCTAGGGGGGTAGCTAGCTTAAGGCCCCCGTTGTCTATAGCTCTTAGTAGGCACTCTGCCTATTAATTAGCAGCAACATAGATGCCCCCCTACTATAGGTAGTGGAGGTTTATATCTCCTAGTAGAATGGACTCCGCGTGTTTAGTTTCTAGCAAGCTTATTATAAATATAATATTCTCTATCTATACTACCCCTTTAACCCTAGGGTTATAGACATTAATAATTTATACTAGTCACCTATATATCTAGATGGTTATAACTACAATATCTAGGTTAACTGCCTGCCATAACTATAAGGCAAGGCTAATATTTTTACTAATTATAAAGCATACGCGTATGGCTGCTTTTGGTTTATATAGGAGCTAGAATCCTTAGGGGCAGTATATTAATTATATATAGGTATTATAATACGGCTCTTATATAGCAAGAATATGGTGTTTCTTTAGGTCTAGACTGTCTAATAGGGGCCTTACTAGACGGTGGTTTGTATTGCCACAGTTATACTATATAATGGTCAAGTAGCGGACCCCTAGCAGGGGTTCTTTATCTCTTCTTTACTTCTCACTTCTTCTGTTTCTACTTTCTCTAAAATATTTAGAACTTCTATCTCCTATATTTACTCCCTAGCTACTACTTATTTTATATAAAGCTTTCTATTTCTATATCTTATGTTCCTACTAGCCTTTCTAAATCTAAGTTTGTTATTGCCTCTAGTTCTTCCCCTATTCTAGTTGGCTATATGCCCCTTATAAGCCAGCTGCATATATTATATTTACCACGTTAAATCTAATTCTTGATTATCCCGGCTTTAAACTTGCTATAGCCATTTATAGGGGTCTTCCTACTGGGCGTTCTCTCCCTTGTGTCCTATATGTCCCTTATATCCCTGTTTAGTCTAGTAATATTATATGGCGTCGCTTTTGGCCTATTAAGGCTTGGGATAGCTGGCTTAGCCCCCTAGTATTAAAGGTAGGAAACACTAGGAAGATACCTATGTCCCCCTAGCTTATTACCTATTGTTTCCATTTGTATAACCTAGCATGCAGTTGTTCCCGTAGCTATTAAGCCCTTTCCTTCTATCTCCTGTATTTAATACAGTCTTCTCTCTCCCACGCCTTATATATACTTTAGTAACAGTTCGCGCATTTTATTTAGTCTTGATTTATATATTGTCTTATATTATAGGGGCCTATATAGTGGCCGCAGCACACCTGTGCTGCGCATATGGATTAGGTGTATCCCTATTATACACAGCAATAACATTGTTCTAGGCGTAGTCTGTAGTTGTAGAGCCTTATATTATATATAAGGCCATTTATAATTATTCCTTTTTAGATAAGAAGTTTTTGCATTTCTAGTATATATACACTGACAATAAGGGAGCTATGCGTTTGTCTATTGTTTCCCTAGAAAGTCTCTAGCGCCCCTTATATCCTCTTATTATTCTTATTATATACTTGGTTTATATTTTCCTATTAAAGCTATTGGATTTGGGTAATTATAAGTCCTAGTATAAGGTATTCCGTTTGTTTACTATCTCCTATATAGTTGCTGTATTGTCCACCTAGTGTTCCCTTTCTACCCTAAGGCTTATAGGAACCAATAGGACTTCAACTAGGTGATCTTTATAAAGCACTTTTATGCCAATACGCTCTCCTAGCCTATTCCCTGCCCTTATAGCCTATTTCTTTACCTATTAGTCCTTTAGGGTGACTCTAATGTCTCTACTCCTAAGGTGTTGGACTGTGACGGCGTTATAGACCTCCTTATAAATCTTTATAAGAACTTCTGTTTCTAATTATCCCCTAAGTTCCTCTGCCTTTTCTATATTTAGTTATATTATAATTATATGCCCGGTTGTTGTCTTTAGGGGGGTAGGTTCCCTATACTATAAAAGCGCAGCTACAGCAGCCTAGGTGCGGTTTGCCTATAAGGGGGGTTTTTATTTATCTTCAATTTTATTTAACCGTTAGAGGATTTAATTAAGGGTTTGCTAGAGGGGCGCCTAAGGTTCGCTAGACTAGAGCCATTCTACTAGCTATATTAGTTCGTAATAGCTAACAGATACTTCCCTATAGTTCTAGATACTAGACGCGTCTAATAGGCTTTATATTTTATCAGATGCCTTCTTAATTAGGGTATTTCCGCTTTCTGGTGTAGTATTCGCCCGTCCTTATTGTTGTTGTAGGGGGCTATTGTTAGGTATGGGTCTGGCGGTCACGCGCGACTATATACCACTGTCGTTCTACCTGTGCCTCCCCTATAATATATGCATCTTAGGGGATTATTAAGGTGTTTTTCAGAGTTCTTTTAGTTGGTTTGGTCTTTTTAGGCCAGGTGCAGCAAGAGCTCTAAAAGTCTTCGGACTAAGGTTGTCCTTCTCCTACTTATTAAATGCTTAGAAAGGAGCTCCTGGAGTTATAATACAGCCTTTCTTTTGGAGCTGTTTTACAAGCTTAAAGTCAGCCTTCTCTTTAGCTATTATAAAGGCCATTAATAACTCGTCTCTACTCTTAATAGCGGTAACAAATTACTCTTTAAAATTAATAAGGTGTTGGCAATTTTATAATCCCTTTAGGCAACCTCTACCGCGTCATAGTTGCAGTATATCTACTACAATTATATTAGGATCATAGTTGTCTTCTAGAGTACGTTAATTATAGTTCTCCTCTAGGGTATCCTCTAGGGTATCCTATAAAGGCTCAGAACTATTATTTCTATAGTAGGGCTTAATAACAGTTAATTAGAATTAAATGGGTCTATAGGGTATCTAAAGAGTGCAAGTCTAACTATTAATTACAATAAGTTTATATAGGCCTAACTATCCTCCCTTTTTACGCCATACGCATACCTTAGATTGGAGTGGCAGATTAAGCGTAGTTAAGGTATTTAGGCTATTTCTTATTCCTAGTACGTCGTTAACCTGGCACATAGCATAGAGACGTTGCACCTCTTTTATTGCTTTGCAAATAGCCTCCGCTTATTGCATAACGGATAGGGATAGTGGAGAATTGTTAGTTATTTAAGGGTAGGCGCCAAAGACTAGCAATATAGGTACGAGCCCATCTGGGCCAGCGGAATTATTAACAGCCTTAATAGCTATCTGTAAGATGAGCTCTTTGCTAGCGCCCTCTAGTTCCAAAGAAATAATCTTATATACTTGTTATAATGGCGTGTAATATTGTTCTACTTTTTCAATACTATTGTGTGCCTTAATAGGGACTTCCTTAACCTTAATTTCCATTGCCTTCACCTATTACTGAAACTCTATAGATAAAAAGTTCCTTCCTATATTATAAATGACTTAATTAGGGGGTCCTAGGTAGATATTAATCTAGTATAATTAAAGAGTATCCCATGCGTTCCTAGCTAATATATCCTTTAGGAAACGTGCGGCTTAGAAAGAGGTTAAGAGGTTAATAACTTAGAGCACTAGCTTGCCGCTAAGATATATAATATTAATAATAATACAGAAGTTGAAGTTGTAGTTATCTTTAAGGGTGAACTTAAATTGGCCAGGGGACTTCTGGTTTATTTAGTAGTAATAGCAGTACTTTATAAGATGCTTAATTGTCTTAGCCTTGACTTTATAACCTACTCACTAAAGAACCCTAAGCAATTTATAAACTAATAGGTGACCAAAGTGATAGTATAGTTAATGTAACTCTAACTTAGTCAAATAGCTCTAAGCAACGCTTCTTTCTGGCTGTTAAAGGAGCAACCAAGGGTAACCCTACTTACGTATAACGGGCACCCAATTACCTCCCTAAACGAGCATATTCTTAAGGTTATCTAGCTTAACGCCTAACTTATCTATATCTTAGATATAGAATAGAAATGGGGTGTTTATGGGAATAATATAGAAAGTAATATATCCTAACGGGGTTTGGACCTTAATTGTGCTAAGAGAGATTGTAGTACCCTTACCAAAGTGGATTGTATGTTGGCCTGCCGTTAATTGGTTAATCTAAATAGAGCTATTAAGCTACTAAAGAGCTCGAACTTGAGGTTCTTCTACTATAGATACTCCTGCGGCTCTAGTATCTGGTATAATACCATAGAAGACGTTCGCTGAGTATCTATTGTTAAAGGAGAACGCGGAACTTTTCTTTAGCTTATTAAAGACATCTGACTTTATAATAGAATGAAGCGTAGATTGGTTATTAAGGATAGCGATAATTTATGTGCCATTTACCTTACCATACTCAGTAAAGTATTGGTTGGGAGAGTAGTCCTTAATTTCTATATCTATAAGGAGCTATTTGGCCTTGTTAACCTTACCCTTAAGATCTTCTTCGCCTTTATATTAAACTAGGAAGCTTTAGAAGTAGGCCGTAGTAACCTCTTAGTTTCTAACGTTTTGTGCGCTCTGGTAAAACTTATTATATACCTCCTTTTGTCTATTAAGGGGGTGCCTAGTTAACCAGTAATTTAGCTTTTTATAAACATAGCACTTCTTCTAATAATTACTCCAAAATAAACCTCCATAATTGCCTTATAGTTAACGTTAATTATACCCTCTACTATATCCCCTACCGCGGCCACCATATGTTTGGTCGGTCCAGTTATGATTATATTGGTTGGCTGGGTTAATTGGAGTAGGTTAGGGTTGGGTATTAAATTACTGTACTTCTTAAGAGCGCAGAGCGGTGCCGATAGAGGATCTTAATTAAGCATATACTCCTTTATAAGTATTTGCAGGATTAAAGAGAGTAAGGTTGTATTTTTTAACACCTTGGCATGCGCTAATAATTTAATTATATAGGCTGAAGTCCTCTTAATATAATTTGGATAAACCATGCTAAATTATCTAAAGTTAATTAAAGAGCTTTTGGAGACAATTAAGTTAAGAGACATCTGGGTTTGTTGTAATGATTCTTAGGAAGGTAGTCTCTCTCTACTCTAATATATACTGCTGCTTATTCTCCTCTGTTTTAAAGTGGCATCTTATCTTATATATTATTTGCTTAAAATTGTATCCTTTTCCTGCTAAACGATCATAATAGAAGGTACTAGCGCGGCCCTTAAGCATAATGGAATAGGTGTTATAATATTGGTTAGGTTCCAGTCCAACCTTCTAGTAATAGTTATAAAAGATGCGCAGCTTTGAATTAAGGATATTATATAGTTCCCTACTAAACCTCTTTTCCTGGTCTAAATAGAGCTTTGTAAGCTTTATAAGCATTTTTAAGGTGCCTTTAAGCGGTATTAGGCCATGTTAAAATTGCATTAGAGATTAAGGTGGGGATTGCTTTATAGGCTGTAGTGGAGATATAGATCTTGATGGAACACGGCGTGGTATCTAATCTTGCTATAATAGAGTTTGAAGGTTATTAAATCGCGAAGTAAGGGGATCTTGTGCTTGCTCTTGTTTAGTAGTTAAAGTTGCGGGTTAAATTGGTGGATCCTAGGGAGCTAAAGATAATGGAAGTAATAGATATGGAACGTAAGAACTCGTGCCTAGAGTAATAGAATTTGAACGTGTTTCTATTAGTATATTATTCGGATTCCATTGTGAGTTAAGCTTCTTTATAGTGCGTAGTTGGTGCTTAATCTCTTATGGAGTCCATTCATGCTCTTCTTTTACGTTAATAACTTGCTCCTAAATATTGTCTCTAATAGCGCTTCTATCTATAGGGACAAATACTCCATTCTCCCAAAGGAAGTTATGGAAGTCTTATATAATAAGCTTGTTCGCAAGAGCCTATATTTCCTTTGTCCATCTAATAAAGTCCTCCTTTATGCAATACTATAGTATAGTGTTGTTGTATTCGCTGTCTGTATAGTATACTATATGGTATAATAAGAATCCGTTTAGGTCCTTTTGCTCGGCGTTTATAGGGTTAATGTCTTCCTTATACTTCTTTAGGTAGGTTAACGCCATAATGGGTTAAAGGTAGGTAGGGTTTTTGGTTTTATAGAATCTTATAGGTTTGCTATTAAGAGGTAGGCAATTTAAGATATTATTTAACGCGTTTCGGACGTTGACTTAGGACCCTAGGTTTAGTGACACTTCTAACCTAAAGTACTTGACTAAATCTTTGTAAACGTGGTTATTCTATGTAATGGACGCAACTTAGTATCTCCTAGTACTTAGTAACACTTCTGTTACTAGTTTTTTATAAGTCTAAGGTAGCACAGTATCACCGGGATCCATTCCATATGAGCGCATATAGCACCCCTGTATAAGACTGTCTCTTCTATTTAAAAACCTAGCTGCTCTATAGTTGACTGTGTATTCAACCACTGATTAGTGTTGGTTATACAGGGTGACTTACTAATAACGACTACTTGAGTAGGTTATAGTGATGTTGGTTAAAAGCTTCTTTGATTGGAATAAGGAAGGGCGAGGAGCTTAAGACTCCTCGCCACGCTAGTGCCGCGGCGTCACGTAACGACCGCTTGCCTAATTCCCGACAAACGGAAAGCCTTAGGATTAATATTTATAGATCTATTTAATAATTTACTATTCTTATAAAGAATGCAATAAACCTAGGCAAGCTTTGTATTGTGGGAGACGGCCAGCTAGACGGTGTCTGGTGGTAG
>Ga0307507_10008329_pt1 | contig 14409 bp, 15 predicted proteins | sample 7_EM_MG_FD_207223 | JGI IMG/M metagenome (GOLD analysis project Ga0307507, IMG submission 207223) | Populus trichocarpa ectomycorrhiza microbial communities from riparian zone in the Pacific Northwest, United States - 7_EM | ecosystem: Host-associated > Plants > Roots > Unclassified | place... | reverse complement strand
GTGACCAACCATTTCGCCGAACGAACCTAAACAACAATAATCATCTTTAGCGAAAATCTGATGTAAAGAGGAGAATAGTAAATACTCATTTTGAACGAGGATTCTCTGGCCGAGATTATAAGGATTTGCAGGATGCGCATGGGGGACTGCACCCTGAGCAGCAGCAGGATGGCCTTGAGGGGGGCTCACTGCGTTCGACGGTTGGCTGCAGGATCGAATGGAGTCAAATTCACATTGAAGGAGTCGGCAGAAATGAGTGCGCAATTCAAACTCCGAGCACCACCAGTTGTAGTTGGGGTAGAGAGGAAGGACATGGTCGAGCAGCCCAAGAGTCGAGGCAGGGAAGGCAAAAGTGGCTTATTCCCTTACGATGTATGAACAACAACCCAGTTTTCAGGAGGATCAGGAGGGGTTCTAAGGGCGAGGTCATAGAGAAACATTTGGCGGATTACGCCTGTAAAGAGAGGGGTGAGTGAGGTTAGAAGGGGAGGGGAGGAGGATAGGAGTACCTGCGAGCCTATACTGAGTAGACGTTTGGACAATGGGCTAGGCTATAAATTCCCGTGTATCGGAGGAGCAGTGTACGTGGATCTGCAGCATCTTGTAAGAACTGGGAAAAGGATAGCCAAAGGAAGGGAGCGAACCTTGTAGTCTTTTAGCACCTCCTCCATTGAAGTCCGCTCCATGTACTCCTCATGAGCACTACTGTAATAGCTTGCTTGAGCCGCGACCAAATATTGTCTGTTTCAAAGAAAGTTTTCGCAGTGGTAGTCGAGTCCTATTCGTCGAATACAATGCAGCGCGGGAGGATAGCGGCCCTGCGAGGGGTAGATGTCATAGGCAGACTCGGAGGAGGGCCTAAAAAGGGAGAGGACGTACACGCCATTTTCTACTGCGTCAGTGTATGGTCTGGCATTGTGACTAAGTGGTTCAGCCAGCTGCCTATGGCGTCAGATCTAGCAGTGGCATATGTGGCCTAAAGCTACAGATGAATACCCCGAGCATAATCAGCACTCGTCAATGATATATACCGCAAACCCATGCGCTCACCCATAGCGAAACAAACCTCAAACCCTACTTCCCCTCCATCCTCTCTTCAATCCGCTGAGTCCGCGAATGTCTTCCAAGGTTTGTGGACAGGCGCCTCACGCCACACGAACAGGAGATGTTGTTCGGATCCAGATGGTGTTGAAATTGCTCTCAACGGGATTTGGCAGGATTTTTCCTACTGATATCCCTGAGGAGCTCGAAGGGGTTGTTGAGGGGCTTTAAGAGGAGTTTTTTCTACTGCACTGTGAGTTTTTGTGGTTTTGGAAGGAAGACGGGTACGGATGGCGGTGGTATTGTCTAGGTGGTGGGCACTTGGCCATGGTTTCACAATTGGCGCTGGTCTACTTTTTACCTCGTTCTCCAAGGACATATAAGTAAAACGTCAGGAATGGACTCAATGATTGAAAATTCTACGACGTTTGCATGTGCGCACGTAGGTCTATGCAACTTGTGACGTTCCACAACATCCCTGACCATCTGTGCCACAGCAATCTCCTTGTTGAGAGTTCCACCTACTCCGACCGGCCGCTCCATAACATCTGCGTCGACTACGAGACCTCGAAGCTGCGTGTCCGTGGTCCATGAAAGGTCTACCCAACTAGTCCGGCGGAGGGTAGTGCATAGCGTGAGGGTAGCTTATGGGAGATAAAGGGAACGGCGCTACTGCAGAGCGGCTTTTATGTGAGGGCGTTGCAAAAGCTGGGTTGTTGTCATCCGTTGTTGAGATAAGGGAAAACAAGTGGACGTTTGCGAGTGTCGACTTTGAGCTTGATGTTGCGGTAACGTTGGTCCCTCGTTTTATGAGACCCCGCAGTTTGTAGACTCGTTAGCTATCGCCATGATGGGAACAAAGAGAACATAATCGAAAAGTCTCGATGAATGTCAACTGATGAATCAGGAGCCTTTTGACCTCAGATCCAAAAACCTAAAACGACCACGACCCTCTCTCCGCCTGCGAGCACCCCGGCGATCACCGCCACTATCGAACATCAAAGACCCCGACGAAGCTCGGCCTCCTGGTATAGTTCACCAATAAGATCTCAGCCCAATGAGAACCTTCAACCACGACCAGCTGCATCCTCACTCCGCGCAAATGAAGTGGCACGCAGAAGCCAGCTCCACCGAAATGGGCAATCATCGCCATCAATCGGGTGAAAGAGTGGCTTGAATTTGTGAAAAGCTTTTGCAAGGTTTACGAGGCGAGCTGCTACACCGTCAATTAGGTCATGAAAGGCAGTTAAAAGATAGGGTACGGAGAATGCACACCTTTTTCGTGACTATAGGCGGGGGAAGCTTCCTTGGGTATCGAGAGAGCATACGGACGTCAATTCTCAGATCCGAGGGTATATAGAGACAGAGTCGACGTTCTTCTGAGCGTGCGTCCCAGAGTCTTTAAGAAAAAACGACTGGTATGATTAAAGCAAAGGTGCCTGGAGACGATGGAAAAGAGTCGACGATACGATGACCAAGGTCCAAAAACGGCTTTCAGACTGCATTCGTAGGGCATCGCGGATGAGGCAGCGTGAGTGGGAGGAGGAGAGATGGGTTGACGTAGATTGTCATAGGAGAGTTTAGAGGATCGAGATCCATCCGTGGCGACGTAGATGTCCGCGGGACCGTCAAAATCTTCTTCTGGCATCTCCTGTCCCACCAAAAAAAACACCTCAACCCAAGCCGACGCCGTCTTCGTTCACGTTCCTCACGAGTTTCGCGATCGCCGAGGGGCTCCAACTCAATTTCGGCATCGAGCTCGGGCTTGAAGAGGGTGAGAAGTCAGACGCCGTCTTGCAGTGCTTGGATCATTCTCCAATTCGTTCGCATTGCGAATCCACCCCAGCTTGAAGAGAGGGGAATGTCATCGGCTAAGCGATGGTAACTCTCCATCCCCATCCGCGTCATTTCCAACCAAAAGCCATCGGAGTCCAAGGCTAGTCGAAGTTCCAATCCCATGAAAAGACAGCTAACAAAGGGAACTCGCCGTCTGTCAGAGAAACGCAGATCGCGGGCGTCTGCATGAGGATTCCGCGGTGTACGAGAGGCGAGATAGGGCCGAGGTTCGGTTAGGGAAGGGGGAGTTTTGAGCCATTGCTGGGGGAGATGGTGATGGAGGATAAGCTGGAGGTTGAGGTGCGAATGAGCGTGGGGATGCGGGTGGAGGGTGGTTCAGGATGATAGTTCGCCTTCTTCTCGCGTGTTTTGCGTTGGAGAAGATAAAGATCTTGACGACGAGAGTAGGGAGAGTGTGAAGGGGATGGGTTGGACGGCTGTTGATGGGGTGTGCGGTGGATGTCAATAGCAGGTATGTGCTCAAGTTTGATTGCGCTTCTTGCTCATCCGTTCGTTTCGTTTCATATTATACCTTCGCTTTTGGTCGCTGGAGGGTCGACATCGAGGTATAGTTATTATTTTTTGTCAGAAAAGTTGGCTGTTAGATGTGAGTCAGAGAGTTATAGTAGTGAGCAGATAGAAGGTCTTACAGCAAAAGTTTTCGGAGGAGATTTTGAGCTGGTTCGGACGATCTGGTCATTCTGAAAATTGTGAACCTATACTTCAAACGCCAAGGGGCCCTGCTAATCCAAGAGATGCAGATTGGAGAGTCGTTTTTGAAGTGAGCCGGCAGGAAAATGCAATCTCGCGGGGATGGTCGCAAGAGTTGGCTCGGTAGTGCGACACTGGGAGTCTGCGCGGTGTTCGAGAGCAGCATTTTGGGAACGGAACTGTGGAGTTTCGTCGGCCGATTAGGATTCCGACAACAAACTCTCACAACTGATCTCCGACTGATGCTCACCTCTTCTTCATCGACCACGACAACAACCCATCGACGTCTTTAGCATTTCACACTCTGCTAGTCTTCATATTACAACACTTCATTCCATTCATGGAAGCTTCGTCATCAACCGCACTGCTGCAAAACGCTATCGGAACCACTATCTCTGGACTTGCACATGTCATTAACGCCCACAACGTCGTTCTTCATGGCTCTCCGGCCCCTCCTGCCGCAGGTATGTCAGGTTTTATATTAATTCGCCAATACTATCCAATGGCATCTAGGTCTTCCAGACTTGCTTAGGCCTCTCAGCAATGTCACCCATACTCGTGTGGGTCACGTTGCTCGATGTGATCCCGGAACCCGTCTAGAGGTTATCGCTCAGATCAAGCAGTGGCTTAACGGCTTTGACAAGCGAGCTTCTATCTGCTGGCTCAGTGGACCAGCTGGCTATGGCAAATCAGCAGTGGCTCAAACCATCGCTGAGCGCTATGCTGCAAAGGGTCGCCTGCTAGGGTGCTTCTTCTTTCTTCGAGGTGCTGGTGAAAGGAGTCACATATCTCACTTGATTCCTAGTCTTGCACATCAGATCTCCCTGTCTGTTCCTGCTGTTAAGCCTTTGCTTGAGAAGGCTCTTCAAGATGAGCCAGCCATACTTGGGCCTTCTGCCTCTCTGGCTCACCAATTTCAGAAGCTGATCATAGAACCAATCCATTCCACCACTTCTGCTGTCCTCCCTAGTTTTGGATTCTTCTCTCTTGCAAAACAAAAGATCTTTGTTATTGATGCTCTTGATGAATGTAATGATAAGGCTGAAATGGCAGCCTTCATTGATGTTTTGCTCAATGGATCTCCAGGAAAGAGTTATCTTCCTTTCCGAATTCTCCTTACCAGCAGGGTGGAGGAGCACATTCGAAAGAAATTTGATTATTTGCAGGGTCAATTTTTGTACCATCTCAACTTGGAGAATTTTGATGCTCGTTCAGACATTCAAGTATACTTTGAAAGGGAGTTTGCTTGTATCTTTCACCAGAATTGTCGAATGATGCAGAGGGTACCAAAGCCCTGGCCATCAGCCAATGATCTAACTGAACTCCTTGACAAGGCTGGCAGTTCATTTGCATTTGCTGCAACATTAATCCAGTTTGTTGGAGGAGATTCCATGCCACACAAAGCATTGCAACAACTTTTGGAATCTGGAGCTGATGGTCTGGATCCACTTTATAAACAAGTTCTTTCTTCTGCTTCCTGGACAGAAGCTCTTCATCAGATTCTTGGAACAATCATGATTCTGGTGGACAACCAATCTATCTCTTTTCTTAGCTCCCTCCTCTATCTTCAATATGAGGAGGTTATTCATGAGCTATTGGGGGTACAGTCAATTATCAAAATTCCTGCAGATGATGATCAGCCCATCATGCTCTACCACACATCCCTTCGGGATTTTCTGACCCTCAAATCACAATCAGAGCAATATTACATTGATCCTTCTCTGCAACATCTTCATCTGGCCATACACTGTTTGAAGCATCTGGCAGAATACCCTTCAAAAGACTTTTTTAAGGGTCATGTGGTCAAGTATGCTTGCATCAATTGGCCATACCATATTCTTTTAGGATTTCAGCAGCAGGGATTAAATGTGGATGAAACAATCATAACCCCTCTGGTAACTCTCATTGAAAATTTACTGACTTTTCAGGGTAAGACATGGTATAATACTATGCTGACTGTTGAACCTAATGAGAAGAGATGGATTTTGAGCTGTGTGAAGGATGGAGAAATGTTGTTTCAAGTCAGTTATTGCAACTCTCAGGTGACCATCACACTCTTAACATGTATAAGACATTGCAGGGGTCAATTGTTACAAAGAATTTGACCAAGCTCTTTAAAGAAGTGATTGATTTCTGTGAAGTAAGTGTTTACAATTAGGATATCTTCACTGATTTATCAAGATCTTCCAACAGACAGTAAGTAACAGGAGAATAATACTGCTCAAAATTAATCTGTAAGATGAATAGGAGGTATGTGGTAATAAACAGTAACTAAAAGGTATCAAAATAAAATATTGACCTGTTTTTCAGGATGTAAGCTAAGACACAATAATGTTTTGTTGCCATTGATAAAGCACAGGAAGTAAGAACAAAACAATTTCCAAGCAAAGCAGAGATTTATTCTTATTGTTGTGGTTTCTTGCAGAATGTATGTCTACAAGTTGTTCAAGTTTTCATATATTCTAATGGTTGTCATTAGTTTGTGGGCAATTATTTTGCATGATGTGTCACATCTTATCAGAAGCTGTCCATTTCTTTCAGAAAGCAAGTATTAACTTTTGAGCCTGCTACTTGTACAGCTAATGTTCTTGTTTATAAATCCAGAGGGTACTATATAATCTATTCACACTGTCTCTGTACACCTATAACAGATTTTTTTAGTGGGTAAGTGATCATAAAATTTTTAAAACAACTTTGTTCTGACTCAGTTCTCTTGTTTCAGTTTGTGAGTTAGCCTGGTTTTTAATGTGCACTCTTCCAGTGACAATACTGTGGCCTGTCTTGTTTCAGCCAGTAAGTTGACCTGGTTTTTAATGTGCACTCTTCTGGTGACACAGACTGTGGCCTGTCTTGTTTCAGTGGGTGAGTTGGCCTTCTTTTTAATGTGCACTCTTCTGGTGACACAGACTGTGGCCTGTCTTGTTTCAGGAGGTGAGTTGACCTGGTTTTTAATGTGCACTCTTCTGGTGATGCAGACTGTGGCCTGTCTTGTTTCAGCCGGTGAGTTGGCCTGGTTTTTAATGTGCACTTTTCTGGTGACACAGACTGTGGCCTGTTTTTTTTTTTCAGTTTGTGAGTTGGCCTTGTTTTTAATGTGCACTCTGCTGGTGACACAGACTGTCCTTTCTTGTTTCAGGATGTGAGTTGGCCTGGTTTTTAATGTGCACTCTTCTGGTGACACAGACTGGCGTGTTTTTTTTTTCAGTTTGTGAGTTGGCCTGGTTATTAATGTGCACTCTTCTAGTGACACAGACTGTGGCCTGTCTTGTTTCAGCCAGTGAGTTGGCCTGGTTTTTAATGTGCACTCTTCTGGTGACACAGACTGTGGCCTGTTTTTTTTTTTCAGTTTGTGAGTTGGCCTGGTTTTTAATGTGCACTCTTCTGGTGACACAGCCTGTCCTTTCTTGTTTTAGGATGTGAGTTGGCCTGGTTTTTAATGTGCACTCTGCTGGTGACACAGAATGTGGCCTGTCTTGTTTCAGTCAGTGAGTTGGCCTGGTTTTTAATGTGCACTCTTCTGGTGACACAGACTGTGGCCTGTCTTGTTTCAGGAGGCGAGTTGACCTGGTTTTCAATGTGCTCTCTTCTGGTGACACAGACTGTGGCCTGCCTTGTTTCAGGAGGTGAGTTGACCTGGTTTTTAATGTGACTTTTCTGGTGACACAGACTGTGGCCTGTCTTGTCTCAGTGGGTGAGTTGGCCTGGTTTTCAATGTGCACTCTTCTGGTGACACAGACTGTGGCCTGTCTTGTTTCAGTCAGTGAGTTGGCCTGGTTTTTAATCTGCACTCTTTCAGTGACACAGACTGTGGCCTGTCTTGTTTCAGTCAGTGAGTTGGCCTGGCTTTTAATGTGCACTCTTCTGGTGACACAGACTGTGGCCTGTCTTATTTCAGCCAGTGAGTTGACCTGGTTTTTAATGTGCACTCTTCTGGTGATGCAGACTGTGGCCTGTCTTGTTTCAGTGGGTGAGTTGGCCTGGTTTTTAATGTGCACTCTTCTGGTGACACAGATTGTGGCATGTCTTGTTTCAGAGGGTGAGTTGGCCTGGTTTTTAATGTGTACTCTTCTGGTGACACAGACTGTCCTTTCATGTTTCAGGAGGTGAGTTGACCTGGTTTATAATGTACACTCTTCTGGTGACACAGACCATTGCCTGTTGTGTTTCAGAGGGTGAGTGGGCCTAGTTTTTAATGTGAACTCTGCTAGTGATACAGACAAAATCTCTGTGGTTCCTTTTTTTAGAGTGTATGTTGCATATTCAATCTCATTTCCAGCAACCTGATATATGCCTATCTTAACTCAGATTGTAAGTTTTCATTTTCTGTTACACAAGAATGCTCATATTTTGTAGCTTGTATGTCTTTCATCCATTTCTAGATTCTAGTCCTTATCTTTTGATAATTCTTTTTGTTAGAAAGTATGTATTTCTTTACATTACTTGACCTGGGCACTTATGTTAGATACATAGTGGGCAAGTCAACTCCATATTATGCTCTTTGGTATTATAAAAATTTCCCACTTTTAGAGGGTATGGTTTCTTTCTTGCTGTTACTGCTTACTCAATATTCATTTTCAAAATATATAGAGAGATACAGAGCTATCCAGATTTTGATGAGCCAATTTGTTTGCAAAATGTCAAGTTTTGTATGTGTATTTATCTGCTATATTTCTTCCTGTTCACCATTTCCATTCCTCTTAGTGGTTGATACATCTCGTATACTAATGATTTCTCTAACATCTCTATACACTGAGGAGAAGCAAAGTTCCATGTACTCAGTTTCAGTTTCAACCTCTTGAGGTGTATGTAGATGAAGCACTGATTGCTGAGACTACCACCCTACAGCATTGTGGACTGATCATTACTTACTGTCTGTTGGAAGATCTTAATAAATTAGTGAAACAGCCAGAAAATCATACAAAATGGCTTGAAAATCAAGAAGAAAAAAGACAAAAACAGAAATGATATTTATTGTTGCCATGAGGTTGCTGACATAATCATGTGATGCAGTGATGTGATCTATCTTACAGATATTTCTAGCCAGCAAAGATTTCTTGTCAACATAAACATTTTTTAACCACAGATATTTTTATCAGTGACCATAATTCTTTCTCTTTTCAAAACTTACAAAATAGCATATACAGTATAGTAGGTTCTTTAGTATGTCTGTTTTTCTAACTGAGGATGCAAGAGGGGAAAAAGGTGAAGAGATCAAATATGTAGGTGTGATATTATAAATTGAATCAGACCTTGAGTGGTACAGGTTGTATTGCCAGATTGAAAACAAGACAGAAGCAAGGCTCAACCAGAGCAGAAAGTGAGGGCTCAATTATAAGGGCTATAATTGAAAGCAGGGATTCACTAAGAGATGGAGACAAGAGACAAGAAATAAAGAATGAGACCAGAAGCAGTGGAAAGGGCAATGATGCCTCAGTCAACGTAGAGACGTGGTGAAGTGATTGTTATTCCTGTGCATACACCCTCTGCTATTCTACTGGATGACTAATGCTTTCTATCATGTGCCTTCTCCGAGGGAGTGCTCCACTCCCTATTCCATCTGCCCCCCTTCTGTATGGAGGCATCCTCGCCTCCTTGCCGCCACTCTAGCACCAATTCCGATGTCTTCATCTTCCTGTTCCTCCTCATCTCCTTCATCATAGAAAAATCCTGTCCCATTACCGATAACCTCTCCCCGAATCTCCCATTCCAAACTCTCCATCCCCAACTCCAAATTCTCCAGATCTTCATTGGCTGTTTGTTCTCCTTCTCTCTGACTCGGCTCCACACTCTCAGGCATGACTACCTCCACTGCCTCCGACCCTGGCGACGCAAGCTCTTCCTCAAACTTCTTCTGCTGTGCTGCCAGTTCTGTTCCTTCCCTCGGGACGAAGCCTCAGAGACGCCTCGCATTGAACATGCCATCTAGAGGGGTGCCCTGTAACGTTTCGAGTCTGTATGAATTTAGGAGGCGTTTGGCGATGCAGTGTGGGGGTGACCACATCGGCAATAACTTGTGTTCCATGCTTAGGGTTAGCACTAACTTATTTTTGTATACCTGTACTAGTTGTCCCTTTTTGAATTCAACGGCCCCTGCCCTTGACTTCATAACTCTGTGGTCAAAAGCGGCCTTTCGGTGCACAGCATGGTGAACCGCTTCCACGTATCCATCAAGCCATTGTTGCGCAGCATAAGTCATATGGGTGTCAATATCCAATGGGGGCAGAAAGGAACTGCTGACCTCCATGGGCGTTTTCGACATATTGACCACTAACCCCAATAGAATTTCCTTCAGAGAAAACTTGAGCACTGGCAAGATTCGCCAATTGAGGATACAAATCGCTTTGTCGAAGTGGTTGGGCCAGGTCACAGGCAGCTTGTCCCAAGTGGTTGCTTGCCATCCATCTTTGCCGACCTCAGGTGCACACAACCTCGCCAGAACGTATAGGAGGAGCCTGTTGGTGCCCTCAACGAGTCCATTGACCCATGGTGAGTACGCTGCAACCGTATGGAGCTTGGTCCCCCAACGCTTGCAGTTTTCTTCAACGTCTTTATTCTTGAAATGCTTACCTCCATCCACCATGAAAGTGTCTGGGGGCACGAAGTTATGGAATATATCGTCAAGGGACCTGTTAGTTGTCGTTGTGCTTCTGTGAGTCTTGAACTTATATCCCCATATGTGTTGTGAGCAAGTGTCCAGGTAGATTCCGGCCATATGGTACCCTCCCTTCCCAACGGGTAGGGAAAGATAGCTGCCCACTAACAACTCAAATGGGTGGCGTCTAACTATCAGCTGTAGGAGTGAGTGCAAGTGAGTACCTCCGAAATTCTTACACCTGGCACAGTTCATAATGGCTTTGATGATCGACTCGTCCAGTTTTGGGCTGTGGTAGCAATCCGTAAGTGTGAGCTTTATTGCGTCCCAGTGCCAGTGCCCTCCTTGCTCGTGTTCTAGCCGTGCCAGTTCAACCGCTTCCATTCTTGACATACACTCATGCCTTGCCCTTGCATGTGTACCACTGCCACCCCCAACAAACCAAAGTTTCCCTTCCTCGAGCATGTACTGGGTTTTTTGGTGCTGAGCTCATTTCTTTTCCCATACAGTTGTATTCCCAGAAGATATGCCAATAATGGCATCAATAACGTTGAGGAACAGAGGTTCGTTCTTGAACCTCTCTTTCAAAACTGTTAAGTCGGGTGCTTCTGCTACAAGGTAGAGGTCATGAACCAATCCGGTTATTTCCTCCCAGTCCGGCGTAACCGTCCATTCACTACCATTGCCTGGGGTTTTATCCATTCCTTCATATTGCCTGCTGACGCCATCGGCAATGTTGATTTTCCCTGGGATATGATGGATGTTGACAATGTTATGCACCAAAACTCCATCCCTCCATCACACGTGTGTTGCACTTAACTTGTCACTAAGTAGGATGTCGCATAATGCCTGACAATCTGTTTCTACCTCCACAGGGTAGCCGTACACGATGACCGCAAATTTGTCAAATGAATACTTTAAAGCGGCGAACTCAAGTAGGAAGGGTTTATATTTTTCTTCCGAAGGTGACATCCATTTTGACGTGAAGCCAATGGGGTGTAGTTGAGTTACTACCTTCCCTCCTGGCAATGTTGTTGCGATTTTCTGTGAAAGGACCCCTGCAAAAGCATCCTGGCATGCATCCGTTGTAAGAATGAAATGTGTGCCGTCAAAATGGGGTGCCGTGAGTACGGGTTCCGAAACTAACTGTGCCTTCAAGCTTATGAAGGTTGCTGTGTGCTCTTCCATCCAATGCAGCTGGAGCTTGTAGGCCCTCATAATCCGTTGGTATGCAGCTTTCCTGGTGCCATTTGGGATGTCTACTGCACGTAAGAGGTCATGAAGAGGTTTTTCAAGGGCCACATAGCCCTTTACCAAATCTCTGAAGTACGCTGTAAGGCCGAGAAAGCCTTCCAGGTGCGATGCATCCTCAGGTATTTTCCAGTTCACCACTGCCATGAGCTTGCTAGAGTCAGGACTAACACCCCCAGGTCCAACATGTGCTCCTGCAAAAACCGCCTCAGTTATAAAGACTTGCAACTTGCTTGGGGAAAGAGATAGTTTTTCCTTATGAACGTGCTCTAGTATTTGCCGTAACTTTGCCATGCCTTCCTCAAAGGAGTCTGCTGCCGATCCCCCATCATTGACGAAGTTCTTGCAAGTCCCATCCATGATAAGGTCATGCATACGCTGGGCCACCATGTGTCCAAACTCTGATGGGCCTCCAGTAATCCCAAACGGCATCCACTCATATGCAAAATACCTGAGCCCTTCAATGTAGAACGTGATGTATGGCTGTGAGTCTGGATGAACTGCGATACCATAGAACCCTGCCACAAAGTTGAACATGTGTACATATCGGTGTCCTGATAATCGGAGTTGCTTGGCATGAATGTTGCCCTGGGGCACGGGGGCGATGACTGTGACTTTGTTTATTTCACCAAAGTCCTGACATAGGCGCCATTTCTTGGGCAGCATCGTTGCAGAGGCATTGTCTGAAGGAAGTGGGCGAGGAGGAAGGTCGAATACTGTGGGTAGACCATACTTTACGCATTCATCATTGACCTTGTGCTGTAATTCGTCCAATGAGAGTCCTGTACCCTCATGTGCTTTCTGGGCCAGTACTGACAGTGTGACACAACGAACCTCTCCTGGATGCATAGGTTGTATGATGCCTCCTTTCAGCATTTCTTGAACTTTCGTTGCCATGAATGCTCACTGGTCGGGATTGTAGGAACGCTGGGGTATCTTTGTGGGAAAAGTAGAACCTTCAGGTATGTTGAGCTTGTGGACAGCGCCAGGAACGAGATTAACCTCGCTGAGGGACAAGGCAAAGCAATCTGCGAATTCCGAGACAAGTTGCTTGACATCACTGTGTTGGGCTTCCGATATGTCATTGCCGATTTGTACTAGCTCCAGGATTTTCGCAACGCGTGCTGGCAGGAAGGGCTCTGTCTGACATGTGAAAATTGCCTCCTCTGGTGAGGCTGGAATGGTGTTGGCTACTGGGGAAACAAGACATGGTGCATCAGCTGGGATGGCCTTTTCACAATCATTATGGTGGGTTGGTACTCCCCTTGAGGGGGGTTCATCCGTCCCCCCACTAAAATCATCCTGCTCCATCCATGGTACTTTGGTTTGGCAGGCGTGAGTGTTTTCTGCTAGTTGGACATCTCCCGGAATGTCTATCATATATTCAAGCACTGTGCTGTGAGAACTGTCAGACACCTTTGCTTCCTCTGAAGCAGGGTTATGATTCAGTACTTCCCTCAAGGGGGGCGCATTATTTCCCCCCAGGTTTGTACCCTGCCTTTCACCTTGCTCGTCATCTGGGACATTGTTCTCCACCCATGAAACTCCTTCAGCCATCGCCATAATGTCTTCATCTGTGTCTTCTATCCACATGTCATAAAAACCTGTTAAAAAACGGGACTCATCATTCCGAACTAATGAGTCACACACATCCACTTGTAAGACTTGCCTCAAAGGGGGATTCGCGCTCAAAGAGCCCCCTACTGAGTTCCCTTGCTGTTCCACGTTAGACGTGAGGCTATTGCCTACTGGTGCTGACACCCTTGTCTGTGCGCCATTGTTGTGAAGGACTGCCATACTGCTTCCCAACCGAATGGAGACTGTATCAGTGTCGAAGTCGTGAACCACTTGGAAGCACCATAGTAGTGGCTTCCCAAACAAGAATGTCCAGCCTCTGCCGCTGTCAAAAACTTCAAACTCCCCATCCACATGTACACTGCTTAACTCCAATGTTCCCTTCCACACAGCCTGTGATCGAATGATTATGCCATTAGCCATACAGAGAAGCCAGTCTGAGGGTCTTGTTTGACCATGAAGTTGATGTTTGACCATTTTGAAGATTGATGAGCACATTGCTCCAACCATTGCCCCACCATCAAACAGAGCATTGACTCTGACAACCTCGCCCTTAGGTCCATGTAGCCATAGCCAATGTGTAAACAGTACTTCTTTTTCCTTAAGAGATACCCATGAGTTGTCCTCCTCCCCAACAGCATAAAGATCAATGACAGATGGATTCACATGCATATATTCATCATCGAGAACTTCTGAACTGCTGGGGCGGTCGATTTCGGTAGGCTCTACTGAAACTTGGGCTGCCCGCTTGCCATTCATGCAGATGGCCCTTCCCCATTTCCCTGATCCACGGTATGTGCTAGTGAATGATCGCCAAGCCAGCTAAATTCACCCTCTGCCTCCTCGATGAAATTGACCAGAGCTGCAGGTGCAGCACAAAGTATACATCCACAGATGGTTTGAAAAGTGTGTTCGTGGGGGTTGATGGTATCGCAAGGCATGTATCACGTATAAAGGACGTGCAGCGCAGTGTAGCTGACTACAGCCATAGCCCTTACCTTGGGTGTTGTGTTTGTAGAGGCGTGCTAAGCAACTGACTAGCTAGAAGTATAAGACTTATATTATGAGGGCGTAAGCTGGCCCTTTATATACCCTACAGGATGGTCCGTGCTACTGTGTGTACATATTTGACGTAGAACAATGTAGAACAATGGCTAATAATAGCCCATTGTTCCTTGGTTACCATTGTGACGATAATGTCACGTAGATTATGTCAACACTCCCCCTTAAGTAGTGCAGCGCTAGCGCACATACTTGTCTGTGGGTACAAGTGGGCTTATAGAGGATAGAACTCTATTCCAAGCTCCTTTCTATGTTTTAAGAAGAGCGTCGGGCCCAGGTTTTTGGTGAACATATCGGCTACGTTCTCCGCAGTGGGAACGGCAAAGACCTTAACATGGCCT
>Ga0307507_10008328_pt1 | contig 14411 bp, 10 predicted proteins | sample 7_EM_MG_FD_207223 | JGI IMG/M metagenome (GOLD analysis project Ga0307507, IMG submission 207223) | Populus trichocarpa ectomycorrhiza microbial communities from riparian zone in the Pacific Northwest, United States - 7_EM | ecosystem: Host-associated > Plants > Roots > Unclassified | place... | reverse complement strand
GGGGGTCAGACACTCAGAAATTTTAAAGAATAATTTTGGAAAGCAATGGTGGACGCAGCAGGGCTCAAAGGCCAAGTCTAGGCTCCCAATCATTTCAATAGCTGACCTTTGAACCGACAACTAGACTTTACCCCTCCAATCACTTTGAACAGAAAACCTGCCGGTTATTCTCCTGCACCCAAATCCTCGAAGCAGTCCTCCACGTGTCTCAAATCAGATGGGTCAGACCTTTTGACTTGACGACCACGGTCAAAAGCCCTGGCCAGGAAAAACCAAAAGGGAGCAGTTAAATCAAAACAAATCCACCCTTTCAAGTTCTATTTCTCTTCATCGCTAGTATTTATTTGAGCTTCATTGCTCACCCTTTTTTACTCCCCCATTTCATATTCTGCTTTGTGTCCTTTTTGTTTTTTTTCTTTTCTTTTCTTCCCTCCTACTTTTCTCACTTGAACCTTTTCTCTCCTACGAAATCAACCTTTTTTTCTTCTTCTCCTTTCTTGTGTGCTTTCATGGCCGTTTCACGCTCAAGCTCTTCTAGCTTGGAGCTGACCATGTCCATGCCTGGTTTCGTTTCTTCTCCTTCTTTTCCTTCATCTGGCAAGCCCCAACCCCTCCCTGATCTCCTTCTTTCCTTTTGTTTTTATATGATATTCTATCTCATAGCTTTGTTCTTGTTGCGTGGCCGGTTTTCTTAATAAGAAATCTTCCTTCTGTTTTCTTTTTTTAATATGATGAAAATACATGGTTTTGCTGATTTATTAATTAAATAACTGATTCATTTTATGCCAGAAAATTTATTTTCTTGATTTATGAAAATGATCATGATGGATAATTAATCGGCGAAGGGGTTTGCGCAGTGAAAGATTTCGACATAAACCAAGTACCATCAGGAGCAGCAGAAGAAGAATGGATCTCTGCAGGCATGGAGGATGAAGAGGAAAGCACTGATGGAGCCCCACCTCGCAAAAAACTCCGTCTCTCTAAAGAACAGTCTCGCCTTCTTGAAGAAAGTTTCAGGCAACATCACTCCTTGAATCCCGTAAGTACTAAACCTCCCCTCTTCTCTCTCTCTATTTATAGTAAAACAATTATGTTTTGTGATTTATTTAAGATTAATTTGTGGAGTTTAACTATTTTTTTATGTATGCAGAGACAGAAAGAAGCATTAGCTTTGCAGTTGAAGCTGAGGCCTAGACAAGTTGAGGTGTGGTTTCAAAACCGCAGGGCCAGGTACTGTACCTTACATTTATACTATTTCATGCTTGGGCTTGGCTTGGGTAACACATTAAACTCTCTTTTGATCCCATCGCTGTATATTTTGTTGGTTGTTAGGATTAAAATTGATGATTATAAGGTGGATACACACACACACACACACACACACATATTAAAGTTGACAGAATATAATCTGAATCGGATTCTATATCTACCCGTATAAATCGTACTGATTATCATCACCAGGAAGAATAGATCTTTTGAGTAATGGGTTTTTCTTAAAACATTATATATATATATCTGTGTGTGTGCAGAGTACAATATAACCTCAATACTACGTTGGTTAGCAGTATAAATAATTAAGATGCTTTAATTCTTTGGCCATTTTCATGGCTAAAACAAAGAAATTAGGCATCATAAATTATCGAACTTTTCCACCGCATTTAAAACCTGTCTGGGGCGGTTAACGTGTCCCTTTCATGATTATATTATACAGTAAAAGATGTTAGAATGTGATTCTTGAGCTCTTAAAATGACGAATTGTTCATATATATGCCAGTAAAGGGAGGCAGAAGTTGACGCGAAACTGTATAGTTATACGTGCTTGTTATGAAACTTTTTTTTATTTTTTGTTGAGTTATGATTTTGAGACTTGTTAAGTGATGAAATTAAATTGTTTGTCTTTTGTTGGTTAGTCATGGAGCGGATTTAGTTAAAAATATGGTTACATTAAAATTTATATTTATGCTAAAATATCTGGAATTAGATTTCAATCGAATATCCACATACATGGCAAAAATGAATGCAGATAAGCAAGGCCGGGGGTGCAAACAATAATTCTAATAGTAATAGTAGCAATTAAGATAGATAACCCTTACTGCGTATATAGTTGTCAAGTTATGAAGGTAGATGACATCTGAAATATGAAGTTAATTAGCCAAGGTGTTTTAGTTTCTTGCCATAGAACCCTAAAATATTGCATATATAATTAATTAATAAACTTGATTTAATACTACTACTAGTCTACTACTACTACTATATGGTTTGAGAATAAATTAAGACACGTGAGCGACAACTAGCTCAACAAATTTATGAACATTTAATGATGAGGTTATTTCATGAGCTAACCTTTGTGAACTAATATAATGACGGTCGTCGTTCAAATATATAACAATCTAGTATCAAGATGCATGTGTTCTTTGGCCTCGTGCGCTAGTCTGATCATAACTCTAATAAGTGTTACTTTGACTCACTGTTAATAATCCTTTTCTTGGACCTTTATTATTATTAATATTAATATAATTATTTGCGTTTATTGCAATATTATTGAACGAAATCAAGAGAGAGACTAAGCATTTGCTCTTCATTATCATATTCACTGCTATTTTAATCAGTCAAAAGAAACGGATCCAAAGCTGTAAATTCGACAATGAGTCTCTTAATTAAAGCTTGACTCCATAATTATACCAGATCAACAGACGAGATATACATTGAATTAAAGTTGAGTCTAACGATGCTTTATGAGATAATTTGATAAAAACTGGAATATTGAACATATATGATATGATAACAACAGGTATTGAATGCATCCATAAATGCTTACCTTGTATGTATGGTTTACGGAAACAAAATTCTCAAAAGTGCACTTGTTATACTCTGAGAGCAGTAAGGAACACCCAGCGAATCGGGGGAAGCAGGCAATGGCTTTATTGCAAGCTCTTAAATATGCCTACCAGCTCGCCTTTGTTGGACAAGTTAACATGGCATACATTTATGATTATTTTCATCACTTTACATTTACAACTGATCAAATCCAAATTAATGATCACAAACCAATATATATGGAGTACTAGCGCAAACGTTTTCTCACATTGTTTTATCACAATGTCACACATTATTTTGTACCAATCTTCCAATGTTAACACATTTTTCTGGTCACGTATAGGAGCAAACTTAAGCAGACAGAGATGGAGTGCGAGTACTTGAAGAGATGGTTTGGTTCATTAACAGAGCAGAACAGGAGGCTGCAAAGAGAAGTAGAGGAGCTTAGGGCATTAAAGGTGGGTCCACCAACCGTGATATCTCCTCACAGTCGTGAACCTCTCCCAGCATCCACGCTTACAATGTGTCCGCGTTGTGAACGTGTGACAACCACCGGCGTGGACAAGGGCTCCACCAAAACCACACGTACTGCTGTGGCCAACCCAACAATAGCCGCCACCTTGTCCTCTGAAAATGGAGCACCCGCACTCCAATCTCGGCAATCTTGCTAGTCAGCTGTAATGATGATTGATTACTTTGATGTGAAAGAAGATAGGTTAGAGAAATGTTCATAACAGTTTACACCAAAATGTGTATGAGATAGATACTATAGCATATGGTATCTAATCTACATGGATAATTAAATTACTTATCAATTAGCACTTTTTTTTCTTTTTAATGCTTTTTCCAGTTGACTGTTTGGTTCTTTTCTTTTTCAAAGTATAGGAAGGCGAAGTAGATTAATTTGAATTCGGAGCCCTCTACTACTTTCTCTGCATCCAAATTAATTTCATGCTAATTACTATATATGCGCTTCTGTTCATTGGCTTTCCGTGCGTACCAGCATATATCGAGGGGAGACGAAACTCCATGGTGTTACGAGAAGCACCCATATAAAATACTCGTGGAAAAACTTTCTCAATGGACATTAAATTTCTATTCAATTTCCACAAAGTCATAATGTTGAGGTGGCGGTCGGAAAAACCAAAAGTGAGAAATTCTGGAAGTGGTAATGCCTTGCCAGGAATTATAGTTAATTCTTGCTACAATAATATTCTTTTCAAACACAATTTCAACATGATGATTAATTAGTTGATGCGACGTTCTTCATAGAATTCCAATTTCATCTTGTTTTTGGGTAGACAAAATGAGTGTACATGCATACAAAAAAGAGACTATTATAATATTTCATACTTACATGAACTTGGATTAAAAGAGACTCACATACATTGCATCCATGTCAGAATGGAAGTTTAGATTGCCTTTGTAAATGAGTATAATATATCGTTTAAACATGAAGCTGATAGTGGAACAATTTAATACCTAGCACTAAAATAGTATGTTAAAATAATATAAATAATAATATTTTGAATTTTTTTTATAATAATCGAGAATTGCATTAAAAAATAATCATTTAGATAATGGGAGAAAAATAAAAGCTACTACAAAAAAAAAAAGATGAACAAAAAAAAAGGTAAGTAAAAAATTATGAAGCTGACTTCTAGCATGATTCAGCAGCTTAAACAACCCAATAAAAGTTGAAAACTCACTCTCATAGCTAAATCCCAATGAATTCTCCACACCAACCTAATCCTTGGAATACCCAAATTCACTACCCAAATCCCTCAAAACACACAACATGTGCAATAATAAAAAAAAAAAAGCTAATTCTGAAAGGTATAACTTAACTAGTCAGATCTTGAGTTTGTTTCGTACCACAAATCTCATAACCATTAGAGACTTACCTGATTGTTAACTTCAGGATCTTGGGAGATTAATCGAAATGCGTGTAAACTGACCCAAACACTCACATCAATAATAATAAATAAATAAACAAGCAAAAAAAAATAATATTTTAAAACCTCACACATAATTTTAGAATAAAATACGATCTTTAAGTTACTTAAAATGTATGTTAAAAAAATTTATAAATTATATTTTAAAATTTCTAGTAACAACTTAAATTGGGTTGGTCTTCTACTACTACTACTACGCGTGAACCAATTCCTCTCACGAGCAACAATTCCTCTCATGAGCAAAAAACTTTGTATCTTAACGGTCGTGTTGCAAATGAGCTAGAGCTCTTATCATGCATGAGAGAACGAGTACAAGGAGATATGATGGGAAGGCTCGTCCTCTGATATCATAAATATGTGTAGCTTGTTGAATGGTTCGAGGGTCAAGTTCAGTGTTGATTGAAGAAAAAAGTGCAATTAGCAACCTTTTTGAGGAAGCCAATATTCATGCCAATCGAATTATTTTATCATTACCTGACTTCTACCTGCAAACTGCAATGCGAAATATTTAAGAAATGTATTCCGTATTTCTCAAAATAATAATAAAAAAACGTAATGCACGCACAAGGCAGCGGAATCCATATGTTCATCCGAGAAGGGAACACGTGAAAAATCAAGCCGGTTAATAAATTCGAGGCAATGCTTCGTGATTGAAGGCAATGGAGGAAAAAGAAAGGGGGGGGGGGGGGGGAATGAAATTTAGTAGGATACAGATTGCTCATATCAAGGATAAGAGGCAGGGGCTACTCTCTATGATTTTCAACAGGTCTCAATCCCACCGACCAGGGAACCATAATTGTTGTTTTGCTCTTACCAATTAATGAATTACAAAAAAGAAGGAAAGAAAAACTAGAAAAGAATCCAGTTAGCTTCTTCTTCTCTCTTTCCTTTTTTTTTTTATATATAACTATGAGTGTTCGGGTCAGTTTATATATATCTCAACTAATCTCTCGAGATCTTAAAGTTAACGACCAGTGAGATTTGTGGCACTCGAACTGGTGATCTTTGAAAAACAAATCTAAAATCTGATCAGTTAAGCTATAAAAATAAAAAAATTTATTATCATTATTATCTTTTTGAGTTATATTTTTACCTAAATAACTCTTGCCAAATACAAAAAGTTCGGTAAAGTGCCGTTCATCTCTTTGCATTGCTTGATGGGCTTTCTCTATTTTTACTTCTAGTAGCAAATATCGCCCTCTTCAGCTAAGATTTGACGTCGATATAATGCCCTTGTCAATTAATGCAGATATTGTGTCCTTAAAATTGCAACCCAAGGGCATTCATACCACAACATCAGAGTGTGGCACTTTAGTAGTCGTCTTTTTATTAAATTTATTTTCCATTTTAGTTTCACAACACCTGCGAATATTTGGTACCCTTAACAAATGAACAAACAAGGTCACATTTCGAGGCAGCATTCAAAAACTTTATTTTTGAGACATGAGTTCGATGTGACCATATGAAAATGTTTTAAAGATTGCTCGGAAAAAAAAAAAAAAAACTTAATTTTAACATGTAAACTTATCCAATGATATTTCTTATTCATTGAAATAGATAAGAGAAACAAAGTCACTTCGGACATCTTAATAATGAAATAGTGATCTTTCTTTTTTCTACCTAGCAAAGGAAACACCCACATGACAATCTTTTTAAAATTTGACAAAAGAACATTACCAAATCGAGATCAGTCCATGGAAGAATAAATTCTATCTTGATATAAAATAAAATTTCCATCCTTTCTCGACCCAGATAGTATTGAATGATATGGGCCCAATAGCAAGGATCACGAGCCTTACTAGAATTTCTACTCCATGTATGCGCTGCCTTTTGCTTTCTCGCTAAATCTGGCCGACCTTCAAAAATCAGGTCATAGCCCAAGCTTTACGGCCCATTTACTTTTCTCATCAGAGCTCTTTTACCAATCCACAGGCCCTGCATCTTCAGGCAATTGAAATTAGCCCAAGCCCATTTCCATTTCATAACTCAAACGAGAAGGCAGCAAGCTGAAACCAGTTATATATACAAGACACGGATGAAATCTAGCAGTATGGTCTTAGCCTATTATCAAAGTGACATGCAGTCCGAGAAACATGCATGTATAACTAAAGGATTCATGGCAACTCCTTATCTGAACATTCCTGTAAAATCATGAGCTGGTGATGATGAGAAGGAAACAAAAGAGAAAATTTTAAGATAAAAAAAAAAAAAACCATGGGCCAGACACTTCATTATGGAACTCGTTTCAAGGCAGCGACCAAGGAAGTGTAAGTCTCATTCTTTCAAATAAGCCCAAAGGGACACTCTTTGAGACAAGAGTCTTGCTATACAACTAGTGTTATCTGTGGAGGACATGTCCAAAATCCAACTTCCCTTCGTAGCATAGGAATACTCCTGTTTTTAGCAGCAGATTTGCTCTTGATTACTGGTCTTCCCCGCCATAAAAATTGGAGGTAAAATGCTTCGGATCAGATAATTAACTAATTTAGGCACACTGCAAATGTGTTCATAATTAATTTCTTGCTTCTCATTTGTGAATAGTTCCAGGGGTTACTTCATTTATGTAAGCAAGGGATTGAAGATTTGAGGAAGATGATGGCAATTGTACCTGGGTACAACACAAAATTATAAATTTTTTTTTCAATTTCAGAGAGAATCAGATGGGTCTCTATCTTAATCAACGTTGGACAGTTTACAGCTAAATTTTGCAGTTAAGGATGGTCTGATTCAATGTCGGTAGAAACAGTGACTGATCGAGCAAGAGCGAGCTCCACAGTCAACACTCGGCAAACATCAAATTAAGAAGAAATAGCTAGGGAACAATGTTGTCCCTTGATATAACTGGCACCCATTATTTTGTTTTAATTCTTAAAGAGAAGATTCAGTCATGGCCCTTCCAAGTGGCAGGCAGAAGCCATACTTTGGTATCAGGTGATTGATTAGTCAAGATATTAATCTCATTTCTTGGGCTGCTAGAATCATATAAGTTGGCAAACCATAGCCTTATAGTCTTTCAATTTTGCCACCGAGTACTGGTATCTTCGAGAGATTTTTTGTACTCTGAGAAGATTTAAAACGAGGGGAAAAGGAAGAAACCCACTTCAGATTGTCACTTGTATTATTAAATGACTAGATAATTCAGATGGGTTTTTAGCTAACAGCTAGCCTGTCTGGAAGAAGTAAAATTTGATCAACTGAGGAAAGGATTTCCGGGTCTTCACTCTGTCATACTATAAACTTACTACTTTCTAACATCCACATACTGAGCAGTTAAACAGAAACCCCCTCCCTACCAAACATTTAAGAGTGAATTCACCTAAAGAACTAATCGATCGAACCACATCACATGGGGCTAGCCCCAGATGACTCGCGTTCCCTTCACAAATAAATGTTCGCAGATACGAGTTTGTGACAATGCCAGAGAAATTTGTCACGGAAGTTTCCTTGCCAACCAGAATGTGTCAAAACATAAACCCAACATGTCTCCAAGCCCCTATTAAATATGCTCCCTTCAACTCATGATTTTTCAATTTTAAGAGTGGCAAGTCCCAAGAGATGAGATTATTATTGAATTCAACCTTAGCTGGCTCTTTCGGGAAATTAAATATAGCTAAAATAGAGAGATAAAGAGAGAGCAAAATACCCTTTTAATTCCTGGGGACGGTGAGTGAACCATCTTAAAAGAATGTTCTTTCACATGCTTGGCTCTGGAGTCAATAAGCTAGAGCATCGAAAACCCCACAAGCATGAAACCTAATTCCAATAAAAATTAGCTGTTGTTAGCAAGTTTTGTTGCTGTTGTTACCAAGCTTTGGAGTATTAGAGATAACCCTCCTCTCAAAGTTTTGTCACGGCTGAAGACTGAGTCAAGCCTGGTAGTCACGTGTCAACGAATCAGTGGTTTGTTGAACTGCTCGCATTGGAGTGCATGTGAATAGATATCGGGCAGTATCAAGCCCTGTCTAAATTGGATCAATCTTTGTTGTTAAGCTAGACTATTCATAAATATATGATCGTTAACATCCACTTCAAGGTGGTTTTTCAACATTACATCAGGTTAATCTCTAGTGGTTGATTGTGATTTTGGAAAGAGGTATTAGTATTAATTATTATTATTAACAGGAAATATCGGACTAATCAAGACGCACCTTGGTGCAAGAAAATGGACCATGAGGCCCAATGAAAGAAGAGGCAATTCCTTAACGGGTGGGACTGCCTTGACCACCCTCACATGCATAGCTTTGAGAAACAACACCGTGCTCCGAGTATTAGGAGCTGCATCTTGAAATAAGAAACAATCCGATCCTTGGTATGATGGCCAAATCTATCACGATTTATTGTAAATTAGGAGACAGGTTCTCTAGTTTTTTAGACCCTCATTTTTTTGGCGGTTTTCTTTTCAGGCGAGGTTTGCTAGCCAGGCGCTAGATACATATGCTTTGTCAAGATACATGATTTTAGCCAATAACTTTTCGAAATCTTTTGTTATTTTCAAAAATCTCCGAAGACTTGTTCTAAAAGGCTAAAAGATATCAATCTACTCGCAAAGACACATGATTAAATTACAATTATTACACAACAGCGTACCTTTTGGCAAAGATTTTGCGTATGTGCATTCATGCACTTTGGGTCACAAATGAAGCCCTACCACATTGTTGGGTAACCTTCAGTAACAACTGCCCTCCACCACCAACTGGCTTAGACGATACATGGTCCTAGATTCTCTATTAAGGTTGTGTTAGCCTTTTAGTGCCAAAAGATTAAAGTGGGGCGTGTGAAATCGGCACCTTATCCTCGCGAAGAAAGGGAGAAGGGAAAGTAGAATGAAAAGGGGTGGTGTGGGTGTGTGATCATTGTTGAATTGAACACTCATCTATGAATCAAGACCGCTTGATTCAAATATCTACATTGAAAGTATACACAATTCTCGTCCAACAGACGCACAATCGACATAATCTTTAGGCAGGCTTCGAATAATTTGAGGGCAGAAGTGGTAAGCATGGTCCTTTCAAGGTACACTAGCATTGCATTTGCATAGGGAAAGGAAAGATGGGGCTGGGGGCGGGAGTGGCTCCTTTAAGGATGGTGATGCAACCGCATGGAGAAAAGTTGTGGTTGTGGGGGAGAGGCCCAATGGGCCTACAGGCTTACACCTTTTTGACTCGCATATGCCTCTATACTATATTTATTATGCACGTTCTCACTGCAAAAAAATGAGAGCTTAGTTTGAACCACTCAGACTTGGACTGTTACCTTTTCTTCCCTCGCTTGCCATTTTTTTTTTCAACCCTAAAATATTACTCAAGTCTGATTGTTGATTTGCGAGTCCAAGTGCTCGGAGAATCTACTGAAGCCAAAATTATCAGATCCGGGTTTTCCAGGTTGATTCCACCGATTCAGCCACCGAAACATTGATAATTAATTAATTTATTTATTCATTAACCCTTTATTTGTAATTATAAATAAGCATCGCTAGTTTTCTTTTCAAAAAAGAAGAGATAAGAAAAGGTTAAATCAAAATTAGAAAAAGGATTTTGCTTATGACGCCTTTAGGGGCTGTACCCTGCAGGGGCATGTGCGTCGCCACGTGTCGTCATGATAGATTGTCTGCCCCCACATTTTGGATTCTTTATGCTTTAGAGCTTAGGTACATATCATTTGATAGAAACCATTGATGACTTGGTTTTGCTGTTGGCTTTGAAAGGCCACAGTCTTTTGGAATCACTCCTTTGCAGTTTACATGGAGCAAGCATGTGCCCGCCACAGCTTAATCACTGCTTTGTAGATCATGATACTCTCCGATTGTCAATAACACATCATGTACAGATGCTCTCTGCAGACGTAAGAGTCTACACGTCCCGTCCCTTGTTTATTTTATGTTTCTAATGAAGTCATAAAACCACTCGATCGAATCTTATGCTTTGGTCTTAAAAGAACACTCGACCTTTTTTTCAGGGATAGATAACAATCCAATTCTTAATTTTGAAGTTTCTAGATTCTGAGATGTTGATGTGGTTTAGAGGATGAAATGCCCCTTTGTTTGCTGTTGCTACATGTCTTTTTTCTGCAAAGCAACTAACAATTGTTATGCATAAATTAACCTGGTGTTCTTACACTATCTAAGTTTTTTTCCACATCGTCAAGAACACAAAATAAGAGTATTCTACTCTATGTCCTCATCATAGGTGGTTTTATTCTTTATATTACTATTTAGATTTTAAAATTTAAGAGAAAAATATGATATACAGAAAGACCTGTAAAGGAAATATCATAACCGTACTTAAAAAACAAATTGAACAATCAAACCACTAATTAATGAACCTCTTAATTTAAAAAAACAATAAAAACATTCACAACTTTATAGATGCGAAATATTAATCATATGGACGACCAGTGTCACATTTATGTTTGTTTCATTGATTGACCAGCTATTTTAAAATATTATTGAGCTTTCGGCAGGATCGAAATTCATTTGAGATATGATACTATCTGTGAACGACACAGCAACAACCCACTAATCATAAACGGGGAAAGAGATTTTAATTTGATAAATTATATTTACTCACAGTACAAAGAATTCTCTGTTTTTTTAATTAAAAAAAATATCAGTACTTTAAATTAATTCCCGAACTTTACTTTCCAGTTCTTGATTTTTTAAGCAAGAAATTAATGGTCGGTAAGCTTCAGCGCCGAAAAGATGTTACTTTTTTCTCACATGATATATAATTCAATCGTGCAGAGAGCAAGGGGGGTGGGGCTGATATTTTCATCCTCTATTATTCCTAAATTTCCATCCTCTATTATTCTCTTCGATATGGATCATCCAAATCACTAGCTCAAGCGATCTCTCTTCGCTTTTGCCCTTTTTTAAGCATTGATCTACATTTGATTAGCCGATGATCCAGTCATGTCTTCTCTTGCTTCAGCTCATGTTTTAATATATATCTAGCTGAATATAATATATATTAATCTTTCCAAAAGACCAGTCATATATAATCCAGGTGTTCGCAGACAAATAATCAGACATCCATACATTGTTGCTGGGATATTCTTGGTTATTCTTATGATAATTAATTTAACTAATTAAGATCGAGCAAGGACATCATTCAAAGTGTTATGTCAAGTCCGTGTGTATTCGTCACTGGCCGATTGGCAGGTTGAAACCAAATTATAGACTACTAAAATTTGTAGATGACACTTTCATTCAGCTTAATTAAGACAGGAAAACAGAGTTTGAAACTGGAATGAATCAAGGGTTAATTGGTACAAAAATAGTAAAATGAGGTAAGGTTTTTGCTTCTACGCAACCTTGACTAATCATTTTCCTTTGGCCGATATGAATATGACCCCTATTGATCATCCAAAAACTCTGTTGATGACCGTAAGCAAATACTATATGTTTTAAATTATAGTCAAATAGGAATCTATCAGAGAGGAAAATATATGCATGAGCAACATGTCTTTATACATTCCTTTTGAATGATCTTTACCAATCACTCACGTTGCCTCTTTTTTCCATGTAGGATGTCCAAATCATGGGACAGAAACGACTCAGCCAAAGAATTCAAGATGCTAAAAGAGCAGAAGATGAATACAAGGGAGTTGAAATTCAAATGGAAATGACAAGAACTAGAAAGGACCTGTGGAATATATATGTGCAGCTCCGGCTAAACAAAATGATTGGAGTCATAGAAAGATGGGTTCGTGAAGAAAAATTAATCATCTACAGTTCCATTTTTATCCTGTTGTGCATGTTTTTTTTCTTCTAATTCTGATGTCAAGACTCAAGATACAAGACGTCTTAATAATTGTAGAGGTAGCTCTTACTGTTTCCTGAGGAATCACGTATCGATGGTTTTATAAAGGACAAGATTGCGACTGTTTCCTTGACAGAAAGATTTCATGCTCAACGAAGTTAGGCAGGCAGCGTTTGTTGGACTCGGAGTAAGGTTGGGTTGAAAACGGGTGGCATGTGTAGAATATTCTTGGATAGATTTTAACTCTCTCTCTCAGTGATCATATCATGTTTTTTATAAATATAGATTCATTATCTCAATCGATACAACAATTAATTTCAAGAACGAAGATGAGAAGTTCATGATAATATATCAATACAATCTCAAACAACAGTATATTTATTTACCTTACAAGGAGGACGATATATCAAAAAGAAAAAAGACGACGTGTAATCCATAGTTCCCCTTTACCACAAATATATCAGGCTTAGGACCTCTCGTAAAACAGCTAAAATATTCAGCCATGGCAAAAACTCTATATATTAAGCTCTATGGACATCTGGCAGCTGGTCGCAAATAGGATGACACGACGATAACAACGCAGCAACATGTGTTAAAGTTAATCTAAAGGGTTCTGTTGTTTAGAGGTTTGACCTTAATTTCGTGAAAAAAGATAAAAAATAATGAACACCTAATGTTTACGTTAGAGGTCAAACCCACGTTGAAAATAATATCCAACTACTAAAGCAAACATCTAATAAATTAAATACGTTAAATATTCAACCTCTTGCAATTTTTCCTTGAACAAATAGGTTTTGGGTAAATCCAATCCATTAAAGAAGGTCGAAGAGTGGGAATACCTCTCAGCCATAAGAAGTTGAAATAAGAGTAAGCACATCCCGGTACGTCTTCTCCCCCCACCTCCAATAAAATAAAAAAATCCTAAACATAAACCTGATCTAGATTGATCGCCATCTCGAAAACCATCCCAGACATGTTTTTGAAGCTCGCTAGCTAGCCATTGATTTCGTAATGGATTAAATGTATGGCCTAATTAGGATTGATTAGTGTTATAAGCATATATACCTTCTAATTAACTTTAATCTACTTGGCATGCCAACACTTTAGAAGAAAGTATTGGGCACAGGGATTGAGTACGAAACGAAAGATTGTTTTTAGAGAATAAGGATTAATCCTAATACGTACGTGACAAAACTATTATCACATGTTTGATATGATATAACAAATCCTACAATATAATGATTAATCAGATTATTGTCTTTGATTTTATAAAATTTAAAATTGTCATGTAATGGGTAATTATAATTATAATGACTTATGGTATTGTAATCGATAAGCATTGGATAAAAAAAAAATATGTGGTGATCGCATTGCATGATTAGAAGTGATCTATAGGGATGCGATTGAAGGTAGTTTTTGAAAGGAAGGACTAAATTGTAAATTACAACAACAAGAACAAGATCTCAACTCAAGGACTAATCTAAAGTAAAAATAAGTTATAGGGACTGTATATATTTTAATATAAAATTATAGTATTAAATGAATTATTTTGGAAAATTGTTACACTGCTAAAAAAATTTCAAATAGAATGCGATGAATGATTGTATTACATAAAACATTTTAATTACAGTACATGATTTATTAAATCACATTACATTACGTGTTTCTCCATAAAAAGGTTAGATTTTGCCAGTTTTTTTGAAAAATATTACTACATATTTTTCACGCCGTTACATCCCTTCTCTGCTTTGAGAAGTCGTGAAAAGATCTCCAAAGCGACTCGTGCCCGGCCTTTGCCAGTGTTATGCACCTACCCGTCTCCTCCGCTCTCCAATGGTAACCTCGACACTCTACTTAATTATCCACCGTTTGCATTCATATA